>Ga0255346_1002458_pt1 | contig 23343 bp, 22 predicted proteins | sample wastewater_treat_FD_194410 | JGI IMG/M metagenome (GOLD analysis project Ga0255346, IMG submission 194410) | Wastewater microbial communities from Lulu Island WWTP, Vancouver, Canada - plant22 | ecosystem: Engineered > WWTP > Wastewater > Unclassified | place: Canada: Vancouver, British Columbia... | reverse complement strand
GGAAAATCTCCGCATCGAGAACATGTGATGGGCAAAGTGGCTACAAGGCGACCGCGCTGAATGAAGCAGTAGAACAGCAGGTCAAGCTGTTCCTTTCCAAGCTGGAAGCGGTTCCCAAGGAGCGGCTTGTGGAGCTTGCCAGCGCCCGGAACGAGGAAACCTACAAGGTGGCTTACAAGCAGGCGCAGAAGGATTTTGAAAATGCTCAAAAGCAGGTCACCGCCCTGGAGGAGGAAGCCGTCAAGGCGCTGACCGGAGAAAGCCAGCTGGATCTGAGCATCGTCAACCAAATGCTCCTGAAGCACCGGGCCAAACTGGAAGCCTCCCAAACGGCAATGGAAGAAGCGCAGACCCGGATGCAGGCGGAGCAGGAAAACGCCAAAGCCACCAAGGCGCAGGTGGATGAGCTGCTTTCCTGGGCGCAGTGCTTTGATAAAGCGGACATCGGCACCAAGCACCTGATCGTCAGCAGATTGATCGAGCGGGTAGATGTCCGAACCGGGTACAAGGTGCACATCAAATTCAAGATTTCACTGAAGCAGTTCCTCGGTCAGGAGTAATCCTGATCGGGGATTTATTTTGCAGGGTGCTGGCCCTGCTTTTTTTGTGCCGTAATCTTATAGGAAGTGTGCCTGTCCGGCAAACCGTTCACATCGAGCAAGGTACCCGTTCACATCGAAACCAGCAAGCCGTTCACATCGAAACTGGCAAGCTGTTCACATCGACGCCGGGCACTCGTTCACATCGACTCGCGTGAACGGATTGCTTGTTCAACTCGTTCACATCGAGAATTGCACCCTGTCGGCACGGAAAAATGCACCCTCTCCGGGGAAGAAGGGAAAAAAGAAAAAGCCTTGATTTCTCAAGACTTTTTCGGGTTGGTGGTCGCAACAGGACTCGAACCTGTGACCCCATCGATGTGAACGATGTGCTCTCGCCCTCCGTCATCACGCGGATCAGCGGCTCCGTGCCGGAAACGCGGACGATCACACGGCCAGACGCGCCCAGCGCTTTCTTTTCGGCTTCGACGGCCCCTTGAATGACGTCGTCGGTGTAGAATCTGAGCTTGCCTTCGGCGCTCGTCCTGACGTTTTGAAAGGCCTGCGGATATTTTTTCATTTGCGACGCAAGGACGGACAACGGCGTTCCTTCCCGCTTCAAAAGTGAAAGCACCTGAATGGCGGTCAGCTCGCCGTCGCCAGTTGTGGCAAAATCGCGGAAAATGAGGTGCCCGGACTGCTCTCCGCCCAGCGTGTACTCCTCCTGCAGCATTTCTTCGAGCACAAACCTGTCGCCCACCTTTGTGGCGACAAAGTTCATACCGTTTGCTTCGCAGAATTTTGTCAGCCCCAGATTGCTCAGCACCGTGCCGACCAGCGCGTTTTTTTCAAGCCGTCCGCGTTTTTTCATGTCCAGCGCGCAAAATGCCAGCATCTGATCGCCGTCTACGATTTCGCCCTTTTCATCCACGCAGAGGCATCTGTCCGCGTCTCCGTCGAAAGCGACGCCCGCATCCAGCCCATGCTCAACTACATAGCCGCTCAGCGCCTCCATATGCGTGGACCCGCAGGCTCTGTTGATATTCAGGCCATCCGGCTGATGAAAAAGAAACTGCGCGTCAACGCCCAGCTCGCGCATCAGCTTGACCGCGCTGAGGGAAGCCGCGCCGTTTGCGCAGTCAACGGCGATCCGCAAGCCCTCCGGCGAATGTAAGACCGTGCTTTTCAGATGATCGACATAAATCTTGACCGCATCCGTCGCCTGCGTCAGCTTGCCGACCCCGTCGCCCGAGGGCAGGTCAAAGGGGCCGTCCTTTGCAATCAGCGATTCAATTTCCTCTTCCAGCGCGTCCGGCAGCTTATAGCCGCTGCCGCCGAAAATTTTGATGCCGTTATATTCTGCGCTGTTGTGCGAGGCGGAGATCATTACGCCGGCGTCCGCTTTATACCGGCCGACCAGATAAGCCACGGCGGGCGTCGGCACTTCGCCCAGGTCGAGCACGTCCGCGCCCACGGAGCACAGGCCGCCGGAAAGGGCGCGGGAGAGCATGGGGGATGACAGGCGAGTGTCCATGCCGACGGCAAAAAGCGGCCTTCTGCGCGCATTGCTCATGACTTTGGCGGCGGCCCTGCCCGCCAGCATGGCCAACTCGCAGCCAAGCTCTCTGTTCGCCACGCCGCGAATGCCGTCTGTTCCGAATAAGCGGCCCATTTACCGCGCCTCCTTTGGCACAATGTCGTTTTGGCTTTTATAAATGCAGTTTTCGGGGACGCCTCCGCGCACGGAGGAAAGGGGATAAACGGTGGCTCCGCGCCCGATGACCGTGCCGGGGTTGAGGACGCAGTTGCAGCCGATCTCCGCAAAATCGCCCACGAGCGCGCCCAGCTTCTTCATTCCCGTCTGCACCGTCATGCCGTTAAAACGGATGCAGACGGGGGTTTTATCGCTTTTCAGGTTGCTGGTTACGGCGCCCGCGCCCAGGTGGGCTTTGTAGCCCAGAATGGAGTCACCCACATAGTTAAAATGGGGGGCCTGCGCGCCGTCCAGCAAAACGGCGTTCTTGATCTCCACCGAATTGCCGGCCAGTGTGCCGCGCCCCAGAATGACGTTGCCCCGAAGGAACGCGCCGTGACGCAGCTGCGCGCCGGCGCAAATGACGGCGGGCGCGGCGATAAACGCGGAGGGCGCGATGACGGCGGTTTTTTCCGCCAGCACGCCTTCCTTGAGCCACACGTAATTTGGTTCGTCCCTGAGGGCGGCGAGCAGGGAAAGCACCACGCTTTGCAGCGCGGCGACCGCTTCCCATGGTTTTTCCCAATTGGTCAGATATTCCGCCGCGGCGGTATGCGTGAGGTCAAACAATGAACCAAATGACAATCCGTCCATTTTTCATCCTTCCTTAGATGCCTTTTGCCGTTCCCGGATATTTTATCCGAATGCGCGTCCGAATATGATGACCGTGCCAAAATAGACGCTGATTCTGATCGGACATAAAGATGAGTTTTTAAACGCATTGCGTATTGTGTGCAGCGGTACCCGCGGGATATCCTGACTGATACAGCGGAGCGGCAAAAAACGTTTACGCTTACGCCGTTTTGTAAACAAAGCGATTGCTCTGCCCGCTATCATGGGCGCTGGGCAAAGATCCGCTTTGTGCATCGCTGATTTCCCCGGCGGCCTGTGATTTTCCGCCCGGTTAAGGGACCGGCCTGGCCGCTCAATGCGTATCAGAGTCGCCCAGGGGCTCAGGAAAAGCGGAAATACCATGGCCCGCAAACGCCCGGGCGGCCTTTAGCCGCCCCGCCGCGAAAGGCTTGACGAACAGTCGCCGCCGCGCTATACTTATTTTTGACAAGTGCATATCCTCTGCGTCGGGTGCGTTTTAAAAGAACGCCCAACAGGGAAGCGGGTGAAAATCCCGCACAGGACCGCTACTGTAAGCGCCGCCGGACGGAAACGTCCGGGCGTTTCGCCCAATTGCCACTGGCGATTTGCCGGGAAGGCGGGTGAAATGAGGCGCTAAGTCAGGAGACCTGCCCGGCGCCGCCAAGGCTTTCTCCCTCGGAATCAGGGAGCATGTCAGGAGGGAAAAGCAAATGCTGTCCTTCTTCCCATGCCCCGCGTCAATCTGCCTTGGCGCGGGGCATGCATATTTCTATGGACAGACCGGGAAAAGATGAAGGAGGTACTTGTCAACATGAAACGGTTCCTATCTCTTGCGCTGATCCTTGCACTGTCGTTTTCCGTAATGCTTTGCGCCCAGGCGCAGAGCACGCCCCTTGTGGTGACGGATACGGCCGGAAATCAGGTAACCATTGAAAAAACGCCTGAAAAAGTCATCTCCCTGGCAGCCAGCAACACGGAAATCCTCTATGCGCTCAATGCGGGCGCCAAGGTCGTTGGCGTTGATGCCTATTCCGATTATCCGGAGGAGGTGTTGAAAAACGCGCAGGTTGTCGGCGATTACAACGGGCCGAACGTGGAAAGCATTCTGGCGCTTGACCCGGATATCGTTTTCGCCGCCAATTATTTGCAGCAGGACGCCATGGACGCGCTGAAAAACGCCGGAATCACGGTTGTTTCCGTCGAAGCGACCCGGTATCAGGATATTATACCGTCCATTGAGCTGGTTGCTTCCGTGATGGGGGTGCCATCCGACAGCGTGATTCAGCAGATGCATGAAGAAGAAGCGCAGGCGCTGACGTTTGCCGACGCCTGCAAGGGAAAGACGGTCTATTACGCCCTTTCCTATGGCGAGTGGGGCGATTGGACGGCCGGCCCCGGCACATTTATCCAGAGCATGATCGAGATGCTGGGCGCGAAGAACATCGCGGACGATATGCCGGTTGCATGGCCGATGTATTCAGTGGAACAGCTTCTTGAAAAGGATCCCGAGGTGATTCTTGTGTCGGGCGGCGACGCGGCGGCGCAGGCTTTCTGCGCCCTGAGCGGGTACCAGGAGCTGACGGCGGTCAAGGAAGGACGCGTTTATGGCGTAGACGCGAACACGTCGTCCCGTCCCGGGCCGCGCATTACGCTGGCGCTGATTGATTTTGCGCGGGCGATCAGCGGAACCAAGTGATGAAGATAAGGCCGGGAGAGGCGAACATGCTTCTCCAGGCTGATATTATGCGGAATGGATTGATATAGGTGGCAAAAAAACGGGGTAACTGGCTGATCCTGCCTCTTGCGCTGGTCAGCGCTGCGCTGCTGCTTGTGTACGTGTGCTTTGGCAGCGCGCGGCTGTCGCTTGAGCAGGTCATCGCGGCGCTCGGGTATCGCTTCTTTGGCCTGGGCGAAAAGGTTGGAAATCACGGCGCGATCGTCGAGCTTCGCCTTTGGCGCACGATGCTGGCTTATTTGACGGGCGCGGCGCTGTCCGTTTCGGGCGCAGCGATGCAGGCGGTATTTGGCAATGCGTTGGCGGACCCGCACATCATGGGCGTATCATCCGGCGCGGCGCTCGGCGCGGCGATAGCGACCGTTTTTTCTTTACAGACGACCATGCTCGGCCTGAGCGCAGTCAGCCTGTGCGCGTTTGCAGGCGGGCTGGCGGCGGCGTTTGCGGTCATGGCTGTGGCCAGAATCAACGGTCGCGCCGGCACGACGGGGCTGCTGCTGGCGGGGGTCGCAATGGGGGCTTTTTTATCCGCCCTCTTGTCCGGCCTGCTGGCGCTCAACCGCGGCAGCGCGGAAGCGGTCTATATGTGGACGATGGGCAGTTTTTCCGCGGCGTCAGATACAAAGGTCTCGCTGGCCGCCGCGACGCTGGCTTTCTGCCTTGCGCTGCTCCTGCTTTTTTCAAGGGAGCTGAACCTGCTTTTAACAGGAGAGAGCGAAGCTGCTTCCCTTGGCGTTCATGTGCGCTTTGTGCGCGGCGCGGTGCTGCTGATATCGACCATGCTGACGGCGGTGGTCGTCTCCATGAGCGGCGTGATCGGCTTTGTTGGCCTGATGATGCCGCATGCGGCAAGAAGAATCTCCGGGCCGAAGCATCAAACGCTTTTTCCAATCAGCGCGCTGCTCGGCGGGATTTTTCTGATGACGGCGGATACGCTGGCGCGTTCGGTTGCCAGGGTGGAGATCCCCGTCGGCGTTCTGACAAGCCTGATCGGCGGGCCTTTTTTCCTGTTTCTTTTAAGAAGGATGAGAACGGGGAAAAGGAGGAGCGAACATGCTTGAATGCCGGAATCTGAGCTTTTCCTATGGTGAAAAGCCCGTGCTTCAAAATATTTCGCTCGCCTTTGAAGACGGCAGGGTGTCCTGCCTGATAGGGCCGAACGGTTCGGGCAAAAGTACCCTGCTGTCCCTTTTATCTGGGCTTAGAAAGCCTGATGCTGGGCAGGTGCTGCTTGATAAAAAGCCGGTCTGCGAATACGGACGGAAGGAACGCGCGCGGAGAATTTCTTATGTTCAGCAGAGCGCGCCGACGGATTTCGATTTTACCGTCGCCGATGTGGTGATGATGGGGCGCTACCCTTATCTGCCGCCCCTTGGCGGCATCGGGACAAGGGATAAAGAATGCGCAGATAAGGCAATGGAAAAAATGGGGCTGCTCGCCCTTGCCGCGCGCCCGGCGACCGCGCTCAGCGGCGGCGAGTGGCAGCGCGTGATGATCGCGCGCGCCATATGCCAGGACACGAAGACAATTCTGCTGGACGAGCCGGTCGCCAGCCTCGATCTTTCCTATCAGTTGGAAACGCTGAAATACGTGCGCGAACTGGCGGGAGAGGGACGGTGCGTCGTTGTTGTTTTGCATGCGTTGGCTTTGGCGCTGCATTATTCCGACGAGCTTTTCCTGATAAAAGACGGAGCACTGTTTGCCGCCGGCGCGCCTGAAAAAGTCCTTTCGGCCCCAAATATCATGACTGTTTACGGCGCAAAGGCCGGCGTTGAAAGGCTGGAGGACGGCAGGCTGGAATTTGTTCCGCGCTATGACGGGTAAAAGCGGTTCCCCTGTATTTATGGCAAGACCGCTCCGTCCGGCAGCGACGCCGGCGACGCTTTTCCTTCCGGTGTGCCGAATATAAAAAACGCACGCCTCATCGAACTGACTCAATTGCGCGGCGTTGTCCTCATAGGAAAACGGGGATTGAAAATTGCGCGCCTGTCTGCTATACTGACGCCGTGGAATCAGGAAAACGCCGATTGATTCGACGCATTGCGTTCAATGTATTTCTTTTGCCCTGCCGCGTCGGAAGGCCTTGAAAAACGCGCCGCTGCTTTTGCGTTTTCCGTCCTTGCCGGGCAGAAAAAATTTACGTTGTCGCAATGGCTTCATTCGATCAGCGGTTCCCGGGATAAACATTTTTTCGGGGGAGCGATGGGGTTTATATGGACAAACAGTCCCTTTTGTCTTTGCTGGAGGAATCGCCCATTGTGGCGGCCGTTAAGGATGAAGAAGGCCTTGATGCTTGCATTCGTTCTGAATGTAAGGTTGTGTTTATTCTCTATGGAAGCGTGCTCAACATCGGGGAAATCGTTCATAAGGTCAAGGAAAACGGCAGAACGGCGCTTGTGCATCTGGATTTGATCGAGGGGCTTTCGCCCAAAGAAACCGCCGTTGACTTTATCGCGCAGAAAACGGAAGCGGACGGCCTGATCTCGACCAAGCTGCCGATCATCAGGTACGCCAAAACACGCGGCCTGATCACGGTGCAGCGTTTTTTTCTTCTGGATTCCATGGCGCTCTCCACCATCGGGCGGCAGATCGGTCAAAGCGCGCCGGATATGATCGAGGTGCTCCCCGGCTGCCTTCCCAAGATCATTCGCAAAATCCGCGCCATGTGCGACGTGCCGCTGATCGCCGGCGGGCTCATCCAGGACAAGGAGGATATCATGAACGCGCTGGATGCGGGCGCGACAGGCATATCCGCCACCCGAAGCGAAATATGGTCCATGTAGCGGGCCGATGCGCTATGAGAGCGGCAAGGGAAGAAAAATCATTCGTTATTTTTATTAATTGCTTTGTTTTTCGCCCGAATCGGCCATTAAAAAGGTTGAAAAACGTTGAATACTGTGATATAGTATAAACATAGTCGGCATCCGAATGCGGAGAGATGAGAGCAAGGAGGGCACGGACGTTTGTTCGTGTACGCTTCAGCTCTTATTTTTATGGAAAGCGGGGGGACATCAATCATGCATGATGTTGCGATCATCGGCTGCGGCGTAATCGGCGCGGCAGCGGCCTTTGAACTGTCCAAGTACAAGCTGGACATCGTGATCCTCGAAAAGGAAAACGATGTGGCGATGGGCGCTTCGCGCGCCAACAGCGCGATCATTCACGCCGGGTACGACCCAAAGCCCGGCACCCTCATGGCCAGGCTCAACGTCGAAGGCAACAGGATGGCGGGCGAGCTGTGCAAGGCGCTCAACGTTCCGTTTAACCGGGTAGGCTCGCTGGTGCTGGCGTTTTCCGACGCGGAAATGCTGACCGTGTGGGAGCTTTACGACCGCGGCGTCGCCAACGGCGTGCCGGGGCTCGAAGTCCTGATGGCCGATCAGGTGCGCAAGATGGAGCCTGAGGTAAGCGATCAGGTAGTCGGCGCGCTGTACGCGCCTTCCGCCGGCATCATCAGCCCGTGGGATTATGCGCTCGCGTTTGCCGAAACGGCGGTGGTCAACGGCGCGAAGCTCTGCCTGAACACCAGGGTGACCGGTATCGAAAAGCGCGACGGCGGCTATCATATCAAAACCAATCGCGGCGAATATGACGCTCAATACATCGTCAACGCGGCGGGCGTTGAAAGCGGCCTCGTCCATGAAATGGTCGCCGAAAAGACATTCACCATCATGCCCAATCGCGGCGAATATTACCTGATGGACAAATGCGAGGTCGTGCGCGCGGATCACGTGCTTTTCCAGTGCCCCAACAAGGACGGAAAAGGCGTCCTCGTCGCGCCTACGGTGGGCGGAAACCTGATCGTTGGCCCGAACGCGGAAGCGGTGAGCGAGCCGGAGCGCGTCAACAACACGGCGGCGGGGATGAATTTTGTCCGCGAAAAAGCGCTCAAGAGCGTGCCTACGATCAACTTCAGAAACTCCATCCGCAATTTCGCGGGAATCCGCGCCAATTCCGACAAGGATGAATTCCAGATCGGAATCGCGGCGGAAAACTTTATTGATCTGGCCGGCATCAAGTCGCCCGGTTTGTCTTCCGCGCCGGCAATCGCGCTGTACGCGGCGGAGCTGCTTAAAGAATGCGGCATGAATGCGCCCAAGAAGGAAAACCCCGTTACGACGCGCGAGAAGCTGCGTTTCAGGAACCTGAACGATGAGCAAAAGCGCGAAGCGATTCGTAAAAACCCGCTCTACGGCCGGGTGATCTGCCGCTGCGAAACGATCACGGAAGGCGAGATCGTGGATGCGATTCACAGCCCCATTACGCCTTGCAGCCTCGATGGCATCAAGCGCCGCGCGGGCACGGGCATGGGCCGGTGCCAGGGCGGCTTCTGCGGCCCCCGCGTGCTGGACATCCTCTCGCGCGAGCTTCATAAGAATCCCATGGAAATTCTGCAGGACGGCGAAGGAAGCCAGCTTCTTCTGTCCGAGACCAAACAGGAGGTGGCGAAGTGATGCTGTATGATCTGATTGTCGTCGGCGGCGGCCCCGCGGGCCTTGCCGCAGCGAACAGCGCGTATCAGAAGGGTTTGAAAAATATTCTGATCGTGGAGCGCGATAAGGAACTGGGCGGCATCCTGAATCAGTGCATTCATAACGGTTTTGGTCTGCACCGCTTCAAGGAAGAATTGACCGGACCCGAATACGCCAACCGCTTTATTCAAATGCTCAGCGACACCAACGTCGAGGTGATGCTCGATACGATGGTGCTTGAAATCAATAAGGAACATGAAGTCCACGTAATCAGCGCCGCGAAGGGCTATCAGGTCCTGAAGGCCAAAACAATTGTCCTGTCCATGGGCTGCAGGGAACGCACGCGCGGCGCCATCGCAATCCCGGGCGACAGGCCGGCGGGCATCTTTACGGCGGGCAGCGCCCAGCGCTATCTGAACATGGAAGGCTATATGGTCGGCAAGCGCGTGGTGATCCTGGGCTCCGGCGATATCGGGCTGATTATGGCGCGCCGCATGACGCTGGAAGGCGCCAAAGTGCTGGCCTGCGTGGAACTGATGCCCTATTCGGGCGGCCTGATGCGCAACATCGTCCAGTGCCTGAACGACTGGGACATTCCGCTGTATCTTTCCCATACCATCACCAACATCATCGCAAAGAACGGCCGCGTTTCCCACGTCACGGTCAGCGCGCTCGACGAACGCAGAAATCCGATTCTGGGAAGCGAAATGGAATTTGACTGCGATACAGTTCTGCTCTCCGTCGGCCTGATCCCCGAAAACGAATTGACGCGCGCCGCGGGCATCCAAATGGACCCGCGCACCAGCGGCGCCGTCGTATACGAAAACATGGAAACCAGCGTGCCCGGCATTTTCGCCTGCGGCAACGTCGTGCATGTGCATGACCTGGTGGACTATGTTTCGGCCGAGAGCGAGCGCGCGGGTGCGGCGGCTGCGGATTTCGTCCTCAGCGGTCAGCCGGAAGCGGATGCGGTGCAGATCGTCAATGGCGCGGATATCGGCTATACGGTGCCGCAGAAGATCAGAATTTCCCGCGTCGCCAAGTTTGCCGATGTGTTTTTCCGCGTCCGGCGTGTGTTTAAGGACAGCGTGATTGAGATTTCAGCCGGCGATACCCTTCTGACCAGCTTTAAGCGCGAGCATATGGCTCCGGGCGAAATGGAGCATATTCTTTTGACCAAGGCTGTTCTGGATAAGGCGCAGGGCCGCGACATCACCGTGACGGCGAAGGAGGCGTAAGCGATTATGAAAGAGCTTGTCTGCATTGTCTGCCCCAAGGGCTGCCGGCTGCACGTCGACGAAGAGAACAACTACGCTGTAACCGGGAATTCCTGCCCGCGCGGCGCAGAATACGGCCATAATGAAATCAAAAATCCCACGCGCGTATTGACCTCGACCGTTAAGCTCAACGGCGGTCTTTACAGGCGCTGCCCGGTCAAGACGGATATAGCGGTTCCCAAGGCGAAGCTCATGGAAATCATGAAGCTGCTCAATCATGTGGAACTGACCGCGCCCGTCAAAATCGGCCAGGTCGTCATTCCCATGGTCGCCGGAACGAACGCCAACATCGTGGTTACGAAAAATCTGTAAGGAGAGCATCCCCGAATGGCTGATATGAGGGAAACGCTGCGCGCGAAAAGATTATATCTTCTTGACATGGATGGTACGCTGTATTTGGATGATAATGTGTTTGACCATTGCCTTGATTTCCTGAGCGCAATCAAAGCGCGCGGGGGACGGTATCTGTATCTGACGAACAACTCATCCAAGTCGGTGGATAAGTATGTGGAGAAAATGAACCGCGTCCACATTCCCGCCGTCAGCGAAGATTTTTTCACCTCGACCGACGCCGCCTGCGTCTACCTGCGCCGGAATTATCACGGGAAAAAGATTTACGCTTTGGGCACGGCCTCCTTTAGAAACCAGCTCATGAATGCGGGTTTTCCCATCACGGATCATCTGGAGGATGATATTGACTGCCTCCTGATGGGCTTTGACACGGAGCTCACGTTTAAAAAACTGGAGGATGCCTGCATTCTGCTGGGGCGCGGCGTTCAATACCTTGCGACGAACCCGGACTGGGTATGCCCGACGGCTTATGGCTATGTGCCGGACTGCGGCTCGGTCAGCCAGATGCTGTTCAACGCGACAAAACGCAAGCCGTATTTCATCGGAAAGCCTGAACCTGCCATTGCGCTGCTGGCCATCGAAAAGGCAGGGTATCAGCCTGAGGATGCCGTTCTGATCGGCGACAGGATCTATACGGATATTGCCTGCGGCGTCAACGCGGGCATTACGACTGTGTTGGTATTCAGCGGTGAAACGACGCGTGCGGACTGGGAAAAAAGCGAGATAAAGCCTGCCTTTACCTGCCAGAGCATCGCGGACATCTATGAAATGATCAAGTAACATCATCACAGCCTGGCTGTAAGGGCGTCAATATTTCTGCTCAATAAAGCACCCGGCAAAAGAAATGTGCTTCTGCCGGGTGTTTTATTTATTTGATTTATCAATTTTTATCGGAATACGATCCATCAAATTTTCCACTGTTTCAGCAAAATGTGATCCGTTATATTTCTCACTGAGTTAAGGAATCGCTGATTCATTCGGTATATTGTGCTAACGGTATCCTTTTTCGTCCTGCTGCGTCAGAAAACCTTGTTCATAGCGCTGCTATTCCTTCGGTTTCGTTCCTTGCCGGATGCAAAAATCTGCTCGTCATCGCAAAAACCTTATTCAATCAGTGGCTCCTTAAGGCAACGCCGCACAATTCAGGCCCGGCGCTGTCAGCGCCTTTTTAAGTCCTCTGCTGCATGCAAAACCCCGACTGACCGCCGGTTAACCTTCCCTTTTTGCATTTGCAGCCGGCGACAAAATACACTCGTCATCGTGCGACCTCATTTGTGCGGTATTGCCTTAAACTTTCTGTGACCCCCTTGACAATAGTACGGCACCGTACTATACTACAAGAGTACGAGGACGTACTATTGCTAAGCAGAAGGAGGTGTTATGTATGGATGCGAAAGAGTTTTTTTACGCCTTCGGGAAGGCGTTATATCGGGTTGACGCTGTGTATGACGATTTTGCGAAAGACAGCGGCGTTGTTTCTCCGACCCTGCTGTGGATACTCTATGCGCTGAATGATGGCAATGAGCATACGCAGAGGGAGATTTGTGTGGACTGGTCGCTTCCCAAAAGCACAGTCAATACTGTTATGATGGAACTGAAAAAGAGCGGATATATCGAGCTTGAACCTATCAGGGGAAAGCGCCGCGAAATGACCGTCCTTCTGACGCACAAAGGAAAAGACTATGCGGATTCGCTGCTTGCGGCCATCTACGAAAAGGAAGATGCAGCTTTCCGCAAGCTGAATGAGGATGAGAAAAACGTCACTGCGTATTTGGCGAGGATTTCGGAACTGCTGAAATAGTCTGTACTGTTTATGATACCGGCAAGCAAAGAGCTTGATTTTGTCAGGGCCTTTCTGCCGCCGGCAATTCGCTGCGAACGCATCAGGCTTAGGGAGGAATCAATTAAAGAAGCTGCTGAAAATTACGGTTTTGTTTTCGGCAATCTGGAATCTGCTGATTCTGTTGTGCACGCCTGTTGTCCTGCGGTTCTATTCGCTGGATGGGCAGGCAAAGCGGTTGGTCTTTTGGCTTGTTTTGCTTCACAACGTTTTCAATGCGGTTGCCTTTCCGTTTTCCGGCGCGTTGAGCAATGGATTACGGGCCGCGGGAGATGTAAAATTCACCATGGCGCATCCATCTTTACCACTGTCGCGGTCAGGCTGGTTTTGTCTTATGTCTTTGCCGTCACACTGAATCTCGGCGTTATGGGCATCGCATGGGCAATGCGCCCCGATTGGATTGTGCGCGGCGCCATTAATTACCTGCGACTAAAAAGCGTAAAACGGAAGCAGTTTAAGGTGATATGAGCGAGCGAAACGGCGACATAATCGGGTTCTCTGTTCTGCGGCGAGTTCTGATTCTTCCCGGCAGTTGGTAAAACAATATTGAAAGGGGTATCATCATGAAAAAAACATTGGTTGCATATTTCTCGGCAAGCGGTTCTACAGCGCGGCTTGCGAAAACCATCGCAGAGGTAACGGGCGGAGATTTGTTTGAAATCAGGCCTGAGCAGCCCTACACCCCGGCAGACTTGAACTGGAACGACAAAAAAAGCCGTTCAAGCGTGGAGATGAGCAATCCCTCTTCGCGCCCGGCGATTGCTTCGACCGTTGAGAACATGGAGGCCTATCACACGGTATTCGTCGGTTTTCCGATTTGGTGGTATGTCGCGCCCGCCATTATCAACACATTCCTTGAAGGCTATGATTTTTCCGGCAAGACCGTGATCCCGTTTGCCACCTCCGGCGGAAGCGGCATGGGAAAGACGGACGAGGTTCTTCGGAAGCGCTGCTCCGATACAACGAACTGGAAGCCGGGCAAAAAGATGAGCAGAAGCGAGAGCGCCGCCGCCGTGGAATCATGGGTTAACAGCTTGAATCTGTAATTCAGGCGAAACGAGGAAATAAAATGGGAAAGTATGTTACACTTCTTTTCATTTTGGCAATGGTGCTTTCTCTTGCGCCTTGCAAAGGCGCGGAAAGCGCGGCCGAAAACAGGCAGGGCACATCCTCGGGCACAGCAGCCGGCGCCACCCCGACGGAGATTGAATCAAACCTGGATAAGGAAGCGCCGTCGCCTTCGGAAACGCCTGCCGATATGTCAGGAAATAATACGGAAGCCTCAGACGGCGGCAAGAAGATATTGGTCGTATACTTCTCCGCCACCGGCACAACAAGGAAAATGGCGGAATACGCCGCCAATGCCATGGGTTCCGACATCTATGAAATTGTGCCTGCTACGCCCTATACAGCAGCCGACCTGAACTATAACGTCGGCAACTGCCGCGCCAATACGGAGATGAAAGACCCCTCCTGCCGGCCCGAAATCAATGGCAGCGTGGCCAATATGGCAGACTATGACATCGTGTTCATCGGTTATCCGATCTGGTGGGGCGAAGCGCCGAGAATCATCTCCACTTTTATGGAAAGCTATGACTTTTCCGACAAGACCATCGTGACCTTCTCCACCTCCGGCAGCAGCGGCCATAACGACCGCAGTATCATGGAGCTCGTGAGCGGCGTTGTTTGGGTGACCGGCGCGAGATTGAAAAGCAACTCCTCGCAAAGCGATGTGGCAGACTGGATAAACGGTCTCGGTCTTGGCATTGCGTTGAAATAAGCGGAGGCGAGGCGCGGGAAAGCGAAAAAATATGAAGGCAACACCGCACAATTCAGGCTCGGCGCCGACGGCACCTTTTCGGCCGCTGCTGCATGCCGGGTCGCGGTTTTTTTAGAAAGCAGGTTCCCGCACGGGTTTCTTTTAACCGGGCCATGAGGCGGCAGCCTGATGACCGATGCCCGGCGCAATGAAATCCGGTGCAGTCTGCCCTTTGGAGCAGATGATCCCCGTTAGGGGGCAGGATTCGCGGCACTTTGGGTCGCGTGGGGGAGTTGACATGCTCTTTGCCTGTGGCGCAGGGCTTGAGTTCCCGGAAATTTCCGGCAAAGCCCGAACGGATTTTGCTTTTTTCTTTTGAGGAACGGACCGATAAATCGGTTTTCCCGCTTTGCACGGCCTTGTCTTTGATTAAAACAAATCCAACGAGTGGTTGAGGTACACTTTCTCTCTGACTTGAAGCTGATACTCCGGCCTTGTGATGTAATACAGCAGAAATTCAAGAACCAATGCGCTGCCCAAACTGCGTCCTTCAATCTTAAAATTGGAAAAGCCCATCGGCAAGTATTTGCTTTTGATATCCTCCGTTCCGATAAAGCCGGGATTCTTCATGGCTTTTGAAAAGACATAACCCTCTTTTGCGTCAGGTGCGCTGCAAATATGGTCTGCGCAGTCCTCTCCGAGCGCCTTACGACTGACGTTTTCATAGCATGCCTTCCGCTCGCTGCACCCAAACCAGCAGCATTCATTGCAGAGAAACTCAACCTTTTCTTTTTGAGCCTCCGATAACTTTGCCAGCTGTTCAAACCGTTTGTTCAAGCGAAAATCCGGCACGACATACCGGAATTCTTCTCTGTTCAGCTCCTTGGTGAACTGATCGAAATCCGTGATAACCTTTGTTGTGGAAGAAACAAAATACAGGTTTGGATAATGCTCCCTGATGTACTGCAAGAGCAAATCCGAATGGATAATCACGCCGTTTTGCACAGCCCCCTGGCTTTCAAAGAGGGCGCAAAGACGATTGCATTTTCTGTCAGACAGATGCTCCGTTCGGAGCAGGGAATTGCTGAAGGTCAGCCTGGCTGAAACGCCGTATTCCCGCATCAGGGCGAGTACGTCTTCCGCGTCGTTTGTGCCAAAGCCGACGCGGCCTCCTCCCCACAAGCAATCTGCCGGAGCGCCGTATATGGAAGCAATGTCGCACCAGTCGTAGAAGTACTCCCGATGCTCAAAGAAAAGCGGCAGGAAAATCTTGTATAATTCGTAAAACTCAAATAACCCCGGAAGGTGATAATGAGCCTTTTGGCTCGGCGCTGTCTCTTCATTCAGCTTAATGTTTGTTTTTCTTTCGCTGTTTGTCATCTGCATGCTCTTTTCAGATTTTATTCTATCGTCTTCATGATAGCACGGACGCCCGGCCGAATCAACGATCAACTTGCGACAGTGCTGCGATGCAGGGGCGCCCTCATGACCCTGCGTCATGCGCAAAACGTTTAAGACACCGCAGCAGCTTCACATTTTGCTTTTTGTGCCCATCGCATCACTCTTGCCGCGTCTGCTTATCGTTGATGCGTGTCTAAATGACGAGCATTTTTTTCCGAGGCAGGAGAAACAGCAAGCATGAAGGCATGGCCAGATAAAGCAGAAATGATCTGTCCGGCAGCAAGGCCAACAGGCCGTGCAAGCAGCTCAGAAAAACAAGACTGAAAAAATGCGCAAGAAAAAAGCCGCCCTTTCGGGCGGTTCATCTGGTGGTCGCAACAGGACTCGAACCTGTGACCCCATCGATGTGAACGATGTGCTCTCACCAGGCGCTAAAGTTTGCGAAAAACGGATGCAGGGTGTTCACGAGCGCAAAACCCTTGATTTTACTGGGCTTCCGCGCTTCCGGCTTCATCCACCGGGTGTTCATCGGATGGGTGTTCATCGGGTGTTCACGCCATTTTGAACACCGGGTGTTCAGGGGGGTGTTCATGGGTGTTCACGGCTCAGCGGGTGTTCATCGTCCGGATTTGCATTCCTGCTGATACGGGCAACCATAAATCATCTTTTCTTAAAATTCCTCGATTGTTCTTTTTTCTTCTGATTCTGCTTTTTCCAAGGAAACTCTTCTTTTTACCTTGTCGATGATGCTCGCGAGCTCGTTGCAGGAGCGGGAATAATAGTCTGTTTCCATGTTGTGTTCGACTGGGCTCGGGATTGTTTCCCCGTTATCCAGGTCCATTATATTCAGGTGCTGTGAGTGAACGGCTAACACCCGGCTGCTTTGGAATTGAATTCTTGAATGATGAGAGTTGAACAGCGTGATATTCGTGCCGCCACTCATTGCACTTTGGAACCTTATACCATCGAAACCCGCCTTCCGGAAATAATCAGAGACAAATTGAGTAGAAGCATATATTGAATCATCTATTGCTGGGGTGGCGAATCGCATCATTAGGTTGGTTATCATCTCAGCGACAGAACACTGGAGTTCTTTTTCGACATCAGAAAAGTCAGATACTGGCTGATTCGTTTTTAAGTCAAGGATGTAGGCAGGCTTTAGCAATTCAAATGTTGCCAGAGAAACGAAAGAATTATTCGCAGGCCTGATTTCAGCACATGCGGTATAGGGATCTTCCGCCAGATACAGATATGACATTCCCTTGATATTTGCTCTTGCAGATTGCGTACTATGGAGAGGTGCTTCGACTGAATTTGCTTCATCGAAACCGTTGAATGTTCCATCTTCTTTTCGAGATATTCCCTTGCGGAAGTGATCAGCAGTAGTTATGGATCGTGCTCTATACAAATGCATATTCTCTGGGAGAGTGCGGTGAAAAGCACTGCGTTCAATCATTGCATCAAAAAGCCGGAGAACAGGATTATCGTGAACTGCTTTTCCTTCGGCAACTGCGGAGTAAAAAAGATCCATGTTTCGATTTGCGTTAAAAATAAGCATACTGCGAAAGAAAGGAACTTCCTTAAAATCTGTCAGTTTTACTTCTTCCATTATGATTTCCTTTCATAAAGCCGCTGTAGATGATCTCTCGACGGAGACACCGTAAATGCTTCCGCTTTTTCATATCACGCAGTTTTCAGCAAATCTTCTCCAAAGTGTGATACAGCAATATAATCCAAAGCAGCTGAGATATCTTTGAAGGATCGGTTCAGGTCAAGCGAACGTACTTCTATCAGGTTTCCTCCCATAGTCACAGACAGGAACGGCTCGGTTTCTTCTGTTGTCCTTGCGTACAGAAGAAGGCCGCTTACCTTACCGCTCCCTGTTTTATCTTCATTTTTCACATAAGTGAAAATCTGGTAAAGGTTCGCGCTGTGAAGCATTTGCTTGTCCATATAGCTTGCGAGTGAATGTTTATAGAATTTTGCGTCGATGATAAGCGTCTGCCCCTCATGCCTCAGGGTAATATCGGAATGCATCCCGGGGAGAAGCCTTATCATTGACGGGCTTGTATCGGCGGGAATGTCCCACATAATCGCTTTATCCGATGCGTGAAGCATCGGGAAATGCTGCCGGTAGTATTCAAGAATGAATTTCTCATACAGTTTCGGCAGGCTTTCCTCATCGAAGAGCGAAAACTTTGTTTTTCCCTGGTCTGTCGTGGGCAGGAGGCATTGCCAAAGTAGATAGCAGATATTCATCAGCATCTCATACGTCCGATTATTCCGATGATACTGAAGTCTTCCCCAATTGACGACGCTCAGGTCAATATCAGAAATCGATGAAAAGAAAGGCAGTACTTTTCTTAATGCGTCTTTTTGCTTCTGATCAACTTCCGGATGCCGTAAAGCAAGTAGACTTGCTGCTTTCAGAATCCGATTGAGCTCGTTATCCGGAGAAAACTCGTCATGAGTGCAGTCAAACTGATGGATTTTTCGTTCTTGCAGCATTTTGGTCTGATAAAGATTTATTTTTCCTCGAAGCGTCTTTATCTGCTCCTCTATGCTTGTATAGCTTCTGTAAAGCCCCTGTTTGATCTGCTGACTGATACCACGGGAAAGGATTGCGGCAAGCATATCCTGGACATGGGCAAAGTCCTCCGTCCCAACATCCTGATAGTTTCGCTGCCTGAGGACCTTGAAGGCATAGCACAGCATATGGAAAATATTCTGTATCAGGATGGTCGACGCATCACGCATTAAAAACACTCCTCAGATTGTTTTCCCATAATGTCACCTTATCCTGATCATCGAACCAATATTCCTGAAGAGTCGGGAGAATATCATATTCAACCACAGACTGCAGCCATTCCTCAGAGTATTCTTCTCCCTTGGGGAGACATAAATAGCTATGCCCGATCCGGAAGCCTTTCCCCAGAGCGGGATCGTCGGCGATAGCCCTGTTCAGACTGATCAGTTGCGCGACAAGCGCGTCGTATGTCTCGTCGTGTATATATTTACCGCTGTATTCTTTAAAGCCCTGTGACGCGAAACCGGGTACCATTTCAAAAAAGCTGAAGCGGCGGCGGAGAGCATAATCGATAAGCGCCAAGCTCCTGTCAGCAGTATTCATCATTCCGATCAAATACAGATTTTCGGGGACGGAAAAAGGTTTGTGCGTATACGCAAGCAGCGTCTCTTCTCCCCGGTAGTCAGACTCGATTAGCTGCAGCAGTTCTCCAAATATCTTACTCATATTGCCACGGTTGATCTCATCAATGATGAAGAAATAGTCCTTTGATGAATCGCTTCGCGCCTTTTCGCAGAAATCGTAGAAAACGCCGGTTTGCAACGTAAAGTCGGCTCCGTCCGGCTTGTATCCCATGATAAAGTCTTCATAGGAATAATTCTGATGGAACTGGACAGACGCGATACGCTCCGTATCCTTCAGCCCCATCATGACATAAGCCAACCGTCTTGCCGTGAAGGTTTTGCCTACGCCAGGCGCGCCCTGCAGAATGATATTCTTTTTCCGCTTCAGCAAACCGATCAACTGATCGAGATGTTCGCTTGACATAAAGACTTCCGAAAGGAAATCCTCCCGGTTATAGTGTTCATATTGGACAGCAGCGGGTTCATCCTGTGAATTCTGCTGGCTTTGTTTCGAGGGTTTCTCCCAAAGGAAACGTTCAATGTGAAATTCACCGAGAGCTTCCATGAGCTCTGCACGAAGTCTCCAGACAAAGCTTCCTGGTGTGCGGGAATCCGCCGCCTGTCCTTGAAACAGGATTGACCAGTACCGGGGCTTTCCGTTCTCCCGCATGGACAAGGGGCAGCCGGTGAGCTTATGGATTCTCTTTGCAAGGTTCGTGCAGTATCCGCTGATAGACATGGGAGATTTTCCAAAGGTCTGACCGATCTGTGAGCATGTAGCCTGCCCGCCCGCGTCATAGAACGCTGCGAGCGTTCCGCCCCAGACCGGGCCAATGACCTCCGAATTGTTCAGCAGTTTCAGCCACTCGTCCTTTGTAAAACCGGGTGAATACTCCTGAAGCGTAGGAAGCCAGCCGTCATTCATAAAGAGCGGATCATTTTCATCAAAATCCACAGCGGCGTCAGCCTGCAGATAATAACGGCTTACATAAAACACGACGTCGCAGGTTAACGTTCTAAACTGCGGGTCCGGATAGCAATCATCGGTCAAAAGGGCGTTATACGTATTGATAATTGCTTCGTTTCGGCTTATCTGCGCACAGATCTCATCACAGAGCTTATATCCGCCGATAAGGTTCTCGACAGAAGATGTACGTTTAGGGATAAAACTGGATTCCAATTCTATCGCAATCGGTCTTATTTCTCCGTATTTGTAGATATAGTATTTATCCGGATACCGGAGCCATAAGTATACGCTGACCGCATGAGTATCCTGATAATGATTCTTCCAACCGGACTCATTGTGATTCTGCTTTCGATCATCTGCATACGCGATGAAACGCTCGACCCGCTCGGAGAGATCGCGTGTTTCGTCATACAGAACGCGAAAAGCCTCCCGCACGCCATTGGGGTCTTCGCCCGCGAACCCGAGGAGCATCGCCTTCGCGTAATAATAGCCGGAAGCAAGCAGGTTGTATGTTTTCGCAAGCGCCTGCTCAAGCATCCCCGCAAAATCAGAAGCTTCAATATCCCAATGATCCTGGAATTGTTTGATCGCTTTCCACTTATAGCTTTCACCGGACCAATAGTCAGGCAGATAACCGAGGTAGGCCTCTTCGATTTTCTGCAGCTTTTCGTGATTAATCATGATTAAACCTCCAAACCGTTCGTGCTTCATGACGCTATAAATGGAATAGCGTTTTGCTTCTACCTCTTGCTCCATAACAGGCAATCAATCTTCTTTACATCGCTGATCCATTTGTACTCCGGGAGTAACAGATCAAACGCCTTTAGATTATCATGGGCTTCGGCTGTTGACAAATAATCTAGGTACCACTTCTCAATGGCTCCGTACAGCAGAATAGCGTTTTTCAGCTTCTCCTCCTGTGTTTTCCCGGTCAATTCAAGGCAAAGGTTCTGCAGGACATACTGATCCCAGATGGGCTTTGTGGGATCAATCGTCGCCAGCATTTTTGAACTGAAAGATGCTTCAACATTACCTGTTGCCCGGAAAAGAGCCGTGATGATCTGACTGAAATCGAGGCATTCCGCCCTGGCTCTGAGAAACAAAGCGTAATAGCAGTTTCTCCACTCTTCGTTGCGGCGGATACGATAGTATCCGTTGAATGCCCGCTGAAAAGACGGAGATGCCGGATCGCCGTGCATGATCTCAGCATACTTGTCCAGCCCAAGACTTCTTGCGAGCTGCGCCCGCATGATTTCCGACGCGTTAATCATTGTGCCGCCTTACCAGCCATGAACCAGAAAAGCTCACGGCCGCTTTCCGTATGTCATTTCAATGTACTTCTGTTCCCATACGGGGTCCCGCTCGCTGCCATACTCGCTGATCCGGCAGTCATGCCACAGGTCGTCGGCAACCTCGATGATCAGATCCCGCAGTTCCAGTTTCTCTGTGTATTTCGCCGGAATCCCGGAAAGTCCTACCTGGGCCCCTATGATGTTCCCCGTAATCGCGCCGGTGGAGTCGCTGTCTCCGTTATGATTGACGGCGGCGATCAGGGCGTTGTCGATGTCTCCGGAATACTTGAGAGCGCAGTACACCGCGATGGCAAGCGCCTCGTCGCCGACCCAGCCTTCACCCAGTTGATGGATCGCGTCCAGGTCGTCCATATCCTCAGCAGCCAGATCGATTGCTTTTTCTATCAGGTTGGTAAAAGCAATCCGCTCTTTGGTTTCGGGGTATATTTCATCAATGGTGTTCAGCGAATGCAGAACAGCATCCAGCATGATCGCGCCGTCCTGGCTCACCTCATGGATGATCTGCACAAGCGCGGCCGCCGGCATCCAGCCATGTGGATGCCCATGCGTCAGAGCGGCTGTTTCCGCGCCGAACCGGCAAATGTCCCGGACATCCTTTCCACGGTCATTGAAGTACAGTCCGATAGGGGCTACGCGCATCACGCCGCCGCAACCTTTGCTGTTGTTGATCGGCGTCTCAACCGATCCATGTTCACCGCTGTGTAAAGCGGCAAGGCATGTGTTTCCGGGAGCCCTCGGGCTGTACAGTTCGGAGATGTTACCGAGCCATGCGTAGCCGGGATGTATATCCGGAGAATACTTGCTTTCCTGCGTCTTCAGCCAGTCCCGGTAGCAAAGTCCGATATAGTGAGGATCGGGACCGCCTACGCCACGGGTCATACCCCGGGTCATGCCCAACAGGAGGCCATTTGCGGTGAACAGCGTCATCTGCGTATCGTCGGAGATCTGCGCGATACCGCTGGTCAGATCGTATTCCGTAATACCGCGCTCGCCGTATCTGCGGAAGATCTGACCTTCGCGGAGAAACTCGACGGCATAGCCCAGAGCGTCCCCGGCGGCGCCGCCGATAAGACACCCTCTGAACTTATCCCGATCCCGCATTCCGTCACCCCCATAAAAGCCGTGTAATCGTTGGGATTCTTGCATTTCCAGTATAGCATAGAAGACCATATTATTCCAGTTGAGAATCCTTGAAGAAGGCGCATGAACAGGGTGCTTCATACCAAGATCAAAATGGGATATGATCCTGCAATTGTTGTCTTTCTGAATAAACTGATAACTTTTCCGACACCTGCTTGACTACCGCCTCCCACCTATGGCGTACTACCAGCTACCCATGAGAAGGGAGGTGTTTTCATGGGGAAAAAGAAAACCCGTGAAGCGAAAATGCTCCGGGAATCCAGACTGAGGATGGGATACTCCCAGCAGGAAGTCGCGAATGTGATCGGCGTTCACATCAAACAATACCAGCGTCTGGAATACGGCGAAAGGGACATACGGAACTGCAGCATGAAAACAGGTCTCGCTGTGTGCGCGATTCTCGGTATCGATCCGTTTGTCCTTGTGTTCGGCGGCGAGTTTGAGTCCCTAGGAGTCTTCCGGCTGGATTAAATATGTGGATTACGGCCGTTTGGACGTTGCTGGTTTTTCCCAGGTATGGCTATATACGTGTACGTCCGTCTCAGCGCAGACGCAATACATCGCAAAGGAGTGAGCCACACCTTGAAAGACATACGCCCACGGGCAGAGGAGAAGGCCCGGAGAAAAGCCGACGAACTGCAGGAACGGCAGTCCGGTGATACAGTCCGTCCTCCTGGAACAGGCTTTGAAACGGAACGCGCCCGCGCCAAGCAGGCTTTGCGAGATGAGGTCAATGCCCAGAATGGGCAGAGTGTCCGGAAGATAGCGGCAACGTCAGGCCCGGCAGTCAGTGATGATCGGATACTGCGCGTCGCCGCTTATTGCCGTGTTTCCACGGACGACATTGATCAGGTGATTTCCATTGAGCTTCAGAAGAACAATTACCGGGACATGATCAAAGCGAATCCCAAGTGGCGGTACGTCGGTACCTATGTGGAAATGTAAACCCAAGAATTGATACAAAGAAATGCTGTTGTCAGAGCGGCAGAATGGCTTGAAATCAAGGGCTTTCAGAGATTAGGAACTCTCCGGCAACTCATTCTTTACGCCCG
>Ga0255346_1002457_pt1 | contig 23345 bp, 19 predicted proteins | sample wastewater_treat_FD_194410 | JGI IMG/M metagenome (GOLD analysis project Ga0255346, IMG submission 194410) | Wastewater microbial communities from Lulu Island WWTP, Vancouver, Canada - plant22 | ecosystem: Engineered > WWTP > Wastewater > Unclassified | place: Canada: Vancouver, British Columbia... | reverse complement strand
TTCTTCCTCATTTCTTGTCGTCTCACTAGAAGAGATTCCTACTGTAAGGTTTACCCCAAGCACATCACAGGCAACAGCAATAGAAATGCCAAGCAAAATACCAAATATAATAATAAAGGTTAATAAAAATAATTTATTTTTTTTCATTTTTTGTTTTTGTCTTTAAAAATGAATATACTTAAATAATTATACTCTTTTATTATTGAAGCAACGAAATTAATTTATATAACTATCGATAATAAATCCTACAAGCACAATTATCAACTTTCTTTTGCATGTTTATGAATATCTTTCTTTATCAAAAAAAGAAGCATGCAAACCGCAATAAATGACATTGCAGACCCAAACAGAAATGGAGACACTGCTCCAAACATATTCCATAAAACACCCGCAATCATACTAGCAGGCAACAAAGCAACTCCTACAATAGTAGAATGCATACCCAACATAGTACCCTTTAGTTCAGAAGGCGATATTTCTGAAATAAAAGCTCTCTCAACCCCGATTAGCATAGCAGTATGCAGGCCATACATAACAAATAAGCCTATTAAAATTAGCTTATTTCTAACAAATGCAAAACCTGCATAAACAAGTGAAAAAATAGTATATCCAGCAACCAGAAGGCGTTTCCGTCCAACTTTATCCGATCGCTTACCAGCTGGGATAGACAACAAAGATGCCGTCAGACTATAAATAAAATACAGCAGGATTACGGAAGTATCATCAAAACCAACACTCTTTGCTCGCAGTAGTAGAAAAACATTAGATGAATTACCTAGAGTAAAAAGAAAAGAGATTAGAAGGTAAAACTTCAACTGAAAGTCCAACTTTCTCACATTTTTCCAAAATGGCTCTTGTTGTTCTACAATATGGACTCCTTTTTTTTCTTTAATGAAGAAGAACATCAAAAGTCCAAGCAAAACTGGAATAACGGAGATGAGGAATATCTTTTTATAATTCCTATAATTAAAGTCCGAGCTCATCTGCTGCAGTAGTAAATACGAGATTAAAATACCAATGGCAGAACCCGCCATATCCAGCGCCTTATGAATACCAAATGCTTGGCCAGCACATCCATCTTTTGCACTCTCACTGACCATGACATCACGCGGTGTTGTGCGAATACCTTTACCAATCCGATCAATAACTCGAGCGCCAAGAACCCCCACCCAGGAACCTGCTACAATTAAGGCTACTTTATAGATTAACCCTGTCGTATAACCAATGAACGCAATCAGCTTTTTTTTCTTATATTTGTCAGTAACATACCCACTGAATACCTTCAAAAGACTAGCAAGACTTTCGGCGATACCTTCTATCACACCTACTAGTGCTGGGGTAGCACTAAATACCGATGTTAAATACAGTGGAATCAAAGGATAAACCATCTCCGCACTAATATCTGAAAAAAAGCTAACCAATCCTAATAAAATTACATTCAACATGACTATAAATACCTCTCTCACCACGGATTTATCATTACATAAACTTAATCCCTGAATTTTTTTTATGATAACTTAACTAAGCATAAACATGTAGACTTTTTTTGCTATTATTAGTACTTCCTCTTTTCCTATAATATCCCTATATCAACTTTAAATATAAAGGTGTATTTATTGTTCAAAGAATCTTGAGGTGACACATCGTTGCAAATCATAAGGCTTTACTTTTTGGTCAGGAGTCGGTATGGAATATCTTTTGGCGAAGACACAAGATTTATACAAACTTTAAAGATTGTAGCTTTATTTCATATGGTGGAGGCGGCGGGAATCGTTCTTTCGTCTCGCTATCGCTCGCTGCAGAGACGCGGACTCATTGCGCTTCGCTTCAAGCTACTATCGTTTGCTTTCACTTCGCTCCACTCCGTCCTTTCGATTCCCTAAAAATATCACACCGTGATATTTTTCCACAAACTTATAACAAACTTTAAAGATTGTAGCTTTATTTCATATGGTGGAGGCGGCGGGAATCGAACCCGCGTCCAAAGATATCGCCACTTAAACATCTACAAACTTAGTTCATGTCTAATTTTCGCTTTGAAAGATCACATGAACAATATCTTCCAAAGCTATGCTGTTTTAATTTTCCCTTTTTTAAGGTAACAGCCTAACCTTAAAAAGGTATCCTTCTAACGGCGCCCTTTTAAAAGCGAAGGAAACTTTTAAAGGACGTTAGCTGCATTTAAGCAGCTAAAGCTAATTCGCTATTATCTGCGTTTATTTTTATTCCAGCGTTTTACGAGTCTCTGGTACTCGGTTTGCAGTTTAAGCTCAACCTATCCCTGTCGAATCCAAAACGCCCCCAACGAATAAGAGCATAATCATTTCGGATTAAATCTCATCAAAAGGTTTTATACTTACACTTTGTAAAGATATTTTATCATAATATATAAGATTAATAAATACATGCTTTCGGATACTTTTTTGATAATGTAACAGAATAAGAACCGCTCACCTATCAGCATTTTTTTATAATCAAAAACATTATCAAATAGATGGCTATATGTTGATGAAGCCTTATAAAGGTTTAATCGATCATAGTTCCTCTCGTTAGGGAGAAGAGCGAAGCCTTGCATTAGAGCAAGATTTGACTCGCTTATGGCAAAGCTTGCATGTTGATGAAACACCTAATCGCCAATTTCTGCAGTTTTGCTTTTTACTCTATATTGAAATTGGAAATATTTCTTATCTTTTGAAGTTTTTAAGTGTTCTCTGGATTTCTCTCTCAGTTGCTTTCCTTTCAAGATCCTGTCTTCTATCCTGCTTTAATTTTGCTTTTGCGAGTGCAACTTCAACCTTTGCAAAATTATTTAAAAAATAAACACTTATTGGCACAAGGGTCAAGCTCTTATCATTAAGTTTACTGTTTATTCTTTCAATTTGGCTTTTATGCATTAAAAGTTTTTTTACTCTATTGGGATTAGTTTCTTCAATCCTTGTTTTACTATAAGGCGCAATGTGCATATTATATAAAAAAAGCTCACCATTTTTTATTCTTGCATAACTATCTCTTAAACTAACCTTGTGCTCTCTTAAAGACTTTACTTCATTGCCTTTAAGAACAATTCCTGCTTCATATCTCTCAAGAATAAAAAAATCATGTAAAGCTTTTTTATTCTGAGCAACAATAACTTTATTTTCCTCAGTTTTACTTTTTCCCATTATTATTTATGTCTATCTTATTAATTTTTTCATTTCTTCTATAGCTCTATTTTTTTGCACATCTTCTGTGTCATCAATCGTCAATATAACATTAATATCTGGCTTAACCCCTTTTCCATCTATGGAAATTCCTGATGGCAAATAATATTTTGCTGTTGTAAATTTTATACCTGAGCCATCGGGCAAAATATAAAGCGCCTGAACAGTTCCTTTACCAAAACTTTTTTCCCCCACAAGTAAAGCCCTCTTATTATCTTGTAGCGCGCCTGCTGCAATTTCAGATGCACTTGCTGAATAACCATTGATAATTAAAACAATAGGAATATCAGTGTACTTTCCTGCTTTTGCTTTATATTCCTTAACAATATCTTGGCCATCAGTTCTACCTTTTATGGTAACTATAGTGCCATTTTCCAAAAATAAGTCACAAAAGTTTACAGCATCATCTAAAACCCCACCTAAATTATTTCTTAAATCTAATATTAAACCCTTTGCTCCTTGGTTAAGGAGATTTTCAATTTCCTTGTCGAGTTGCTCAGTACCTCCTTCTTGAAAATCATAATATTGAATATATGCAATATTTCCATTAACCATTTCTGCAATAAAGTTTGGAACAATAAAAGTTCCTCTTTCTATGGTGTATTCAAAATTTTTATTTTCAGAAGGTCTAAAGAAAACAATTTTAACCTTTGTCCCTACAGGGCCTTTGATTTTTGCAACTACTTCTTCAATTGCAAGACCTGTAACATCAATATCATCAACCTTTTTAATTAAATCTCCTTGTTTGATATCAAAATTTGAAGCAGGACTATTTTGTATTATTTTTACCACTTCAATCATGTTATTTTTATTTGTAGTAACTATTATGCCAATACCACCACTCATTATCCCTTGGTATGATTGCATAATCTGCTCATATTGCTCTTTAGTAAAAAAATCAGCATATTCATCATCAAGACTTGCTAAAACACCTTTTATAGCAGCTTGTATAAGTTCATTTTTAGACTTTGAATTTAAGGCATTTTTTAAGACTAGATTTATACTTTGTTCTATGGATTTTATATTTGCATTCCATGATTCATTTGCCTGGTCTTGCTCAGAAGAAGCACTAGAATTATTTTTATTTAATAAAATCCTATCGACATTAGGAATATTTATACTAAATTTATTGTTAAAACCAAATCCAAGCCAAAAACCAGAAGTAAATATCACTAAAATTGATACTACAATTAATGTAATTTTTAATGCCTTAAACTTTCCCATAACTTTACTTTCTTCTTAAATTTTAAATATTATTGGATTTAGATTATAAGTATCCAAGAGGATTTTGGGCTGCTCCGTTTATTCTTACCTCAAAATGAAGATGGGGACCTGTTGTCCAGCCTGTACTTCCTACATAACCAATAAGTTGCCCCCTTTTAACCATTTGTCCCTGACTTACTGCAAAACCTGAAAGATGCGCATAAAAGGTTGCAAAACCACCACCATGATATATTAGGATTGAATAGCCATATCCGCCAGAATAACTGCACTGTATTACTTCACCACCATCAGCAGCATAAATCGGAGTACCATTTGGTGCTGCTAAATCTATACCTGTATGCATCCTTCCTCCACCAAATATAGGGTGATGTCTATTGCCAAAACCTGACGTTAATTTTCCAGCAACTGGCCAAAGTAATTTCCCTGTAGGAGCACTACCATATCTCAAAGACTCGAGTATTCTTTGGATTTCTTTTTCTTTAGCAGTAAGCTGGGCTTCCATTTCAAGAAGTGCTTTTTTGTTTGCGCGTGTTGATGAGAGAAGAGCAGTTTTCTCATCAAGAATATTTGAAACTTCCTGTTTCTTTTGTTCTGCTTGCACTATAAGTTTTTCAAGATTTGATTTTTGTTCATCTTGTTTTTTCTTTAAATCAATTATACTTTGCCTGACGCTTAAGACTGCACTCTTTTTATTTTTTATATCTTCTACTATTTTGGCATCTTGATCTGCAAGCAGATTCATTAATTTTAACTTCGAAAGAATTTCTGTAAAACTTTTTGATTTAAAAAGGACCTCAAAAAAACTAAAATTACTATTGTTACTATTCTTATATATTGCAGCAACCCTATTATTTAAGATAGCCTTTTTTTCTTCTAGATCTTTATTAATCTCAATTAATTCATTTTCCTTAATTGCAAGATCAATATTTGTTTTATCTATGTTACTTTTAACATTTTCAAGTTCAGAATTAAGCCTATTAAGCTCGTCAAGACTATCGAGAAGTTCGCCTTCAACCTGGTTTACTTGATTTAAATACTCTTTTTCTTGTTTCTCAGTCTCTTCAATTTTTTCCTGAGTTTGTTCTTTTTCTCTTTTTATTTGCTCAAGTTGATCTTCTAAAGAGCTTGCATATAAATTAGAAAGGGGGGCAAATAAAAATATAAAAATAACAAATATTGAAATTGCAACGAATAAATTACTTCTTTTTTTCATAGTTAAATTAAAATTATTTATAGTATTGAATTTATATCTTCAATACGTTATGTCCTCAAATATCTTCTTAACGCAAATCCACTACTAAAGATACCTATGAGACTACCTAAAATAATCATTCCCGCATATACAATAATAATTATATTATTTGATCCTAGCAAAGCAAGGTTTTTGATCCTCATTGTCTCAACTAGTAACGATTCCCCCTTAATGAAAAGAAATTTATTTATAAAATAAAGTATTGCAACTGCAATGCCACCACCAATAAATCCTTCAAAAAAACCTTCAAATAAAAAAGGTGCTCTTATATACCAATTCGTTGCACCAACAAGCTTCATGACTTCAATTTCTCTTCGCCGCGCATAAATAGATAATCTGATTGTATTAAATATAAGAACAGTAGCCGCTAATACCAGGACAATAATAATTAATAACGTAATTGTTCCTACAACAGCTGTTATTGAAAATAATTTTCTTACATAATTTTTCCCATAAATTACTTCATCAACACCTTCTATATTGTTACCATCTTTATCAACAAATCTAAGAGCAACTTGCTCTACTTTTTGTGGATCTTTAAGTTCTATTTCAAATGAAGCAGGAAGTGGATTACCTTGAATTTCTTTTAAAATATCACTTCCCTCATTTTGAGCTTTAAACCTTTCTAGTGCTTGGTCTTTTGAAATAAATTGAACTTTTTCAACTTCAGGCCAGCTTTTTATTTCATTTTCAAGATAAGATTTTAAATCTTCAGAAATATTATCTTTAAGATAAACAGATAATTCTACCTGTTTTTCTACAGATTTTAATAGGCTTTGTACATCAAATACAATAATTGAAAATATTCCAACAATAAATAAAGTTATAGCTACTGTAGTAATTGCAGTAAAACCCATCAAAAAATTTCTTCTGAGGCTTGAAAATGTTTCTCCAAAAATATGTTTTGGCTTAAAAATAAGGTTCAAGATCCGTATACCCCCCTTGCTTGATCCCTAACTATCACCCCATCTTCAAGCTCGACCACTCTCCTTCTCATTGCATTAACAATAGAACGCTCATGGGTTGCCATTACAACTGTGGTTCCTATTAAATTAATCCTAGAAAGGAGCTTCATTATGCCTTCTGAAGTTGCAGGATCAAGATTTCCAGTAGGTTCATCCGCAAGAAGAATTGGCGGTCTATTAACAAAAGCTCTTGCGATACAAACCCTTTGCTGCTCTCCACCTGAAAGTTGATGTGGATAAGCATTCATCCTAGCATAAAGTCCTACAAGCTTCAAAATCTGTGAAACTTGGGTTTTTATAATATAATTTGGTTTGCCAATAACTTCAAGGGCAAAAGCTACATTTTCAAAAATAGTTCTATCTGAAAGCAATTTGTAATCTTGGAAAATACAACCTATATTTCTTCTAAGTTGGGGTATTCTACTCGATTTAAGGTTAGAAATATTCCTACCCGCCACAAAAATAGTACCACTTGTTGTCGAAGTTTCCTTAATTAAAAGTTTAATAAAAGTTGATTTACCTGAGCCACTTGGTCCTACAAGAAAAACAAATTCACCTTTTTTTATTACAAGGTTTATATCCCTTAAAGCTATAGAGTTATTATCATAAATTTTATTTACATTTCTGAATTCTATCATATTCATTTTATCTAAACCCTACTTGAGGTAGATTCCCAATATCAATAAATATAAAGTAATATATAAAATTAAAGAACAACTTAAAAAATATTAACAGGATATTAGCATAACAAATTTATATAGTCTATAAAATTAAGTTTTCTTAATACTTTTCTTAAGAAAAGAATTAATAAATATATTTAAATCTCCGTTAAGAACAGAATTAACATCCCCAATTTCAATATCAGTTCTGTGGTCTTTTACCATCTGATATGGCTGTAATATATAGCTTCTTATTTGACTACCCCATCCTATATCTTTTTTTTCACCTCTAATACCATTTATCTCATCCATCTTTTTTTTCATTTCAATTTCATGTAATTTAGACTTTAAAATTTTCATAGCAGTTTCCTTATTCATCGACTGAGACCTTTCATTCTGGCATGAAACTATAATTCCTGTTGGTATGTGAGTAATTCTAACCGCAGAGTCAGTAACATTAACATGCTGACCACCTGCACCTGTAGACCTAAAAGTTTCTATTTTTAAATCATCTTTATCTATTTCAATTTCTACATCATCTTCAATTAAGGGTATAACATCTACTGCCGCAAAAGAAGTATGTCTTCTTTTCGAAGAATCAAATGGGCTAATTCTAACTAATCTATGTATACCTTTTTCAGATTTTAATAACCCATAAGCATTTTCTCCATACACAGTTAAAGTAACATTCTTTACTCCTGCTTCTTCCCCAGACAAATAATCAGTAATTTTATAGTTAAGCTTATTGTTATCCATCCATCTGATATACATCCTTAAAAGCATCTCTGCCCAATCATGAGATTCTGTACCCCCAGCACCAGGGTGAATATTTAAAATAGCTGGATAAGAATCATAGGGATCTTTAAAGAGAAGCCTTTTTTCGGTTTCAGATATCAACTTTTCTATCTCATTAATATTTCTCTCAAGTTCTTTTTTAATTGAGAAATCACTTTCCTCTCTAAGAAGATCAAGCGCAATTCTCATCTCTTCAATTTTTTTTGTAAACTTGTTATCTAATTCAACTACATCCCTCAACTCATCTATTTTGTGCATGGTTTTTTGAGCTTTTTTATAATCAGTCCAGAAATCGTCTTTAACAGTTAATTCTGTTAAATTTTGAAGATCATTTTTCTTTTTTTCTATTTCAAAGACAGCCCCTAAGATATTCAACTTTATTTTCTAATTTTTCTAATATTTCAGTAAACTCACTAACATCAATATTTCCATTTATTTTTTTATCCATTTCAAAATATCCTTATACTTAAAAATATTTTTAAAGTTAAAACTAAGAATAATAATTTAAATAATTATAGATTTGCACCGCAGCATTTTTTGTATTTTTTCCCACTTCCACATGGGCAAGGGTCGTTCCTACCTACCTTTCTACCCACAACTACTGGTTGTTTTCTTTGTTGATTTGTGCCTTCTGGACTATTTGTTGTTACATTTTTATACTGTCTTTCATAAGCTCTTTCTTGCTCTTTTTCCGTATATATTTTGGCATTGTATAATAGCCTTACTGTATCTATCTTTATTTCTTCAATCATGTCCTTAAAAAGATGATATGACTCATGTTTATACTCAACAAGAGGGTCGTGTTGCCCATAAGATCTTAATCCTATACCCTCTTTAAGGTAGTCCATTTCAAGTAAATGATCTCGCCATCTAGTATCAATTACTGTCAAAATTACAATTTTTTCAAGCTGTCTCATAATATCACTGCCAAACCCAGACTCTCTTTCATCATATATATTTAGTACAGCTTCAAATAATTTATCTTTCAGCTCATTTCTATTAACTTTACCTTCCGATAGTTTCTCTTCATCAATTATTGACTTTAGAATATCCCTTCCAAATAAAGTAATAATATAATTCCTATATTCTTCAGTATTCCATTCTTCAGGATATATATTTGGATCTAAATATTTATCAAAGCTTGAATCTATAACATCTTTTATCATTTCCAGGGCAGTGGGCTTAAGATTCTCTTCAAGAAGTGCTTTTTTTCTTCTTTCATAAATTATCTCACGTTGCTTGTTCATCACATCATCATACTCAAGAACATGTTTTCTAATTTCAAAATTTCTTGATTCAACCTGCCTTTGTGCATTCTCAATAGACCTATTTATTATAGGATGAGCTATTGGCATGTCATCAGGAAAATTCATCCTATTCATGATTGCGCCAATCTTATCTGAACCAAAAAGCCTTAAGAGATCATCCTGCAAACTTAAATAAAACTGACTTGAACCAGGATCCCCTTGCCTTCCGCTTCGACCTCTTAGTTGATTATCAATTCTTCTTGCTTCATGTCTTTCAGTCCCTATAACATGTAGACCACCAAGCTCAACCACACCAGGCCCTAAAACGATATCTGTACCTCTTCCCGCCATATTAGTTGATATTGTTACTGAATTTTTTTGTCCAGCTTTAGCAATAATTTCTGCTTCTTTTTCATGATATCTTGCATTTAATACTTCATGAGCTATATTTTCTTTCCTTAACATATTACTAAGTAATTCTGATTTTTCGATTGAAATAGTCCCAACTAGAACAGGCTGACCTTTTTTATTTTTTTCCTTGATATCATCAACAACTGCTTCAAATTTAGCTCCTTCTGTTTTATAAATTAAATCCGGTAAATCCGCCCTTATCATTGGCCTATTTGTAGGTATAACTACGGTATCAAGTTTATATATGTGCCTGAATTCTTCAGCTTCTGTTAAAGCTGTCCCTGTCATACCAGCTAACTTTTCATACATTCTGAAATAATTTTGAATAGTAATTGTTGCAAGAGTCTGGTTTTCTTCATTAATCTTGACACTCTCTTTAGCTTCGATAGCTTGGTGTAGTCCTTCGCTATATCTTCTTCCGTGTAAAATCCTTCCTGTAAACTCGTCTACTATTAAAACTTGTCCATCTTTAACAATGTAATCAACATCCTTTTTAAACAAATAAAAAGCTTTGAGTGCCTGATTTAATGCATGAATATATAAATAATTTGAAGGGTCATAAAGGTTTTCTATCCCTAAAATTTTCTCAACTCTCTCCACGCCTTTTTCAGTAATTGCTGCATTTTTTTGTTTTTCATCTATTTCAAAATCCAAATCCTTTTCAAGTTTTGGTACCACTCTTGCCATTTTTCTATAGAGTTCAGTAGACTGATATGGGACACCTGAAATAATAAGAGGAGTTCTGGCTTCATCTATTAATATACTATCAACCTCATCAACAATAGCAAAATAATGGCCATCTTGGACCATCATATCTCTTGAAGCCACCATATTGTCTCGCAGGTAATCAAACCCAAACTCACTATTTGTCCCATAAATTACATCGCATGAATAAGCTTGCCTTTTCTCTAAAAAATCCTGATTATTTTGCAAAAGACCTACTTTTAACCCAAGAAAGTTATAAATGTTCCCCATCCAGATACTATCTCTTTTTGCTAAATAATCATTAACTGTCACAATATGACAACTTTTGTTAGTAAAAGAGTTAAGATAAGCTGGTAAAGTTGCTACAAGAGTTTTCCCTTCACCGGTTTTCATTTCTGCAATTTTGCCTTCAAATAATACAATCCCACCTAGTAGCTGAACATCAAAATGGCGCATATTAAGTGTTCTTTTAGAGGCTTCTCTAACAACAGCAAAAGCCTCAGGCATTAAATCCTCAAGACTTTCTCCATTTTCATATCTTAATTGAAATTTAATCCTCATGTTTTTCAATTCGTCATCTGAGAGAGAACTTATTTCAGGTTCAAGCTCATTTATCCTAGCTACTATCATTTCATACTTTTTTTGCTCTTTACCCTGTCCTGCTTTTAATAAATTTTGAAATTTAAACATACTCATCACCAATTTATTACAAGATTTAAATCAAACTTAAAAATAATTACTACAAAATATTATAGTATTATCAAAGTTATTGAAGAATAAAAATTTTAAAGTTTAAACTTTAAAAAAACTAAGCTTTATTTTGTGGCTCAATAATTCCATAATCTTTGTCTTTTCTTTTATAAACAACGGCTGTTTTACCAGTTTCGGCATTTATAAAGACATAAAAATCATGACCCAAAAGTTCCATTTGCAAAGTGGCTTCTTCGGGTGTCATGGGTTTTATTTCAAATCTTTTTACCTTTACAATATTTTTTAAATTTCCATCATCTGGCTTTGTACTTTCTTTAACAAAATTTAAATCAGAAGGCTTTCTGCTTTTTTGAATCATCTTATTTTTATATCTTTTTATTTGTCTTTCCATTTTACTGTTAACATTATCAACTGCCTCAAAAAAATCAACTCCATATCCAGTAGCCCTGATTACAGCACCTGGAGTAAAAACAGTTACCTCTACCTTGCTATCTTTATTAATTCTTCGATTCTTTTCAGCTGAAAATTCAACCTCAATCTTTATTATCCTTTCAAAAAATTTTTCTATTCTGGACTTAATCTTTTTCTCAGCATATTGTTTTATATCATCAAAAAGTTCTACATTTCTTCCTTTAATTATAAATTCCACTTTTCCTCCTAATATTTAAACTAAAAAGTAAATCATATACAAATAGATTAAAAAATTACATCTTTTTTTACAAGCCTTACCAAAAATAAATAATTATCTAAAATTCCATGATAAGAATAAACTGTTTTGCTAGGATGAGTTACTTTAAGAAAACACGCAAGCCTTTCCCCAGCGAGGAAAGCTTGCTCAAGTTTCAGGCTCGCTCTCCTCTTGAAAGAGGAACCGTGCCCGCTTCGCCTTCAAATGGTTTTCTTAAAGTAACCCATCCTAGCTCTTAAAGTTTTGTTTTATTACTATCACGGGATTTTAGATGTTTCCCAAAAATAATAATCGAAGATAATATCCATTACCTAAACACCAACTTCATAAACCCCTGGCTAAAGTTAATAAATATATTTTATTTGCTCCATTATATTTTAAAACTTTCGATATTTCACACAACGTGCTCCCTGTTGTCCAAACATCATCTATTAATAATATATTTTTATTATGAAAAATAAATGGATTTCGAACTTTAAAAGCATTAACTAAATTTATTATTCTTTCTGATTTGTTTAATTTTTGCTGCTTGCATGTCTTCAAAACTTTTAGAATGCTATTAGAGTAAGGAATGCGAGTCAAGTTAGAAAGTTTATAAGCTATAATCTGCATATGATTAGCTTCAGAAAAATTATTATAAAAAATTATATTGCACTGGTAAGAATTACTAGGTTCATTCTCTTCCAAATAATCTGGAACTGTTTCAATAAAATCTATTTTTTCATTATAATAATATTCATCAAAAGCTTGTTTAAAAAACCCAACACAATCATCTGCAAGACTATAAATTTTATCATATTTAAATAATGTTATTACTCTTTTTAAGACGCCTTCATAAATTCCATAACTTCTTAATTTATAAAAATTAAAGTTCATATTTTTGCAATAACTGCACAGGTAAACATTATTAATTTTATCATCATCTTCTTTATTTCTATCTTTTAAAATAGCACTACTATCATTTTTTTCTAAGATAGGTAAACCACAGTTATTGCAAATTAGTCCATTTATTTTATTTATCTTTTCCTTACAGCTTGCACATAAATACCCATTAAACAAATCTCCACATATTGAACATGTTTGAGGGATAAAAATATTTTTTAAAAATAAAAAACTTTTTTCTTTTAAAAAATTAAATTCTTCTATTTCTTGAATTATCCTCCTTAAAATTAAATTTATAATCTTTCTCTAAATTTATTCTTCATTATTTAACTTATCTTTTTCAATTATAGCATTAGACATTATTTTGACACTAGGATGGATTATAATCCCATCTTCAATTACACTTTTAGAGCCAATTACCGCTTTTTCAAGAACAGATGCCCCATCTTTTATCTTTGTATCATACCCGATTATTGCCCCAATAAGAGATGCATCTTTACCAATATAACCGCTCCCCCATTTTATACCCCTATACATAACTGCTCTTTCGTCAATTATTGTGTTATCCCCTATTATTATTGGGCCATATAATTTTGCACCCTTTTTTATTGTACAATCATTGCCAATCACGATAGGGGGGATCATTACCACATCTTCCTCAACCTTGCAGTTTTTTCCAAGCCAAATACCTTCATCTATTTGAACTCCTGGTATTTTCACTTCCACTTTACCTTCAAGTGCATCAAAATTCCCTTGCTGATACTCCTCAAGACTACCAACATCATTCCAATATCTTAAATGTTTATAGCCATAGTAAGGTATTTCCTTTTCAAGAAGTTTTGGGAACAAATCTCTTCCAAAGTCATAGAAAACGTTATAAGGTATATAATTAAATATCTCAGGCTCAAAAATATAAATCCCAGTGTTAGCAAGTTTGCTCCTTTCTTCCCCTGCAAGAGGTTTTTCTTGAAAACCAACAATTTTATTATCATTATCTATCAATACAACCCCGTACTGAGATGGATTAGCAACTTCCGATAATGCGATGCTGCATATACCGCCTTTTCTTTTATGAAACTCCATAAACTCGGTTAAATTAATATCAGTTAAAGCGTCACCACTTAAAACTAAAAAAGTTTTATCCTTAAGAAAGTTTTCTACCTTTTTTACTCCACCTGCAGTCCCTAAAAGTTCTGGTTCATACGAGTAAGTTATATTAACACCCCATTTTGAGCCATCACCAAAATAATCTTTTATAACTTCAGGATACCAGTGTAAATTACAAACTATTTCTTTAAAACCATGCAGTTTAAGAAGCTCAATTATATGTTCCATAACAGGCTTATTTACTATAGGCGCCATAGGTTTAGATATTAAATCTGTTAAAGGTCTTAGTCTTGTCCCAAGACCTGCTGCTAGTATCATTACCTTATTGTCTGGCATGATTTCTCCAGTTCTAAAAATATTATTAAATAATATTTAAATTTTTTCTCATTACTATTTTTTCAATAAACAATAAATAAAGCATAACATTCTTAATTTTCAATTAACAATCTTAAATTAATACCTTTCTTATATTGACATCCAAAGGATGTCTTATAATACCCTTTTCAGTTATAATTGCAGAAATATTTTCTGCTAAAGTAACATCAAAAGATGGATTTCTAACTGGCATATAATCCGGAATTATTCTTTTACCCATTATCTTTCTTACCTCATCACTATCTCTTTCCTCGATAGGAATATCACTTCCGCTTGCAATACTCATATCAATAGTTGACGTAGGAGCTGCAACAAAAAAAGGGATGTTAAAATATCTTGCTAAGATTGATACACCAAAAGTACCAATTTTATTTGCACTGTCTCCATTTGAAGCTATTCTATCAGCTCCAACAATAACAGCATCGACCTCACCTTTAGACATCATAAAAGCAGCCATATTATCAGTTATTATAAAAAATGGGATTTTTTCCTGCTCAAGTTCCCAGGCAGTAAGCCTTGCTCCTTGAAGATAAGGCCTTGTTTCATCAACCACTATGTTTGAGATTCTATTTATGTGGGCAAGACTCCTTATGACCCCAAGAGCAGTACCATATCCTGCAGTTGCAAGAGCCCCTGCATTACAGTGGGTAAGTATTTTTAACTTATTATCCTTCCCTTTAACATCATCTAAAGCTTCAACTCCGTAACTTCCCATTTTTTTATTTATCTCTATATCTTCTTTTTCAATTAACTCTGCTTCCATGATAATTTTCTTTTTTATTTGTTCAATCTTGAGATTTTCATTTTCTTTTATAATTCTTTTTAACCTATTTAATGCCCAGAATAAATTTACAGCTGTTGGTCTTGATGAAGCAAGCTTTTCTATTGCCTTTTCTAAATAAGAAAAAAAAGAATCTTTTGAGCTATCTTTATTATTAAATTGCAATGCAGCAATTGCAACCCCATAAGCTGCTGTAACTCCAATTGCAGGAGCTCCTCTAACTATCATATCCTTAATTGCAACAAAAACTTTTTCATAAGAATCACAAACAAAATATTCCTTAACAAAAGGAAGCTTCCTTTGATCAATTAGTTTAAGGGTTTTCCCGTTCCATATTAAAGTTTTTACTTCACTTCCAAGTTCCATATATAAAATCCTATACCTATATAATATGTTAAGTCCCGAGACTCCATGCAGCTAGATATTCTTCTTGTTCTAATGTTAACTTGTCTATTTCAATACCCATACTTTTTAATTTTAGACTAGCTATATTTTTATCAATATCTTCTGGAACTGTATAAACTTTCTTTTCAAGCTGGCGGCCTTCTTTATTTAACTTTACAATATATTCAATACTTAATGCTTGGTTTGCAAAACTCATATCCATGACACTTGCAGGATGTCCCTCAGCAGCACTAAGATTAACAAGCCTTCCTTCTGCAAGAACATATATCCTTCTGCCATCATTCATTAAATACTCTTCAACCATTGGTCTTATCTTTTTTACAGATTTTGAATTTTTCTTTAAATAATTTAAATCAATTTCAGCATCAAAATGGCCTGAATTAGCAACAATCGTTCTATCTTTACACCTTGATAATATAGGCTCTCCAATTACATTCTTATTTCCAGTCACAGATAAAAATATGTCGCCAACTATTGCTGCAGCAGTATTTTTCATAACTTCAAACCCATCCATTTTTGCCTCTAGGGCCTTAAGTGGATCAATTTCAAGAATAATTACATCTGCGCCCATACCTTTTGCCCTCATAGCAACACCTCTTCCACACCAGCCATATCCGACAACTACAAATTTCTTCCCTGCAAGCAAAATATTAGTTGCTCTTAATATTCCATCTATTGTGCTTTGACCTGTTCCGTATCTATTATCAAAAAAATGCTTCGTTTTAGCTTCATTTACTGCAATAATCGGATATAGTAAAACATCATTTTTTTCCATACTTCTAAGCCTTATAACTCCTGTAGTGGTTTCTTCAGTCCCTGCTATTATGTTGCTAGCTAGATTTTTCCTTTTACTGTGAATCGTTGAAACTAAGTCAGCTCCATCATCCATTGTAATATTAGGAAAAATGTCTAAAACATTATTTATATGTTCGTAGTATAATTTATTATCTTCACCTTTAATTGCAAAGGTTGGGATTTCATAATCAAAAACAAGAGAAGCTGCCACATCATCCTGGGTACTCAATGGATTTGATGCACATAATACAACTTCTGCCCCGCCTTCTTTTAGAGTAATCATAAGATTTGCTGTCTCAGATGTAACATGCAAACATGCAGAAATTTTTACCCCCTGTAAAGGCTTTGAATTGCTAAAATCTTCTCTAATTGCTCTTAAAACGGGCATATCTGCCTCAGCCCACTTAATTTTATCTTTACCAACCGCCGCAAGACTCTTATCTTTTATGTCATAATTCATAAAATTCCCTTCTTTTTATTATTTAATTTTCTCTTACATCAATCTTTAATCTTTGCTAACTCAGCTTTTAAAACCTTAATTTTATCAACAGGAGTTGGATTTGTATGATTTAATATAGCAAGATAAACACTTGAAATCCCACCCAAAAACATCGTGTTTAATGCTTTTTCAAGAGGGCTTTTACCAGTGACAGGGACTTCAATTGTCTTTGAAAAATTTTCTTTTATCAAATTTATTGTTGTGTTTATCCTTGTGTTAATCCTAATAAATTCTTTGCTATCCTTAAAATAAATCAAAACAAAATTTTTGGTTATATCTGAAAGCCTGTCCCATCCAACTGTTTCATTATGGTTTAATTCTGGAAACTCATTATAAAAAGAAGGACCTTTTGAATTCTCATTTATCTGGCATTTCCATCTAAATGCTATTGAAGATAAAACACCTTCATAACCATAAATTATAGGGAGTTTTGATCCTATTTCAAAAGCTATTTTCTTAGCATAATTTTTATCCAATGGATTAGTTCTCCCATATTCTTCGGATAATTTTTTTATCGACAATATTGAATCATCAATTTCTTTTAATTTTGAGCTTATAAAACCAAGCTTTTCAAATAGGATTAGTAAAGGAATAAAAAGATATCCTGAAGCTGCTCTTGGTTGAAAACCTCCTGGAACTTTTATATGTATTTTATTACTTTGGTTAGCAATCTCTTCGATTTTCCCACCAGAAGAAACAAAAATAACCTCACATTTTCTACTTAAAGCCTCAGTTGCAGCTGATATTGTTTCTTCCGTATCACCGGAATAACTAACTGCTATCGCAAGCCAATCATTTTTCACAAAAGCAGGTAGCTTGTAGCCTTTGACAATTTCAATTGGCAATTTACATTCATACTTTACAAGGTTTTTTATAAAATCACCCGCAAAACCTGAGCCGCCCATACCTAAAAAAGCAATCCCTTTAATATTAAGGCTATTTATTTTGCTTACGTCAATTGAAATTCCTATAGCTTTTGCTCGCTGAAGCTGCTCAGAAAAATTTTCTTCAATTCCAAGCATGTTTTCGGTATCTATTTTCCCTATCATATCAAGATCATCTAAAATACTTACATCACCCATACTAATAACAACCTCCTACTACTTTTCTCCCAATTTCTAATAAATGATTTAAGCGTTTTTCGTTAGAGGACTCGCAATATACTCTTACAACTGCCTCAGTCCCACTAGGTCTAATCATTAGCCAGTCACCATCATTAAAAATATATTTAAAGCCATCTATTGTTACTATTTCTTTTACCCCTTCGTTCTTAATTATTTGAGGGACTTGTTTACTTAAAGCTTCTTTAAGTTTATCTCTCTTTTCTATCTCAACTTCGTAATCATCTCTTCGATAAACAAAATAACCATATTTGTCATAAAGATCTTTTAATACTTCATCTAACGTTTGAGATTGTCTAACTAATATTTCAAGCAATTTTAGACCCATTAGCATTCCATCTCTTTCAGGAATATTGCCATAAGTCCAAAGTCCTCCGCTTTCTTCACCGCCCATTATTACATTCCCTTTTAAAATTTCCTCACCTATATATTTAAATCCTACAGGAGTTACAACAAGCTCAAGATTATTTTCTTTCGCAATTTTGTCAATAATAGAAGACGTAGTAACTGTCTTAACCACTCTTCCCTTTTTATTTTTAATTAAATCATTTAAAACTATAGCAAATATATGATGGGAACTAACAAAATCGCCATCCTTATCTATTACTCCAATTCTATCAGCATCTCCATCAAGACAAATTCCAACTTCAATTAGATTTTTCTTTATAAAGTCAGTTGCTTCATTAATATTTACTCCTATAGGTTCAGGATTAATACCACCAAAAGATGGGTTTAGGATATTATGAATTTCATAAATATCGTCATCCTTAATGCCTATATTCTTAAAAACTGACTTACAAATGCCTTGAGCAGCACCATACATTGGATCAATTAAAATTTTAAAATCTATTTTTTTTAAAATATCTGCATTAACAAGGTTAAAAATTTGTTTTTCATAATCAGCTATAAAATCACATTCATTTAAATTATCGTTATAAAGGCTTTTATTTTTTTTAAAAGAATTTATCAATTTTTCATAAGACCCATTTTTAATCCCATTATTTACAAGAACTTCAATATCATCAATTATGTCCATAGTTGCAGAGCCACCAAATGGTCCTTTTATCTTAAAGCCGTTGTACATATATGGGTTATGACTTGCTGTAATCATAATACCTAAATCAGCAAACTTTGAAACAACCGCATTTGAAAGAATGGGTGTTGGTATAAATGTTTTGGAAAGTAAAGTTTCTATTTTATTTGCAGCAAAAATAAAACATACACTTTGAGCAAAAAGATTAGAAAGAAATCTTGTATCGTAACCTACAACTACTCTTGGAGATTTATTTTTTAAATTTTTTTTGTTATTTAGATACTCACTTATCCCCTGAGCAATAAGCTCAACTTTATCAAAAACAAATTCTTTTGCTATTATTCCCCTAAATCCGTCTGTCCCAAACTTTATAAAATTGTTATCCAAATTATTATCCATAATATAAAAATCCCAGATTATTTATTAGTCAAAAGTTTGTAATCTGCATCAACCATCATTTTAACTAGCTGCTCAAAACTTAACTTAGGTTTCCAGCCAAGTACAGACCTTGCCTTACTTGAATCTCCGATAAGCAAATCAACCTCTGCTGGCCTTATAAACCTTGGGTCAATCTTAACATATCTTTTCCAGTCAAGATTTAAGTGACCAAAAGCAATTTCAATCAAATCTTGAACTGAATGAGTTTCTCCTGTTGCTACAACATAATTATCAGGTTTGTCTTGCTGCAACATCAGCCACATTGCCTCAACATAATCACCAGCAAATCCCCAATCTCTCTTCGCATCAAGATTTCCCATTAGTAATTCATTTTGAAGACCTAATTTTATTCTTGCAGCTCCATAGGAAACTTTTCTTGTTACAAATTCAAGACCTCTTCTAGGAGACTCATGATTAAACAAAATTCCTGAGCAGCCAAAAATATCATAACTTTCTCTGTAATTGACAGTTATAAAGTGACCATACACTTTGGCAACTCCATAAGGGCTTCTTGGATAGAAAGGTGTGGCTTCATTTTGAGGAACTTCAAGAACCTTACCAAACATTTCTGAACTTGATGCCTGGTAAAATTTAATATCCTTGTTTACAAGACGTATTGCCTCAAGTATTCTTGTTACACCAAGAGCTGTAAATTCTCCAGTAAGAACAGGCTGATCCCAGGAAGTTGGCACAAAGGATTGTGCTGCAAGATTATAAATTTCATCAGGGTCAGCCTCTTTAATAGCATTGATTATAGAAAACTGATCCAGAAGATCAGCTTGCAAAAATTTTATTTTATCTCTGATATGTTCAATACGGCCAAAATTTTCTGTTGAAGATCTTCTAACCATTCCATAAACTTCATATCCATTATTTAATAATAACTCCGCAAGATATGACCCATCTTGACCTGTAATTCCTGTTATTAATGCTTTCTTCAAAAAGACCCCCTATCATTTTTTAAATCTAAAAACTAATCTCTCCATCGTTAACCTTAGAGTTAATATTTATTTTTATCCCATTTTTTAAAATATTAAAATTCCCTATTTCAGTATTGTCACCAACAATTGAATTATCTTCGATTATTACTTTATCTTTTACTTTAACATTATATGACAAGATAGAATCCTTTATTATGCAGTTTTTCCCAACCTTACTACCATCAAATAATACACTGGTACTTATGTTAGAACCTGAAGCAATATAACAATTATTCCCAATAACTGTTAAGGGATTTATAACTGCTCCTTTTTCTATCTCACAATTTTTACCAATTACTATTGGCCCAGAAATGAGACTTTCCTTATGAAATTTTGAGAATTTATCTATAAAAATATTTTTATATATTTCATCCCCGTTAAATTCAAAATTAATTTTCCTATTTAATATATCGAAGTGAGCTTGCAAATATTTCGCAGGAGTTCCTAAATCAAGCCAATAGGCATTTGAAACAAATCCAAAAATCCTATAACCAATTTCCAAAGCATTTGGGAATAATCCTCTTTCAAATGAATAATTCTCATTAGGTGGAACTAAGTCAAGCAACTTTTTTTCTATAATATAGATACCGGCATTAATCAAATTAGTAGAAATCTCATCCCAGCTCGGCTTTTCAAGAAACTTTTCAACTCTGTCATCTTCATCAATAGGCACAAGACCATAAGATGTTGGGTCTTCCACAGGAGTTAGTGCAATGGTGATATCAGCTTTCTTATCTTTATGAAACCTTATCATATCAGTAAGATTTAACCCAGTAAGCACATCTCCGTTAAAAACTATAAAAGGCTCATTATCAAGAAGGCCTTCAGCATTTTTTACTGCTCCACATGTACCTAATGGCACTTCCTCTTTCATATATGTAATTTTAACACCAACTTCTTTCCCGTCTTTGAAATAATTTTCAAAAACATTTGGGAGATAACCTGTAGAAAGTATAATATCTTTTATGCCATGCGACCTTATCCAAGAAATGAACCTATTCATGAAAGGTTTATTTACAAGAGGAAGCATTGGTTTTGGGTTTAAATAAGTTAGCGGTCTCACACGGGTTCCAAACCCCCCAGCTAGTATCACTGCTTTCATATTTTACTCCTCCAATACTGTAACGTATCTTTTAATGCTTGATCAATACTAAAATCTGGTTTCCAGCCAGTATGCATTTTTATTTTCGTATTATCTCCATATATTACTTCATTATCAATAGGCCTAAGTTTTAAATTATCAGTTTTCACAGCTATATTTTTAACTTTACTATAAGAAAGCAGGATATCTAATAAATCTGATATTCGTATTTTTTCACCTGAACATATATTATAAACTTCTCCAGGTTTTCCTTTATTCATTATAAAGTAATAAGCTTTAACCACATCCCTTACATCAAGAAAATCTCTGTAAGCTGCTAAATTTCCAACATATATTTCTGGTTTTCTATATCCTTTCTCTATCTCTGCAATTTGCTTTGCAAAATCAGAACAGACAAAACGGTCAGATTGTCCTGGTCCTATATGATTAAATGTTCTACTAACAAACACAGGAATCTTATAGGCTAAAAAATAAGTCGTAGAAAAAAAATCAAGTGCGGCTTTACTAATTGCATAAGGATTTGTTGGGGAAATTTTAAAGTCTTCTTTTATAGGAGCTCCATTATAATCCATTATCCCGTATTCTTCGGCAGTACATACGCATAAAAATCTACAAATAGCATAAAATTTTCTTATACTTTCAAGAATATTTATTCCCCCAAAAACATTATTTCTAAAAGTTCCTATTGGGTTTTTCCATGAATCACTTACTGAGGCTTGTGCTGCAAGATGATAAACCTGTTCGGGCTTAAAATCTTTTATAATTTCCTCGACCTTGACAGAATTAGTTAAATCTATATTTAATAACTCTACCTTATTTTGATCTCCATTATATTTCTCAAAAAAATTATCTACGTTTAAATCAACTCCTACTATATTGCAAGATGGATCATACCTTGAAAGAAGATTTGCAAGATGAACACCTACAAAGCCATTTATTCCTGTTATCAATATTCTCAAAATAATTTCCTTTTTGACAAATATAGTAATAATCAAATTATAACTAATAAAGCATAAAAGCTTCTAAGAAAAACTTAACAACAGTGCAAGTTTGCTAATATTCTATATTGAATTTTTTTATAAATCAAAAACTAAGAAGCTCTATTTTTGCTTTATGTTAAAACTTTTAAACCATGTGGCTAGTATTCTAAATCCTAGAACTGGAAGTACGAAAGGAAGCAATGTTATTTTCCAAGTATTTTTATAAATTTTTATATAAAAATAAAGAGCGCTTTTTTGCATCATTATTTGAGATTTAACCGGATTTTCCTTACCGCTTTTTCCTATATGGTGTAATACACTAACACCTGGATAATAATAAACTTTATAACCTGACTGCCACATTCTATAACATAAATCCACATCTTCAACATACATAAAATAATTTTCATCAAAAAGCCCTATTTTATTTAATGCTTCTCTTAAAATGAACATTGCTGAGCCTGAAATCCAGTCAACCTTAAATGGGAAATTTTTGTCAATATCTGCAAGTTTATAATATCTTGAAAATTTATTATTAGGACTTATTACTGAGAGTATATTGTGAGCTGCAGCATTTAAAATCGAAGGAAATCTCCTGCAAGAAAGTTGGATTGAGCCATCCGAATTTATTATTTTTGGACCAACTATACCTATTTTTTTACCATTATTGTTGCTAAAACTGTTATTTGACTCTTTACTGATTAAATAATCACCTGGGTTTTCCATAAAATTTATTAGTCCATTTATTGTACCTTCAAAAACTTCTGTATCACTATTTAAAAGTAATATATATTTTGAATTAGATTCTTTAATTCCCTGATTGCTAGCATATGCAAAACCCTTATTTGAGTTATTTTTAATTAATTTTATAAATCCATAATTTAAATAATTATCTTCAATCAACTTTACTGATCCATCAGTTGAATTATTATCAATAATTATAATTTCATATTCACCTTTAGAAAGGTTTGGTGGATACTTAATCAAAGA
>Ga0255346_1002456_pt1 | contig 23356 bp, 19 predicted proteins | sample wastewater_treat_FD_194410 | JGI IMG/M metagenome (GOLD analysis project Ga0255346, IMG submission 194410) | Wastewater microbial communities from Lulu Island WWTP, Vancouver, Canada - plant22 | ecosystem: Engineered > WWTP > Wastewater > Unclassified | place: Canada: Vancouver, British Columbia... | reverse complement strand
TTTGGGTCATTCATAATCTCGAACGCACCGCCGATCGGGTAACAAACATCTGTGAACGGATCGTGTTCGTTGTGTCGGGTGAATTGCTCGAGCTCGATAATACAGATGACGAAGACAAGGAAGCATAGAAAATGCTTCTTAAAGTTAAAACGCGCTAACAAGCGCGTTTTAACTTTAACCTGTTATAATTGGATATAAGTATGTAATAAAGGTTTATAGGCAATTAATTAGGTTTTTGGTTTTTAGGTGGATAAAGCGCCAGTGACAAAATGAACAGGAAGACCCTGACGCATGTTATGGCATAGATAGTTAACTTGTCTTTCGATTTCAACCAATCAGGACCGGGCTTGTGTAAGGAGTGCCTTAAGATGAAAAAGATTAATTATGTCCTGATGACCGGCATTATATTGACCATAATGATTGGCTTGGCGAGCTTGGCTAATGCCGTTCGGAATCAACATTCAGATGATGTTGATTTGTACAAAAACGCGATTCCTGGGGAATGGGATGCGATCATTACACAAATCACGGATCCGGCACAGAAAGCAACTGAAGTCACACGGTTGGAACAATTCAGGCAGGCAGCGACCCAATATGCCGCCCAGCCGCTCGCGGAAGATGACTTTACGGGAACCAGGAGCATTGAAGCAATACCGACGCCCGCTGAAGTCGGCTCGCAATTACGGGGTGTGATTGAAGACCTCGGTTTCGACGACCTTCGCAGGGAGCTGAAATCCACTAATGGCTGGGTTGGAGAAATAGACGGTTTGGTCTACTCACTCTCCGCCGGGTATTACCGCGATGATGAAAGCCTTGGCTTGGTCCAATTACGGATCATCACCGAGGAGGAGTACAGTCGGACAACAGTGAATGTCGATTGCCCGCGCAAGAGCGGCGCCCTCCGCGTTGAAGACGTGAAAGGCTCGCGGGTGATCTTACGGGCATCCAATGGAGATTTGTTTTACTTTGATTTGCTCGCGAGACAGTTTGTGGAGAGTTTGGACGTTATCGTCCCGACAGCCACGCCTGTTCCACCGCCACAAAATGAAGAGCCAAACCCCACCCCAACTTGGAATCCATACCCTTGAGCGAACAATTGAGCGAGCAAGGAATATTGGCGAACGGGTCGCGCTCGTAATATCACGCGAACTGCTGGAATTAGATGCTACGAACGATGAATGGAAGGAGGATTAACATCCTTCCCCTCTGAAAACTTGCTGAAAGTGATTTTATATACACAAAATTCCTACAAGTAAACTATAATTTGCTTATCTCTCATTTGAGATAATATTTTTTTGCCAGACTTGAACATGAAGGAGGCATGTCTCGTGTTAAGAAAGAACGATACCAAAGGAAAGTTGATTGTTGTGGAAGGAATCGATGGTTCCGGCAAATCCACGCAAATCGACCTGTTGTACAAGTGGCTTCTGGGCGCGGGCTATTCCGTCTATTTTAGCGAATGGAACAGCTCCGCGTTGGTGAAAAGCACCACCCGTGCCGCGAAGAAGACAAAAACATTCACCCCCACCACTTTCAGCATCTTGCACTGCACTGATTTCGCTGATCGCTGGGAAAACAGCATCTATCCCTTGCTGAAGGCTGGCGTGATTGTTTTGGCTGATCGCTACGCCTTCACGGCGTTCGCGCGTGATGTCGCCAGGGGTGTGGATCCGCAGTGGGTGCGCAGCATGTACTCCTTCGCCATTATGCCGGACGCGGCGCTATATTTTCGCGTGCCGCTGGGTGTTGCCGTGGAGAGGATAACCGGCGCAAGAGCCAGCCTGAAGTATTACGAAGCAGGAATGGACCTGGGGCTCTCTGAGAACATCAATGAGAGTTTTGAGCTGTTCCAGGGAAGGATCCTGAATGAGTATGACAAAATGGTGGATGAGTTTGGTCTGACCATGATCGACGGCACCAAACCGGTGAAGGAACAGCAAAAAAGAGTTCGTTCCATCATTAAAAAGATCCTCGTCGGCTTTGATGGACTGCCCAACCCCAATAGAATGCCCATCTCCGTGACCAATATCCAGGCAGCCAAGGCTAAAAAAGGAGGCTCAAAATGAACAAAGCGACCTTCTATGGGGCAGGCTTTCCCTACCGTGATTTCGGCAAACTCTCCGGCAAGCTTATTGTGCTGGAAGGGACGGATGGCGTTGGGCGCTCCACCCAGGTAAAGATGCTGCGCAGGTGGCTGGAAGATGAAGGCTATGCGGTCTCGGACACTGGTTTGACGCGTTCCGAATTGACCTCGGCGGGGCTTGAAGCCGCGAAAAGCGGACACACGCTCGGTCCGATCACTATGAGCCTCTTCTATGCTGCCGACTTTGCCGACCGCCTGGAAAACCTGATCATCCCCGCTCTGCAGGCTGGTTTTGTAGTGCTTTCAGACCGCTACTTCTACTCGGCTGTTGCACGAGACAGTCTTCGCGGGGTCAACAGGGTCTGGGCAAAAGAACTCTATGGCATTGCTCTGAAGCCCGACCTGATCCTCTACATGAAAGCTAGCATTCCTTCTTTGGTGTCCCGACTGATCCACGGACGCGGCTTAAATTACTGGGAAGCCGGCATGGACTTGCATATCGCCGATAATTTTTACGACAGCTTTGTGCAGTACCAGACCATGATCCTCGAACAATTCGATATCATGTCGGAAGAGTACAACTTCCTGACTGTCAACGCCGATCAAACTCCCGAGAAAATTTTTGAGGACCTGAAAAAGCCAATTCTGGAGCTGCTGCACAACCGGCTGACAAAAGGCAAGAAACCAAAGTAGCAAACGCCTTACCCCAGCATGCCTGGGGTAAGTTCTTTAAGGAGAGGTGATGAGCAAAATCCGATCGGAAGCAGTCTGTATATATGGAGCAAGGATTATCAACACGCACGTGCTGGCGATGTACGCTGAAATTGAAGGCGTGCTGGAGGCGAAGGATATTGAGTTCATCCACCGGATGCGGGTTGCTTCGCGCCGGCTGCGCAGCGCGCTGACGATCTTTGAGGGCTGCTTCTCGCGAAAGGAATACAAAGGATATTCCCGCGACGTGCGGGAGGTCACCCGCTCACTGGGGGCTGCCCGCGACCTGGACGTACAGTTGGCGGTCCTGGCGGAGATCATGCCGGAATACGCGGATCCCCGGTTGGCGCCGGGACTGAATCGTCTGCAGTTGCGCCTCAGACAGCAGCGGGCGGAAGCGCAGAAAGGTGTTGCTGCTGCTGTCCAAAGGCTTCAGGCAGATGACACCCTGGTCAGCCTGGCGAAGTGGGTGGCGCCCCTCCGGGAGATGTCGGAAGGCGTGTATCTTTTTTCTCCGGCGCTTTATGAGCTCGCCTTCAGCGGGATCAGCGCCCGCCAAAATGAGCTCATGGCGCATGCCGCTTTTATCCGCGACGAACGGAACGTGACCGAGCTGCACAACATGCGCATCAGCGCCAAGCGCCTGCGCTATACGATGGAGGCTTTTGCTGACCTTTACGGTGGAAACCTGAAACCTTTCATCAGCCAAACTCGAAATTTTCAGGATGTTTTGGGAGAGATTCACGACGCGGATGTTTGGGTTGAGATGATCCCACGGTTCATCCAGGAAGAAGAAGAGCGGATACGGACATACTTTGGCAACAACCGCCCGCTCCGCAGGCTGCTGCCCGGATTGGAGGCTTTTCAGGCGAACCGCGCGGAAAAGCGAAAGGCGGATTATCAAAACTTTTTAGGGATGTGGGAAAAGGTGGATGGGGAGCGCTTCTGGGAAGAATTGCTCAAACTCATCAACGCGCCTCTCAACCTCGAAGCCGCTTTGCGTTCCCTGCAGCAACTTGAGAATCCTCAGTTGCTTCAAGAAGCGCCTTCTGAAGATATCTCACCGGAAGATTAATGCCTGCAGCAAGGTGGAATAGACCCCTCAAAAGGGGTCTATTCATCTCCCGGCAAGTTGCGTTCCATGCGGCGTAAGAGAAGAAAATTGATCGTTGCCACGATGATCATTAACACCATTAAAAGCAGATAACCGATTTTCCAGTTCTCCTGCCCAACTATCATGGTGTACTCCGACATCCCTCCGATACCTGAGATGAGCGTGAGCGGCATGAAAATACTGCTGATCAGCGTTAATCGCCGCATGATGGCGTTGGTGCGGTTGGAGGTTGCAGCCATACGATTGCTGACCAGTGAGAGGTGTATCTCCATCAGGCTGGTTACCTGATCCCGTGCGGTTTCTGAAAGTTCATAGTAGCGTGAGAGGTGGTCATACACATCCCGGAAGAAAACAAGCGACTTCTCTGCAATGAAAGGGCTATCCTGGCGGATCAGCTTACTGAGCACTTCGCGTTCATAGAATACGGATTTACGGATAGTCATCAGATCACGCCGGGAGTCCAACAGTCGGGAGAGGTCATAATCCGGTGAACCCTTCAGGATCTCATCCTCGTCCTTGTCCAGCTTGGTTTCGATTCTGTCAATAGCCAAAAACTTTCGGTCTACCACCGAGTCGGTTATCAGGTGGACGAGGAAGGATGGTCCGTTTTGGATTTTGTTTCTCTCCCGCTCCACAAGTCTCTCCATGCCTTGCATCAACGGACGTCTTTGTCTGTCGCGGTGAGTGATACTAATGACAAAATTCCTTCCAACCGCTAGGTCAAGTTCTTTGGCTAACAATTCTTCAGAAGAAAAATCGAAGATGTTCAAGATCAGGAAAGAATAATTCGGGAACAAGTCCAGCTTGGGCAGTTGTTCTTCATTGAGGCTATCCTCGATACTCAGAGGATGAATGTTTAGCTCGGTGATAAGGGGCTCGAGATCCTCAGTTTTAGGATCGCAATAATCAAGCCACATATATCCCCCGTCCTGTGTTGCATTCAGTGCATCATGAATGGAAGAGACAATCGAAAGCTCTCCGACCGGGTTGATATAGAAGAAGCGTGAATATGGCTCTTTGGAGGGGGTGGGTTGCAGTAAAGATTCAGTCATTTTGGTCCTTTGTTGAGGGATTGCGTGCGAGTATTTTTACAAGAGGCGAAAGTGGATTCCAGTCCAACAGCTTTGCAAACTGAAAAAGCGTGATCTCTCGCCGAGATTGAATAAAATGGCGCTTTTTCAACATTCCGGGAAGACCCTTAAGAGCGTCTCTTTTTCCCCGCAAGAGAGCTTTCCCGGACGGTATAAAGAATCCTGCAATGAGATAAAGCAAATTGAAGAAAATGTGGGCGGGAAGTAAGAGGTAGAAAAGGAATCCCGGCATGTTTTTCACGAAGACCCAAATCAGGTTCCGATGCCCGTAATAAACAGATAGTTCGCTACGGTAGCTCGTACTGCCGGAGCCGACATGCGCAACCACCGCCTGGGGAAGATAGACGAAGGGATAGCCTGCCAGTTGCAGGCGCATGTCGAGGTCGATGTCTTCTGTGTATGCAAAGAAATCCTCATCAAAACCTCCCACCAAGTTGAAAGCAGCGCGGGGATAGGCGGAGGCTGCCGCGCAGGCGCTCATTACAAGGCGGGGCGAGCTGGCGCTTTTTGCGGCAGGTTGGTTGTGGTTCTTGCGCCAAACCAAGCCGCTCGCGTGATAAACGTTCCATTCGCCGTCAAGGTAGTTGGAATTCTCTGCCTTCAGCAGCCGCGAAGCAAAGCAATGCCCAGGGTGGGCTTGCGCGGCTTGGTGGAGCGTTGCGAGCCAGTTTGGCTCGGGGAAGGCGTCGCTGTTGAGCAGCACCAAATATTCCCCGCAAGCCTCACGTGCAGCCAGATTGTTGCCACCGGCAAATCCAAGGTTAGTCCTGGAGTGAACCACCTTCAGCTTGGCATCCGGAATCAGATCCAAAGCAGCAGAATCAGGAGCCTGTTTGGCGCCGTTATTGAGCAGGATGACTTCATAGTCCTGAAAAGTTTGCGCCTGCAAGGCTTGCATGCAGCGCTGCAGATAGGGCTCACTCTGCCAGAACAAGATCAGGATCGAAAAGAAAGGCGGTTTCACAGTCATGTCTATAGATTACGCATATTATAGTTTACAAGGTCAATATCACAATCGATTCTTAACAAGCTTGTCTTGGTTTACAAAGGAATAAACCTTGGCAGTATGCAAACGGTTGAAACTTGACAATAATGCCTCGTATAATTCAGGAAAATTATCCGAAGGAAGCACTGGGATGGCAAGAACGAAGAAGAAGGGAAAAAAAGTTCTACCCATTTGGGACTGGATATTAATCGGGATGCTTGTCCTGGTTGGCGGGTATTTGCGCGTACGAAGCATAGCCCAAAAATCGCCAAAAGCAAGCGGCTTGCCATTGGAGATCAGTGTCTCCGAAGCAGCCGGGCTTGATCGCCGGGAATGGTTTTTCCTGGACGTGCGCGAACTGGATGAGTGGGAAGAAGGGCATATTCCCGATGCCGCGCTCATCCCCTTGGGCGAGCTGACAGCGAGGATGACAGAAATCCCAAAGGATAAAAGCATAATCGTGGTGTGCCGTTCCGGCAGGCGCAGCGCGGTTGGGCGCGATTTGCTGCTCAACGCGGGTTATACCAACGTCACCAGCCTGGCAGGCGGCATGAACGAGTGGAAAGCCCAGGGTAATTCAATCGTAACAGGACCGTAAAAGTAACTAAAACGGCGTTGTTGGCAGGAATTTTCACTACTGATAACAAGCGCAAGAGCTAAAGCCTCTTTATAAGTTAAGTCCCCACAACCTAACCGCAACAAACTGGAGGGAATACCCCTCGATTCCTCCTGCCAAAACCGGCAGATCATAGTCTTTTATCAGGGTTCATACCAATGTCACGGGAGTCACTATACAATAACACACCAGAACGGCAAGCCTAAAGCAGGTTTTAGACTCATATACCTATGGTAAGATTAAAAAATATTTGACGTGAAAATAGGTGACGCTTTTGGCTACACATTCAAAGCCTGTCTATGATTCTGCAAGTTACCGGGTATCCGCGATTTCTGAGTTGAGGGAGTTGGGAAAATATCGCTACCTGATCGGTCAGCTTATTCGTCGGGATATTCTGACGCGCTATAAACGCTCGGTTTTGGGCGTGGCATGGACGATGCTGAACCCGCTTGGCACAATGCTTATCCTGACTTTCGTGTTCTCAAACTTTTTCAAATCTGCTGTGGCTCACTACCCAGTTTACATATTGAGCGGTTTGCTTGTTTGGAACTTTTTCGCACAGGGCACCAACGCTTCCATCAGCGGATTAGTATGGGGCGGAAGCTTGCTCAAACGCATATACATTCCAAGCAGCGTTTTTGGTGTCTCAGCAATTGGCACCGCACTGGTCAATATGGTCATCTCTCTTATTCCGCTCGTAATAGTGATGCTAGTGGATGGCGCGCCGTTTTACTTGTCCATGCTCTTCTTACCAGTATCCATCTTATTGCTGACTGCGTTTACGCTCGGATTCGGGTTGTTCATCTCTTCGGTCGCTGTCTTTTTCCCGGATGTTGCCGAGATGTATCAGGTTTTATTGACCGCCTGGCTCTACCTGACCCCGATCATTTATCCCGAGAGTTTAATACCAGCGAAATGGTTGCCCTTCTATAAAATAAACCCCATGTATTGGATGGTCAAAATGTATCGGTTGCCCATTTTTGAGGGGCGTATTCCAACCTGGCAGGAATTTCTGCCAGCAATTGCCTGGGCTGTAGGCATGTTGATAGTTGGCTGGCTCTACTTTACTTCCAAGACAGAGGAGTATGCTTACCGTGTCTGATGTCATTGAGGAAAAAGACGAGTTGCCAGTTCCCCAGCCGATGATCCAACTTGAGAATGTTTCTGTCGATTATCGTCTGCCTTCGGAACGCATTGGGACATTCAAGGAATATGCCATCCGAAAATTGCAACGCAAAATACGGATCAATAAGTTCAGTGCGCTGAAGGGTGTCAACCTGCAGGTCAACCAAGGGGAGGTTTTTGGACTGATTGGCAACAATGGCGCGGGCAAAAGTACCATGCTCAAAGTGATCTCCAAGGTGCTCAAGCCAACTACGGGAAGGGTAGTGATCTACGGCAAAATTGCTCCCCTGCTCGAGCTCGGTGCTGGCTTCCACCCGGAGCTCTCCGGACGCGAGAACGTCTTCCTCAACGGCTCCCTGCTTGGCTATAGCAGGGCAGAGATGGAAGCGGTATTTGATGATATTGTCGAATTTTCGGAGTTAAGCCAGTTCATCGATTCGCCTGTCCGCGCGTATTCGTCCGGCATGTTTGCACGATTAGGCTTCGCTGTAGCAACTGCCCATGTGCCTGAGATCCTGATCCTTGATGAGATTTTGAGCGTGGGCGATGAAGCTTTTCAACGCAAGTGTAACAACCGCATGAAAAGCTTTCAGCAGGCTGGCACGACAGTTTTGATGGTCTCGCACGCGCTGGACACGCTGGAAGGCATGTGCGATCGCCTGGCTTGGATCGATCACGGAAAAATACTAAAAATTGATGAGCCGCGGAAAGTAATTGCGGCTTATCGTGGAGAGAACTGGTAATGGAGTTTGTGCGTACTGACATTCCGGAAGTCGTTTTGTGCATACCGAAAGTCTTCGGCGATCATCGCGGTTTTTTCCTGGAGACCTTCCGCCAGTCGGAATTTGACGCCGTTTGCGGGCATCACGATTTTGTGCAGGATAATCACTCCGGATCCCGGCAGGGCAGCTTGAGGGGGATGCACTATCAACTCCACCAAACACAGGGCAAGCTCGTGCGGGCAGTAGTTGGCGAGGTCTTTGATGTGGTGGTGGATATTCGCCTGGGCTCCCCAACATTCGGGAAATGGGTTGGAGTGTTTCTTAGCGCTGAAAACCGCCATCAGCTTTGGGTCCCGCCTGGTTTCGCGCATGGATATTATGTTGTAAGTGAATGGGCGGAGTTTTACTATAAAGCCACCGACTACTATGCCCCGGAGTGGGAACGCAGCATTCTCTGGAATGATCCCGGGATTGGTATAGAATGGCCTCTGGTAAAGGGAAAATTGCCAACCCTTTCCAACAAAGACTCAGCCGCGCCATCCCTGGCGGAGGCAGAAGTTTTTCCGCGAGGTTGGTCTGCAGAAAAATAACGAAGGAGTCAATTATGAAAAATTTGCTGGTTACTGGTGGAGCGGGATTCATAGGTTCGAACTTTATCCACTACATGCAGAAGCAGAATGCGGATATTCGAATCGTCAATCTCGACGCGCTGACTTACGCGGGCAGCCTGGAGAATCTTAAAGACCTTCCTCACCCCGAACGGCACCTGTTTGTGCATGGGAATATCACCGATCGCGCCTTGCTTGACGAGCTTTTCACCGAGTATAAGATCGATACGGTCATCAATTTTGCAGCTGAATCGCACGTGGACCGGTCCATCCTCAACCCAGGTGTCTTCGTGGAAACCAATGTGGTTGGCACCTACACTCTGCTCGAGGCCGCCCGGCGTGCCTGGATAGTCGATAAGATCGTTCCCCTTGGAGAAACCCGTTTCCACCATGTCTCCACGGATGAAGTTTTTGGCACACTGACGCGTGAGGACGCGCCTTTTGAAGAAGATACTCCCTACGCGCCGCGTTCGCCTTACGCTGCGGCAAAGGCCTCCAGCGACCACTTTGTGCGCGCCTATCACACGACATTCGGTCTGCCCATCAGCATCAGCAATTGCTCAAACAACTATGGTCCGCGCCAGTTCCCCGAGAAACTCATCCCGCTGATGATACTGAACGCGCTGAACGGAAAACCTCTGCCGGTTTACGGCGATGGCATGCAGATCCGCGACTGGCTCTACGTGGACGACCACTGCGAGGCGATCCTGCGGATCGTAAGGAACGGACATGCGGGAGAGACTTATTGCGTGGGCGGTGACAATCAACCCCCAAATATCGAGATCGTCAACACCATTTGCGACATCCTCGACGAATTGCAACCAGATTCTGCCTATGCCCCGCACAATCAGTTGATTACTTACGTTGCTGACCGACCCGGGCACGACCGCCGTTACGACATCAACATTGCCAAAATTGAGCATGAACTTGGCTGGAATCCCAGCCACGATTTGCGCCAGGGCTTGCTGGACACGGTAAAATGGTATCTGGACAACCCCGCCTGGGTTGAAGCAATCACAAAACAGTCAGATTATAGCAACTGGCTCCAGAAAAACTATTCGGGCAGAAAGGTGTAAACATGAAAGGGATCATCCTCGCAGGCGGTAAAGGCACCAGGCTCTACCCATTGACTATGGCGATCAGCAAGCAATTGCTGCCCGTTTACGACAAACCCATGATCTACTATCCTCTCTCCATGCTGATGCTGGCGGGCATTCGGGACATTTTGGTCATCACGACGCCCGAAGACAGCGATCAGTATCGGCGTCTGTTGGGGGATGGAAGCAGGCTTGGAATGAACTTCCAATATGCTGTCCAGGCGGTTCCGCGAGGGTTGGCAGATGCCTTCCTCGTTGGCAAAGAATTCATTGGAGACGATAAGGTCTGCCTGATCTTGGGCGACAATATCTTCTTTGGGCATGGGCTGCCGCAGATTTTGCGCAGTGCTGCCGAACAGGAAAACGGCGCGGTCGTGTTTGCCTATCCGGTCAGGGACCCCGAGCGTTACGGCGTGGTGGAGTTCGACGACGCTGGCAAAGCCATCAGTCTGGAGGAAAAACCGCTCAAACCGCGTTCCAATTACGCGGTACCGGGAATTTACTTCTACGATAACCGCGTGGTTCGCTACGCGGAAGAGCTTGAGCCCTCCCCGCGTGGTGAGATCGAAATCACAGATATCAATAAACGCTACCTGGGCGATGGCGAGCTCTCTGTGAAGGTGCTGGGGCGTGGCATCGCCTGGCTGGATGCCGGCACGCACGAATCGCTGTTGCAAGCTTCGATGTTTGTGCAGGCGGTGGAAGAACGGCAGGGCATGATGATCTCCTGCGTGGAAGAAATCGCCTATCGCATGGGCTATATTGATGAAGAAGGACTGCGCAAATGCGCCGAGCCGCTGGCGAGCAATGGGTATGGACAGTATTTGATAAGATTTTTGGGTGAACAAAGCAAATGAAAAAGATACTGCAGATCGGTACTAAGGGTCAATTGGGTTGGGAACTGCTGCGCACCTGTGCGCCGCTGGGGGAGGTTGTGGCTCTCGATTACCCGGATGTAGATCTTTCCGACAGCATCGGTCTGCGCGAACTCGTGAGAAGCGTTAAACCTGACATTATCATCAATGCTGCGGCTTATACCAATGTGGATAAAGCCGAGAGCGAACCTGAACTGGCGAGGGCGATCAATGCTACTGGTCCAGGTGTTTTGGCAGAAGAAGCTAAAAAGTTCAATGCGGTGCTGGTGCACTACTCTACTGATTACGTCTTCGATGGCACCAAGGGCAGCCCATACGTGGAGACCGACCAGCCCAATCCTCTGAACGTGTATGGCCAAACCAAGCTGGAAGGCGAACAGGCGATTGCGGCCTCTGGATGTGCCAATTTAGTGCTGCGCACTAGCTGGGTGTATTCCATGCGCCAGGGTGGTTTTGTGACCAAAGTGCTCCAATGGGCTCGAGAGCAAGAAGTGATGCGTGTGGTGGATGACCAAATCAGCTCGCCAACCTCAGCCCGTATGCTGGCGGAAATCACCGCACTAATCCTGGCTCAAGGCAGAAATGATGTCTATGGATATCTGAGTGAAAAAGGCGGTTTATACCACTGCGCGGGTGGCGGCTCCTGCAGTCGATATGAGTGGGCAAAAGCTATTCTTGAACTTGACCCGCGCAAGGAAGAACAAGTGGTCAAAGAATTGCTGCCAGCCAAAAGCAGCGATTTCGCTGTACCGGCTAACAGGCCGATGGTGAGTGTGTTGGATTGTGATAATATGCGAAATCTTGGATTTCGTTTGGAAATGTGGCGAGACACCCTGGCTACCACACTGGAGAGAAGTCAATAATGGATACCTTTAACCCTTTAGATCATCCGATTTGTTTTCAAGTACCTGATCGACTGCAGGTTGTAAGTGCTTGGTATGAGCATGTTCCATTTGCTTTCTATTTGACTGAAGTAGCTCAACCCAAGTGCTTGGTTGAGTTAGGCACACATAATGGTGTTTCATTTCTGGCTTTTTGCCAGGCTGTTCAGACCCTCTCTCTGGATACTAAAACTTTTGCCATTGACACATGGGAGGGTGACGAAATGGCAGGGTATTACGGCCCAGAAGTCTTTGATGAACTGCGAACCTACCATGACAGCCGATATGCAAAATTCTCCAGTTTGTTAAGAATGACTTTTGATAAGGGTGTCGATTACTTCTCTGATGGTTCGATCGATTTGCTTCACATTGATGGGTTACATACTTACGAAGCTGTCAAGCATGATTTTGAAAATTGGTATAAAAAACTTACGCCCAACGCGATTGTGATTTTCCATGACACGAATGTTCATGAGAATGATTTCGGTGTTTGGCGATATTGGGAAGAATTAAAGCAGAAATACACGAGTTTTGAATTTTTTCATGGACATGGTTTGGGTGTTTTGACCCTTGCCGACAACTTCCCTCAGGGGTTGAGAGTTGATAAAAATGGTATAACTCTCAATAAATTTCGCAATTTCTTTGCTGTATTAGGCCAAAAGCACCTGTATGAAAATACCTTAACAAACCTGAAACACGAGATTGAATTTCTACATAGTCATATAGATGTAGTGACAAATACTAGTAATTCTGATAAAGCCAATGCCGAGCAGACGATACAAAAGTTAGAGATGGAGCTTGCTGAGGAGAAAGCCAATGCCGAGCAGACGATACAAAAGTTAGAGATGGCGCTTGCCGAGGAGAAAGCCAATGCCGAGCAGACGATACAAAAGTTAGAGATGGCGCTTGCTGAGGAGAAAGCCAATGCCGAGCAGACGATACAAAAGTTAGAGATTGAGTTTGCCGAGGAGAAAGCCGATGCCGAGCAAGTGATTGAAAAGCTCGAAAAAACTGTCATTACTGAGCAAACGAATGCTAAATTACGAATCCAAGATCTTGAGAAGAAAATTAATGGATTAATTTGGGAAATCGCACAGAAGGATAGCGCGTATGCGGCAGAAAAAAAGGCATTGAGTGAGGAAAACCATAGACTTGAGCAAGAGAAGGTACTACTGGCTGATCAAAAAGCCGAATTGGAAAAAGCTCTTGCCTTTGCCAAAAAAGAAATAGTGGATTACTATACTAGTACCAGTTGGAATATGACCAGACCATTTAGGTGGCTAACCAAGCAATTAAGGGGTAGAAATGCTTAAAATATTACATAAGATTAAGGATTATTTACTAATAAAAAAAAGCGGTCTCTTTGATGAGGAATATTACTTATTAAACAATCCAGACGTGAGACAAGCGGACGTTGATCCGTTATGGCATTTTGTGAGTTGTGGATGGAAAGAAGGCAGAAATCCTTCGACCGACTTTGACTGCAATTATTACTTATCCATCTACTCGGATGTATACACATCTGGCACAAATCCTTTTATCCATTTCATAAAATTTGGTAGGAGAGAAGGTCGCAACCCAAATATACAAAATCAGACACAATATTCAGTTCAAGAAGACAAGAATCTTATTTCTGAACAGACTAAAATTATAGAACCTTCAGGTAATGAGAGAGATCTTGCCCTTCAAAGAGTCAAACCGAAGCAGATTAGGGAGATTAGAGTTAAAAAGTTTTTAAATTTCCTTGATAAAAATAAAGTAACTAAACCCATTGACTATATTTACGCTATACCACTCTTTTCAACGGGGGGAGGAGAACTGGTTGCTATTAATTTTATTAGATTGCTAGAGGAGCATTATCCGGATGATTTAGTACTTTTACTGATCACTGATACTGATATATATACTAATTATCATTCATTACCGAAAAATGTAATTTTAGTACGACTTGAGAGTGACTTAGATATTTTTAATTGGGACGAAAAAGTAGAATTTGCTACAGATCTCGTAGTGATGCTTAAGCCAAAATTATTACATATCATTAATTCATCTGTTTATTGGAGTGCCCTACTCCAAAGCGGTGAGGTTATCAAGAAACATACAAAAGTGTTTGCCAATATTTTTTGCGTTCAATATAATGACAACAGAGAGCGCACTGGTTATGCCTCATTGTTTCTGAAAGGGTCATTGCCTTTTCTTGATGGGTTAATCTCTGATAACAAATCCTTTTTTCAAGACATTATTGATGAATTACCTTCACATTTTATTGCAAACAACTGCTTCACTATTTACTCTCCTTGTAACGATTTTTCTTCGAAAAATACAATTCTTAGCGAAACAGAATTTTTGGAATCGATTAAACGGTACCAAGAAAACTTCTCTGGCCAACCTAAATTTTTGTGGGCAGGACGGTTGGACAAGGAGAAAAAGTTTGATCTCTTAATAGAAATTGCAAAGATCAATAAAAAGTATCTATTTTACTATTATGGTCAAAGCGTAGTAGATGAAAGCCAAAAAGTTTTTGCTTCTGATTCTAATCTTTATTATAGGGGCACCTTTAAATCATTCAAAGAAATTCTCGATACTGAATATTACCATGGATTTATTTTTACATCTAGATGGGAAGGATTACCGACCACCTTGATTAATGTTGGCAATATGGGGATTCCTATCATTGCGCCAGATGTAGGTGGAGTAAAAGAAATTATTACATCAGAAAATGGATATTTATTACCTCGAGAGGCCTCACAAGATGATTACTCGCAAGCTTTGAAAACTATCTTAGCTGATGAAAATGGCGCGATTAACAAAATGTTCAATCTTCGACAAACAATATTAAAGCAACACACATGGGAATCATTCTCGCGATCTGTTAGCTCGATTCCCAACTATTTGAAGTGACACTAGGAGAGCTATGACTAACGATCTTCCCCTCGTATCATTCATTATCCCTTGTTATAACCAAGGCCAATTTTTGTACGATGCTTTGAGTTCAATAATGTTGAGCTACTCTGGTCCAAAGGATATTATTGTAATCGATGATGCAAGCACTGATCCAGTCTCAATACGCAAGATGGAAGTTTGTGTTCAAACATTTACTGGCATAACGTTTATCAGGAATGATAACAATATTGGTCTTTCTGCGAGTCGGAACAAAGGGGTAAGGTTGGCAAAGGGAAAATACTCTCAATTCCTTGATTCGGATGATTTATTATCTCCTGACAAAATCAATTACCAGGTTTACCATTTTAAGTATTGTAAAGGATTGGTTGTTTCATTGACAGATTATTTGGTATTTGACGAAACTTTAACCAATTCATATGCTATAACAGATCTTAGCCAATATTCATTTTCTATGAACGATTTCTTGTATAAATGGGAGCGTGGCCTGACGATTCCAATTCATTCAGCACTTTTTCTTACTGACATTCTTCTTGAGGCGCCATTCGAAGAAACACTTTCAGGAAAAGAGGATTGGGTATTTTGGTCAAGATTGGCTTCTCAATCCAAACGGATTGCCTTTTTACCAATTTTTGGAGCAGCCTATAGAACCCACAGTACTTCAATGACAAATAACAAGATAAATGAAATGGGGCATATGTGGTTAAAGGCAGCAAACAAAATTGAGAATCTGATAACGAATGACAAGCCAAAATTTATGAAAGAATCAGCTATTTGGTATTATGAACATTATTTGCCTTTATTAAAACCTGACGAAGAAGCAAGTTGTATATCCCAAGAACAATTAGATTGTTCAATTATCGGAGAAAACAGGACTGTACCTGAGAATCCGAAATTTACAGTGTTTATTCCGGTATATGAGCATTTCTCGTATTTACCCGAATGTTTAAATTCCGTGATAAACCAAACGATGCAAAACTTCGAAATAATTTGCATTGACGATGGCTCAACGGATGCTCGCGTTAGAGCTTTACTGGAAGATGTTGAGGCCAGATTTGATTTTTTAAGTTGCATTTATCATGATACGAATCGCGGAATATCGTATTCTTCCAATGAAATGGTCCAAAAAGCGAAAGGCGAATATCTCGTTTTTTTGGATTGTGATGATTATTTACCTCTTAATGCGTTAGATTTGGTCTCAAAAGCTCTTCAACTTTCCCCAAAAGTCGACTATCTTTTCACAAATAAAATCAATGTTGATCAGACAGGAAACATTTTGAGCATTAGTGAGTATGGCGGATATCCTGATATTAAACCTTCTGAGAACATTGTGGACGATTTAATGAAAGGTATGGTCGCGTCTCATCTCAAAGTGATTCGTAAGGCAGCAATAGTTGCGGTTGGGGGGTTTGATTTAAGCGCAGATGGCGTCCAAGACTATGATCTGGCGTTGAAAATTGCGGCTTCGGGCACTTTTAAGTATCTCGACAAGGAATTGTATTATCATCGTCAACACCTATCTTCCGTTACGATATCAGATTCACCTACGCAATTTCGTAAGCAAAATATTGTTCGCAGAAAAGCTTTTGAATCTTTGTTTGCGAATGAGCAAAAGGTGTCAAAAAAGTTGAGTGACTTAAAACCTGCTGATGTGTTGGAAGAACTTAATAAAAATAAGGAAGAATTTTGTCTGATATACCCCGATGATTGTTGCTTTGATAATCTTTACAAAAAAGCAAAACAAAATAATTACACTATACTTGATTGTCGAGGTTTTGATATTGGGTTATGGGCTTATAGGGTTCGAGATTACAACAGTTTTATTGATGCCATTATTACGGACGATCCAATGATAACCATATTCTTTATGCCCTACCTCTATGATCCTCAAATGATAAAATTATTATCTAGTTACTAGGAATTGTTGTAATGACAAAAGTACTTGTTATCGGTGGCGGTGGATTTATTGGATCGCATGTTAGTGAGGTTTTCCTTCTCCAAGGACATTCGGTGCAGATAGTTGACAAGACAAAAGGCAAATATGATCCTTATCTCCAAGAATTAGGAGCTGAGTTTATTTACGGTGACTTTACAGATGATTCTTTGATGGATAAATGTATCTCTAGTGATATTGATATCATAATCCACTTGGCATCAACGACAGTCCCTAAAAGTTCCAACGAGAATCCCATTTATGATATTGAAACTAACTTAATCAGTACGGTAAAATTGTTAAACTTAGCCTCTAAGAGAAAAATTCCTAGATTTATTTTCTCTTCCTCAGGAGGTACTGTTTATGGTGAAAATAATGTTCCGATCAAAGAGGATACACTTCCAAGGCCTAATTGTTCCTATGGAATTGTGAAACTTTGTATTGAAAATTACCTTGAGATGTTTAATAAAATATACGGATTAAACTATACAGTTCTAAGAATGTCAAATGCTTATGGTCCAAGGCAACCACTCCGGCAGGATCAAGGCCTCATTCCAATGGTGATTAATAGGGCACTTGTAAGCCAACCAATTGATGTTTGGGGGGATGGCACAGCGATACGTGATTACGTTTATGTCAAAGATATTGCCTTAGCCTTTTTGGCAGCAACGCAACCCATTGCCGCAAACCATGTGTTTAATATTGGGAGTGGCAAAGGTTATTCTGTAAACGAGGTGATTGATTTGATTAGTGTAATATTAAATAAAGAAATAAAGGTAAATTATACTGAGCAGAACAAACCCGGAGTTTCGAAAAATATACTAAATTTCGATAAAGCCAAATCTATGCTTGGTTGGATTCCAGCAATCTCTTTGGAAAATGGGATTCAAGAGTATATTGAATCTTTATAAACATGGAGGATATTTTTGATGATTAACAGCACATATGACACAGATAAAATCTCATACCTTGAATTATATCAACCATTCTTCAGAGAATTTCAATTCTCAGAATTCACTTTGCTCGAAATCGGAGTCCTAAAAGGCGGATCATTAACCCTTTGGCATAGTTTGTTTCCTAAGGCACAAATTGTAGGGGTAGATATTGCTTTGCCCACTAATTTCCCAAAAACTAAAAGAATTACATTGCGCCAGGGGTCCCAAATTGATTTGCCTTTTTTAGATAAGGTGGCGTTAGAATGTGCTCCTAACGGGTTCGATTTTATTATTGATGATGCGTCTCATTATGGAGAGTATACAAAATGCAGTTTTTGGCATTTATTTGAAAATCATTTAAATCCTGGCGGCATTTATGCAATCGAGGATTGGGGAACAGGATATTGGGATGACTGGCCAGATGGGAAGTCTCTTGACCGAAGCCTATACAATTCGAAGATCGAAGTAAGTAAAAACCCTATGCCGAATCACAGTTATGGAATGGTTGGTTTTGTAAAACAACTTATTGACGAACAAGGAGCCGCTGACATTTCTAAAGGTAACGGGGCATCAATCCCACAACAATCGAAATTCAAGAGTATTACAGTGACTCCTTATGTAGTTTTTATCACGAAAGCTAACTAAATTCGGATTATTGGAAAAAGGCGTTGAAGAACTTAATTGGTTAAGAGGGAAAAATTCAGTGATTTTAATATAATTTCATGAATTATCTCCATATGATAGTATAAATCTTATCCGACTGCGTTATCGCCAGATCTTACCATATTCCCAATCCTCACTGAACTCTATCAAAATAGCTGATACAAGCTGCAGACAAGCATCTTCATTAGGGAAGATCCGCACAACCCTGGTATGCAGCTTTTACCGACCATGAGAATATTAGATACAATTGACTATTAAAGCAGTCATGTAAATTAGTAGTTGAACAGGAGCTTTGATTGGCAGACAGATTGAAAGTAAGTTTATTTACGAAATTCACAGGCGATGCGTGTGAATATGTGCGTATAAGCGCACCGTTGAACGCCATTGGGGCTGAGCTAATCGCATTCCATGGAAACGACACGATTTCCGAACAAGTCATAGCCGATTCGGACCTCGTGATTGTGCAACGAACCTACCCGGGTTTGGTCGAAAAATATACAGATGTTGTCAACCTTTCCCGGAAACACAACAAGCCAGTGGTGTTCGAGATCGATGATTACTTGTTTGATCTGCCACCTGAACACCCCGATCGAAAATCAGGAGCCTACGTTTCGGATTTGGTACACATGCTTGCTGCGCTATCTGATGCTGATTATGTAACCGTTACCACACCTAATTTGAAGGAAAAATTGGAACCTTATAATCAGAATGTCGTGGTAGTTCCAAATTACCTCGATGATACCCTCTGGCAAACAAACAAAGCTCTCGAACGGAATGCCACAGCTGACCCATTAGTGATTGGGTATATGGGGAGTTATACACATCAATCAGATTTACAAGCGATCCTTCCTGCTTTATTACGAGTAGCCGAAAATTACGGAGACAGGGTCAAGTTTAAGATATGGGGAGTTCCGTTACCATCAGGATCACTGAAGTTGGCAAATTTTGAATATTTACCTGCTATATCCTCTGCGTATACGGAATTTGCTGAACAATTCAAAAACGAGAAAGTGGATATCTTCATTGCTCCGTTGGTTGATAATGAATTCAATCGCGCTAAAAGTCATCTCAAATACTTAGAGTACAGCGCAATGCAAGTGCCAGGGGTTTTTGCGAACCTTGAACCGTACTCTGCAGTTGTCTCTGATGGAATTAACGGCTTCCTGGCTGCGACCCAGGACGAGTGGTATGAAAAGTTATCAAGGCTAATAGAAGACTCAGATCTTCGCAAAAAAATTGGGAAAACCGCATTTGAAGAGGTAATGGCGAATTGGTCTTTATCAAAAAACAAGAATGATTTGTTGAATATCTACAAAACACTTAGTAAGGACAGTAGAACCAGAAGAAACGGTGAATCCCTTTTACTTCATTCAGTGGCTGCCCAGATATCTGATCATCTGGAGCAATTATCCAAAGAAAGATTTGATCTTGAAACGCGATACAACGAATTGGGTGAGGAGGTAAATGAAACAAAGCGTCAGGTGGCTGAAAGGGATGGCTGGATAGCAGATCTCAATAATCAACTTCAAGAGAAAAGTTGGGAACTAAACCAAATTAAGTCGAGCAAGACATGGAAAGTCGCATTACTTCTGCGTAAAGCCAGGATGAATCTTGCCCCTCCAAATTCCAGGCAAGCTAAGTGGGCAAGAAAAATGTATTATTTTGTTGTAGGCCAAAAACGCAGACTTGGGAGCAGAAAGCAGATCAGCGGCCTAAAAGAAGTTAATGTAGTAAAGCACCATATTTCTTATTCGGATCCCGTACCTCAACATAAAGATCCAATTGATATTATTGTATGTGTTCATAACGCATTAGAAGATGTGGAACGATGCCTTCATTCTATCCTCAAACAAACAACCCTTCCCTACCGAATCATTCTGGTTGACGATGGCAGCGATTCACCTACGGAAGTCTTCTTAAAGAAATTTAAAGAGAATTATCCCGACGTAATATTGATCAGGAATGACGAAGCAAAGGGATACACATTTGCTGCCAATATCGGGATGCGAGCATCAACTGCTCCATATTTCATTCTATTGAACAGCGACACGATAGTCACCCCCGGTTGGGTGGATCATCTTTATCGTGCTATGCAACTTGACAACTCGATCGCTGTTGTTGGTCCATTGGCAAACACAGCGTCATGGCAGTCAATACCCCGGCTATCTGATAACGGAGATTGGGCAGATAATGCCCTTCCCCAAGGGGTGACTGTTGAAAAAATGGCTGAGTTGGTTGCGAAATACTCTGGGTATCTTTTTCCTGAGGTCCCATTGTTGAATGGATTTTGCATGATGATCCGCCGGGAAGCCATTGATAAGGTAGGTTTATTTGACGAGGAAACCTTCGGGCAGGGGTATGGCGAAGAAGATGATTTTAACCTTAGAGTTGGATATGCAGGTTTAAAGAAGGTCATCGCAGACGACACCTACATTTTTCACGCCCAATCCAAAAGCTATTCATTCGAAAAAAGGATGCGTCTTTCCGCTGTAAGCGGCGAGAAACTAAAGAAAAAGCACGGACTGCAAACAATAGAATCAGCTGTGAGCACAATGCATCCGAGTCGGCTTTTTGAAGGCATTCGATCCAGGGCAAGCGTAATGGTGGAGAGAGATAGCATCATTGAACGAGGCAAAGAAGCGTTCATAGGAAAAAAAGTACTGTTTGTACTGCCGGTAATGGATGCGGGTGGTGGAGCAAACGTTATCTTGGATGAAGCCCAATGCATGCAAAAAATGGGTGTCGATGTGCGCGTCTTTAATTTACCCGAGTATAAGGATGGTTTTCTTCAAAGTTACAAGCACAGCACCATACCATTTGTGTTTGAAAATGCTAATAGGCTTGTTGAGGTGGTTAAGGATTATGATGCTGTTATTGCCTCCTCACATTATTCTGTACCTTGGTTAAAACCGCTAGAAATTTATCAACCAAAACTGAAGCTGGGATACTATATCCAGGGTTTTGAAGCGCTGATGTATCCTGAAGGATCCCGTGAAGCACAGGTGGCGATTAATTCTTACACCTTAATCAATGGCATGATTGGTTTCACAAAGACGCGATGGACCAAAGAGCAGATCGTTAGCTTTGCGCACGCTGACCCGGAAGTCATCGGAATAAGTGTCAACATCGACTTGTTTAGACCGCGCGTAAATCGACCGTTTGGCAAGAAACCCGTGCAAATAGCAGCCCTGATACGTCCGAGTTCCCCCTATCGCAACCCCGAATTTACTGCCAGAGTATTGATGGAAACAAGGAAAAAATATGGATTAGAGGTTGAGATTACATTGTTTGGAGCGAACGACGTAAATGAAATTGTGCCAGCTCACCTTTTAAATTTTGAGTACCGACAACTTGGAAAACTTACCCAGCTCCAGGTTTCTGATTTGATGTCAAATCTGGACATTTTCACAGATTTTTCTTCACACCAGGCCATGGGATTGTCGGCTTTGGAAGCAATGGCATCCGGGGCGACCGTGATTGTTCCAAAGAATGGCGGTGCAGTTGAATTTATTGACCATCGTAAAAACGGTTTTGTGGTTGACACAACCAGTTATGAGGATTGCTTTCAGGCCTTATCGGAAATGATTGAAAATCACGAATTAAGAAAATCAATGCAAATTGCTGGAATAAATGATGTGTCGCGCTTGTTTCCTGAGAGATGTGCCTATAATATATTGCATCTCTTTTTTGGGGAAGAAAATATATGAGCCTTGTTAATCCACAAAACTCTGTACATTCCGAATCACAAGAAACGGAAGTACAAAAAGGTAAACGAAGCAGTCTGTCAGATGGTTTATTGTATGTTGATCAATCGGACTCTGAGAATGCCCATAGAAAAGGCGAAAAAACGACATTTTTTCACATAGCAGGTTACCGAAAATTTGGTGATTTACCATTTATTCTTTTACTGTTGATTTTTATTGGCACCAGCTCTCTTATTGCGCTTAATTTGCGTGAAGGAATCGCGCCAGATGAGGTGGGACATTTTGCATTTGCCAAGTATTTTTCGACCACGCTTGGTTTGCCCAAAGACACCCCGGAGACTGTGGCTATTGGATGGCAAATACAACACAATCCATTTCTGTATCACTGGGTTACCGGCAGGGCAATCCAAACCCTCAGAATACTTCGCCCGTCAATAGCAGATAGTACTTTGTTGGTAGTATTGCGCTTAATGTCCACTTTGATGTCCGCCGGGAGTCTTATTTTTTTATACCTGACCTCAAAATTGCTTATTAAAAATAAGTGGTTACAGTTGATGCCGGTTTTCTTGTTGATCAATACACTTATGTTTGTTTTTCTTTCAGGCGCAGTTAGCTACGATAATCTTGCGAACCTTTTTTCATTTGCGGCAATCTACTTTTTTACATGTATTTTTCTGGGAAAGAACTTTACAACATCTAGTATCCTGATGATAATCTGTCTTGGTCTTGCTTGCCTGGTGAAGTTTTCCGCGCTTCCTCTTGCCTTTGGCCTGGTTTCCTGGTGGATATACTTGGCATTAAGTCGTAAAAATGAACTTCGTAAACTAAAATTTGAAAAAAGACAAGCTTTTTTGATTCTCATTGCCGTGGTGGTCATTGTGATCAACATAGCGCTATATGGCTATAACCTGATTACCTATGGATCAGTAACACCAACATGTGAACAAGTGGTAGATGAGAATTTGTGTCAGACAAGTGTTTTTGCTAAACGCTACCAAGAATTGGCGCTCCCAGAAAAACTATCAATTAAGGAAAGCATTGAAGAAGGATATCCCGATCCAGTGGAATACGTATTCTACTCTTGGATTCCCAATATACTTTACAGAATATACGGGATATTAGCTCAATTGAGTTATTTTCCACGCCATACAATTGTTCTGTTTTATATTCTCTATCTATCTTATCTCGTATTGGGAGTGAGAGTGTTACCAAAAAAGCCCGGCACAATTTTTGTTGCCTTTGCAACACTCTTTGTATTATATGGCGTTGTGTTGCTACGTATGAACTATAATGCAGAATTAATTTATGGATT
>Ga0255346_1002452_pt1 | contig 23386 bp, 25 predicted proteins | sample wastewater_treat_FD_194410 | JGI IMG/M metagenome (GOLD analysis project Ga0255346, IMG submission 194410) | Wastewater microbial communities from Lulu Island WWTP, Vancouver, Canada - plant22 | ecosystem: Engineered > WWTP > Wastewater > Unclassified | place: Canada: Vancouver, British Columbia... | reverse complement strand
GGTCCCGCGCGCAATGCGCAATAAAAAACCCCTCCGAACGAGGGGTCGCGGCAGGGAATTCTGGTGGAGGCGGCGGGAGTCGAACCCACGTCCATAAAAATAAAAAAAGCCAGGTATTTCGGTCTTTTCCTTTGATTTCAATATCATAGACGCATATTTAGCGACGTTCAATAGTCGCAACCAGTTAAATAATTTCAACCAAAATCGTTTGAAGGGACCCCAAAAGGGACCCAAAGCGTCCATGCTTTCTGGTTATTCAAAACTCAGATTTGTAAATCCGTCAAGCGGTGATGCGGTGCGCATTGGTTGGTATTTGATAATCTCTTTTAACCCCTCTGCTATCCAACATAAACCTTCAGTTTCGTCTTGCTTAGTAAGTAAACGGAACTGAAAGTAATAGTTACCGTAAGAACAAATATCAACATTTTCTCTACCGACGGTAACATGACCACATCGGGTATATGACTTTTTAGAGCGCCGAACAGGAAAAGAAAAAAATACTGGCAGTATAAGTGAAGCGCAAATATGCCCAGTGAGAATCGGCTCAACCACTCCAATGCCATTACATGTTTGAATTCTCGGGCGTGAATTGCCGAAATGAAATAAATGACCCCGCAGAAGATGGATAGTCTAGCGTATGCCGAAAAACAATGCTGTATAAATAGTTCTTCGAAAACGATTGCCAGGATAAAGCAGCAGAAAAAGATCATTCTATAGCGTATAAATTTTTCCTTGTACTTTAGGAATAGGTAGGCAAGTGGTATATAGACGTAATAATTCTTCATACTCGTAGTTGCGACAGAGATATCATATAGAGGCGACAGCATAAAATACATACAGGATATAACAATCACGAGACCCGAAAGGATCATTTTTGCCGTCTCGTTCAGCGTCATAAATAAAAATGAGAGTGCAGTTGCTCTAATAAGAACAAACAGGAAATAAAAGACAGAACCTCCGGGTCCACCTGCTTTCACGTCATCAAATGACGGCAAGATGATGCTTCCTGTTGTAAGCATATAAAACATGTACTGAACAAGTACCCAAAACAGGAAAATATGACTGAGGTGAAGAAGTCGGTTTTTTATATGGGTCCACGTCAGTGGAATTCTTTGCATGAGTAGATACATAGAAACGGTGATAAAAGTTGGAACGGCCAAGAGGCTAATATATTTATAAAAGAATCCCATGACCTCTCCAAATAAAAGCTGTTCTTGATTCAATCCGCTGAATTTACTTTCAATCGGTTGAAGGTGCCAGATCAGAACCAATACAATGCTTAACGCTTTCAGCATGTCGATTCTGTAGTCTCTTACGCAATTAGGCATTGTTGTTTCTTTCGCTATTGTTTCTTTCGCTATTGTTTCTTTCGCTATTGTTTCTTTGTACTACGTGCTGAATTAGATGTTAGACTGAGCGGGTGGGGTTTCTGGAGTTTCGCCTGCACCCGTTACAGGGGTTGGGGTCGCTCCATTTTTCTGTAATGTCCTCTTCCACACGATCGTCATGAGGGCCAGGATTATGTAGAACGTAATCGCCTGTGGTCCGAATGTGGCGTCAGCGAAAAAAGCTTGTGCCAGATAGGACACCATGCAGGCGGCGAGCAGCAATCCCCATGTTCGGGCAAAATCGGTTGCACCTCGGACAGCTGTCTGCCATGCCATTTTAAAGAAGACAGCAATCACGTATAGGAACAAACAGAAACCGACCCACCCGGTCCGCATAGCGATGTCCAGGTAGGTGTTGTGGGGGCTTGGGACAATGTTCTCTGGTGGTTGGCGATACTTTTCGGGTACACGTTCGTTATATTTCAGCAGCATCTCTCGATCCTGGTAGAACTGCATTCCAAACCCGACTCCGACGACAGGATGATCTTTGATGATCTCCATGGTCAGCTTGTTCATAGATATGCGTTCATTACTGAGGAGTTTCTCCATATCGAACAAATGACGCTGGGTCATCGAAACCGGCGATAAAAATAGGAAACCCAGCAGGAAGCTTCCCACCAGTAAAAAGACTTTCCATCTACCCCACGTTGCGAATAAAACTGCGGAGACCAGACCAATCAACGTTCCTCTGGTTTGTGTCAGCAGGGTCGACAGAACCGTCCATATAAAGGCCAGTGATAGTAGGACCTTTTCGGGCAACCCTCCTGCGGATACTATCAGCCCTAGCATCAGGACGATTCCAGGGATAGTGACAAATCCGAGATAGTTGATTGACATCTCCTTGAAGCCGAAACGAACCGAGAGAGGATGACCCTCCATCTCGTAAAAAAAGACCATTCCGCCAATCGAAAATAGAGCCGAGGAGAGGGCTATGATCCAGACGAGAATTTTGAATTGACGCTCCGTTTGATAGAAATTTACCAGTATGAAGAAAACGACGAGGTACTTGATGTAGTGCTTCAAGATATCGTGGATTGTGTTCGGTTGGTTCGCGGTAAAAAAAATACCTGCAGCAGACCATATCAGGAAAAGTAGGAAAGGGATCGTAAGGGGCGTCTTGAGCGTAAATTTAGTTTTTTTTGCGATGGCCAAAACGATGACAAACAACAACGCGAGATACAATGTGATCTCTTTGATGGCAGTCGTATGGGGAAAGCTGTTGAAGAAGACAAATATTCCAATAAGGACAGGAATGAGCCTATTAAGATAATCGAATACGATTGTCTTCCTATCGATTTCTTCTATAGAAGGAATGTTTTGAGTAGTATTTTTGCTGCGAGGCAATAAATCACTTTCCATTTCGTGTCTAAATATTTAACCTAATACAAAGGCTGAATCGTAGAAGTTGTTTATTACCAGGAATCACCATGTCATCGTCGGGTTTTTAGCATCTTCTTCTATCTGGATAGGACCAGCAAGGATTGCATCATAAAGATTCAGATTCGTTCCTAAGAAGTAGTAAGTACTGACTGCGTTTTGTGCTGAACCAACGGTAATTATCAACGGAAGCCTCTCTATCCCACACCCAAGATCAGGGTCTGCAATGTGGATACCAGGCTTGAAGATCCTGAAGGTGCTGGCACGCCACGATGCAGCAAGTGACATATCTGATGAAATAAGAGCAGTCGATGCTGTCACGGACCAAACCCCCGTCCTTTTGTAACCTTCACCGTAGACAGCAAGAAGTGCATCCCGACTCGGTATGTAGGAAATATAAGGATTCCCTGCATCATTGATAACAACAGCAGAGATATTTGTGTTGAAGTTCAGATCGGGGAAGTCAGCCCAAGAATATCTCAAGTGAAATGTATCATCTGCCTTACCTTCGACGAGCATGTGCCAGCGGTTTCCTACCACAGTGACCCCAACGTTGAAGAATCCTCCCTCAAGAATCGGTCTTCCTTCGTTCACAATTCTTGGGTAAGTTGGATCATTGACATTGTAGAGATAATATGCTGTGCTTCCCTTGCGGTGTTGCACGATCAGGTAACGGTTCCCTTCATGGACGACCAAATACGGAAAAAGAGAATCGTCCATGATTGGATTTCCAGCGTACTTCTCGAATGTGACCCCATTAGAGCTCGTAGCATACCCCAAGAGATTTCCCGTGTATCGGTAAAACCGATGATAGGTGATTCCATCATAATAGTCAGTCTGCTCTGCGACGTAAGGTCCGACTTCATCATCGGTTCCACTGCAAGACATGAGTTGGAAGAGAATCAAAATAATTGACAAATATCGGATCATGTTAACTCATTTCTCAATACTAATATGAACATTAATCATACTTTAATATATGTAAGTGGCTATAATATCAAGAGATTATTTTGTCCAATCCTGAAAATTTTGTGAGCGACTAATGGTGTAAAGTATATGAGGTATGTGCTGAAAATATGTGGAAATCACGGTCTGGCAATCTTTTTTTTGCAAATAGATGCCGAGAATTGAAGCTAAATTGATTTTTTCCGAAAACCCAGTCCGGGTCTTCGCTTTTGATTTCAATTTGATGGAACGCGATAGGCGGTTTTTCATTCAAATAGGAATGGTCAACTATTGAGGATACATATTGATCTCCTCTACAAATATTTGCCATTCAATGGTATTTGGAATATCATATGCTCTATCAAAGGGTAGCTTTGGAGCGTAAAAATAACACATGGATAATCCAAAAGTTGGATACACAATAGGATATAATATGTTGACCAATAACGGCTGTTTGGACAGAGAGATAGAAGCCCAATCACTCGATGAAATTCATTACAAAATTGTTGAAAATATAGGTAATTTGAAAAAAGGCCAGACTCTTGATTTGCCGGCTGGCTATGGTCGGCTTTCCTATTGGCTATATCAGAGAGGTTTTGATGTAATTGCCGGTGATATTGCTCCAGAAAATTTTAAGATCCCTGAAATTCCTATCTATAAAGTTGATCTTGACGGTGTCTTTCCGTTTGAAAATGAGAGATTTGATCTTGCTTTTTGCATTGAGGGACCAGAACACGTTGAAAATCCCTATCACACCTTCAGGGAATTTGCTCGAGTGTTAAAACCAGGTGGTAAACTTATTATCAGTTATCCCAATTACTCAAACTTGGAATCACGGATCAGGATGATATTCTATGGCGTTCTCGAACCGGTGGAATATCCAGTATGGCAAACTACCAGTTTAAAAAACAATGGTCATATAAACAGACAACCTTTTGCCCTATTGAAGATGTCCCTACTGCATGCAGGCTTTGATGTTGATTGGGTAACGAGCGAGAGTATCAAGCGTAATCAATTGCTCCTTTATCCCGTTTATCTTCTGATTAGATTGTTCTCTTTGATCAAAGGGAAAAAAGGTCAGAAAAAATATTTCTTGCTAGATTCGAATCAGTTCAAAGTATTAATGGGTGGGAACAGTTTGATTTTAATGTGTACAAAACAAACATAATTTCTGACTGAAAAGTTGCCACAGAGGGTAGATCCAGGACACAGGGACAATCCCAGTATGTATCCCGACTAGAGAGACTCTGCGGGCAACCTTCCGACCTGCATAGAGAATGAATCCGCTGGTCAGGGTCTACGCAATACCCTTCTAATCAACTTCTTCAGCGTGTCCCACACGACTTTCAGTATCAACTTTCTCTCACCTCGGACCACCATGACCCTTCAACCTCCCCATTACAGATAATACAGAGGGGAGCATGCGGTGCCAATGGTAGTCCCCTTCGAACCCTTGTGCAGACCCGCATGCAGACCCTCTGGTTATTCTAGCTTACCATCCCCAGTACCATCCCGCCCACCTTCTGCAGCCTGAACCTGCTTTCTGCGGACAACAGTTCGTATTGTGCTGCCTTGGTATACGTGTTGACCACAGAGAACATCGTGAACCCATATTCCTGTGCAAGCGCCCACTCCACCGCTTCCTTTTCCTCCTTTCGGAGCTCGAACTGGCGATTGAAGCTCTCAATGGTTGCCTCTGGATTGTCCACCTTGCTTTCCAACGAGATCTTGAACTGCTCCCTCTGTTGACCGAATCCTTCCCGCAGATCGTTCAAGACTCCTGGGAGGTTTGAAAGGAGCTTGTCGGAGACATGCCTGTAGGAGGCTGACACCGCTGTCTTAGAGATCATCCCATTCGTGCAGATAAGCCTCAGGGTGAACGTTGATATCGACAGAGCTGCCAATCCCACTTCAGAGTTGCTCACCGAGATTCCTGGGGTCATCCTGTCCCCGTTGATCCGGAAGGTTTCCCGCTCATCCGGGACACTGACCAGCATGAACTCGTCATCCAGCGAGCATTGAACTCGGGTGCCGGGTTTGTATCCGTGCTCCATTAACCTAGCAAGAACGTCTAGGTTGTCCGTGGGAATGTATCTGGGGGTGAAGATTGCTCTGACTTCATTCGAGTCGAATCGGAAGAACAGCTTTTCGTTCTTTTCGTGCTTGATCCAGTAGTTGAGGTTGTTTTGCTGGATATCCACTGGGCATTTCCGCAAATAGTGGATCGGGATCCCCAGTCGGTAACAAATGCTCTGCTGCGCGATCGGTCGCAAGTTGTAGGTCGCACCCGAGATGCAAACTCGTTCTAGGTCCGTAAAAGAGACGTCATCGACGGGAATCAATCTGTCTTCATGGAACCTAGCCATGCTTTCCACTCGGTCATAGACCTTTTCAAGGGTCGTCATGCTGGACATGCTTCTGCCTCCTTTCTTTCCGACCTAATAGGTCGCCTCCGTTTCCTCTCAGCCTTCTGAACAACATCCGTAACAGGAGCCTGAGCGCCTTGTTGATCATCTGCTGGGCCAGGATTGCTTTCGGCTGCTTGTTCATTGTGGATTTCTTCCTTGGTCTCCTGCGTGTAGTTGCCTGGTTTTCCCAGGTCGAAGAGGGCAACGATCACCGGCATGCTGATGGTGGGGTAGAGGTCCTGGATCTCCTGTTCGACCAGCTCCCTGGTGCTTCCGAGAGGGGATTTCTCGCTTCTCTGGGCTGTCAGAAGGACGATGCCCGTCTCGATCTTCTTTTTGTCGAAACCCACCTGGAGCCTCAGCAGGGCATCCTGGATGTACTCGTAGCTCGAAAAGCTGCCGTCGATGGCCACCCCGCTCTTCAACCCCTTGTACTGGTAGCGTCGCCCATCCAGAATGCTCAGGGGTTCCTGTCTCCAGTCCATGTCCGAGAGAGCCTGACGGAGCAGCTCACCCCTGTAGAGGGTCCCTTGCAGAACGTCGTCGAGGTAACGCAGGGTGGAGAGGATGACGTTTCCCATCTTCTTTTTCTTCACGATCCGGTCGGAATCACGAAAGTACAATAATTCAAATGACATAGACGTTTCTCCTTTCTGGTAGTAACTTGTTCTTTGATAAGTAAGGGGAAGGTCAAAATTGATCCTTCCCCATTCGAGATAGGGTTTAAGGGAGATCTCTTGCTGTGGACGGTTTTAGAAGGTTCTGGTGGGGCTTATGAGTCGCCTTTAACCCCCATCGCTTCATCGAGAAAGATGGAACGCTTCGATGGCTGCCCCAGATAGGTATGGGACCAGGAGAGGAAGAGGAGCTTCATCGCCCTACTCATGGCAACGAAGCAGATCCTGCGCTCCTCTTCGATGTCCCCCTTCTTGGAGGGGAGTATCCCTTCGACCAGTCCGACCACGAAGACGACCGGGAACTCAAGCCCCTTTGCCTTGTGAACGGTCATTAACTGCGTTCCTTCTTCGTCCCTGCTGGAATCGTCCTGAAAGGTTTCCGTGTATTCAAGAAATGCCCTGATACTGGAGAACCGGGTTGCCGCGAGCTGCAGCTGATTGAGGTTCTGAATCTTAGAGTCATCAGGGGTCGGGATGTCCTCGTCCGTGACGTATCGGTCGTAATCGAGATTGTTTCTCAACAGATTGATGACCTCTGCTGGATGAAGGGTATGGGCAAGCTGGGTCAGGGGGTCCAGGAATGCGACAAGCTCCCTGACGTTCTTCCGGATAAAGGGGGTATCCGGTCTGAACGATTTGAGCGCTTCATAGAGATGGACCCCCTTGCTTGCAGCCTCTTCCTCAAGTTGTGTGATGACCTTCCTGCCGATGTATCTGGTAGGCACATTTACGATGGATAGAAGCGCCTCGTCGCCGGCATCGGAGTTTGCATCTGAGATGACCCTGAGGTAGTCCAGGATCTTCTTCACCTCGGGGCGATTGTAGAAACCCAGTCCATTCTCGATGCGGTAGGGGATCTTGTGTTGGGAGAAGGATTCCTCCAGCACCCTGCTCTGGAAATTTGCACGATACAATACGGCGATGTCCTTGTACTCGAATCCCCTGTTCCAGATGAGCTCCTGGATCTCATTGACCAGGTTGATTGATTCACCCTCTTCGCTGGAAGCTTCAAGAATTACCACTTCCTCACCATCAGGATTTCTCGTGGTCAGGGTCTTTTGGATCTTTCTCTCATTGTGCTCGATGAGGTTCTGGCAGACTTTCAGTATCTGGGGGGTGCTCCGGTAGTTGCGATTGAGGATGAAGATCCTCGACCCCGGAAACATCTGCTCAAAGTTGATGATGTTCCTGACAGAAGCTGAGATGAATCCGTAAATTGATTGCCAGTCATCGCCACACACCCAGAAACTGGACCCGTTGCCTGATCCATCCATGAGGGTCTTCAGGATCTCGAGCTGCAGGGGGTTCGTGTCCTGGTATTCGTCGATGAGAAGGTGGAGGTAACGCTCCGTGTACTTCTCCCTGATGGAAGGGTTTTCGCTGAGCAGCTGATATGCCCTTACAAGTAGGTCATCGAAGTCGTAGAAATACCTCTTCTCCTTCTCCCGGTCATAGCTCTCGTAGACATCGGCCACTTTGAGCATGGTCTTGTCCCCTTCGTAAAGGGTCCGGAACTCCTCAATCGAAATCAGATTGTTCTTGGCCAGACTGATTTCCTGCATGACCATGCCGATGGAGAGGTTCTTGACCTTCTGCTCCTTCATGATGCCTCTTATGAAAACAAGCTGGTCTCTGCCGGAGAGGATCTCGAAGATCCTCCCTTCGCTCCGAAGTAGATAATGGCAGAAGCTGTGGATGGTGCTTAGTGTGACTCGGGATGCCTGATTGCCCAATACGGGTATTAGTCGTTGCCTCATTTCCTCCGCGGCATTTCTCGTAAAGGTAAGACCCAGGATGTTCTCAGGGGCTACCCCGTGTTCCATGACCAGTTTCCCGATCCTCTCCATCATGGTGCGGGTCTTGCCGCTACCTGGAACTGCTATAACCGCTGCCGTTCCCTCCAGAAAGCTTGCTGCCTTCTGCTGCTCCTTGTTCAAGCCCATGGTTTCTCATCACCTCCTCTTCCAACACGTGTACGCACATGTAGATTCTCCACATGGTCGCGACCAGCTCGTCGATTACTGGATTTGTCTTGTCCCTCAGGATGTACTTCCTGAGCAGCTTCTCCTTTTCCCGAAGGAGGCTCTTCAAAAATCCGATGACCGCCTCCGCAGGATGACTTTCCAGAAGTTGCTGCAGGTTCAGAATCCTCCTTGAGTAGTTGCCGTTGATGACGGTCAGGTAGTCCTGTGCCGCTGTGATCGCTTCGGTTGTCATGGTCCACTCCTCTCGAACCATTCATCGCAGTGCGTCTTGTGCGAACAGTTCCTGCATCGCCAGTTCTGGGAACCATCGTTGGGGATAAAGACCCCGTTCGAGATGCCCCTCCAGACTTCGTTGATCTTCTTCTCTGCTCTCCTGAAGTCATTTTCTGTTCTCGACGTGTAGTATTGCTCAAACTTGGGAGTTTTGGTCTTGATGAGGCAGTCGAATCTCAGCAGGATCTCCCTGTCCGCATGACCGTTTGCCTTCGCTGCCATTTGGTACAGGGTCAGCTGGAAGTTTCGATCCACTTCGTCTGCCGAATAGGCTCTGCCGCTCGTTTTCCAGTCCACGATGACGATGGTGCCCGACTCGTCCTCCTCAACCAGGTCGAAGGCACCGATGATCTTGATGGGGCATCCCTCCAAGGTGAAGGAGAAGGGTTCCTCGATGGCCAGTACCTTGAACTGCTCGTGGGGGCACTTGTGATAGTAGGTGGTCAATAGCTCCTTGCCCTCCATGAGCAGAGTATTGAAATTCTTCCCTTCGGCGTACTGGATGTCCTCATAACCCTCTGCTGCAGCCCTCCAATACTTTTCGAAGCGCTCGTGCAGCTCCTTTGCCGTCATGGTCTTTCCGTCCTTTTTCGCATGGTGGAAGTCTGAAAGGGCAAGGTGGATGCAGCTGCCGAATTCCAGAGCATCAGCCCTGAACTTGGGAGGCAGCCTGTCTATCCTCCCCAGCTTGTACAAAAGCCCGCAGTCGATGTAGTCACCAATGGCCGATGCCGACAGATGAGGTTCCTTTCTCAAATCGTTTAATTCCATGGAATACCTCCTGGCTGAAAAACGCAGGCGCCTGCGCTTTTTTGTGAAAGTAGGGACAGGACACACCAATCCCTGTGCATCCTGTCCCGGATGATGAGGGGAACTATGTGGCTATGATGGGGATTGCGGACTAGGAACTCTGCTGGAGCTGCCGGATGAGCGAGGAAGCATCCTTCTGGGAGAGGTGCTCGACCTTTACCCCGAAGGCATCGGTAGACATTTTCTCGAGATCCTCCACGGAGATACCCCGTCTGCGGGAGAGGTTGGCGATGGCATTTGCTTGAGCGGAGGAAATCTTGGGGGCAGTCTCCTGTTTGGTCTTGCCTCGTCCGTTGCCATTTCCATCAGCTTTCTTCGTTTCCGTAGCCCTGTTGCCGTTGCCGGATTGAGGGGCAGCTTGGGTCGGAGGGGGACTGTCCTGATTTGCCTGAGCAGCTGGCTCTTGCTTCTGGGGGATGGACTTGATCTCCTTCTTCTCCACTCTGGCAATCTTCTTGGGTCTTGCCTGGGGAAGCTTCCCGGTATCCCGGTTCTCGTTGATGTCGATGATCTCACCGAAGTCCGAGATCTCCTCCAGAGCCGTCATGCCCACGTTGGTCATGGAGCGAAGAGCTCTGGCGATTGCCCGAGTGCTGGCCATGCGAAGAAGGTGCTTGGCAACACGAGGATGGCAGTTCTGCGGATTGGCATCTCCCACGTCCGTGAATACCTCACCCGATTTGGAAATCACCGTTGCCTTGCAGATGGCCATGTGACCGTTCTCCGCTGTGGGAAGCTGAAGGGGTTCCACGTCGATCTTGAGGATTCCCTTCTGGTGCCCCAGGTCAAGGAGTCCCGCGTAGAGCACGAAGTCCTTGTTCTCGATTGTCGTGATGAACCGCTCGTCGAGCTTGGGTCTTCTCCTCTCCAGGAACTGCGCCTTCTCCTGCTCCCCGTTGGGCACGCAGTTCATGACCGCCAGAACGTGTTTGCACTTGAAGCTCTGGTCGTTCTTGATCCCTCTGGCGAAGTCTCCGCAGGTGCAGGAGTACTGATTCTCATCGATGAAGCAGACCTTGTAGCAGATCTTGCCCTCGTCTGACTCCACGTAGAACCAGGTTTCATCGACCTGGATGACCCTGAGGTTCTGGGATTTCTCACTTCTTTTTTGAAGCTCCGCTGTCGTCATGTTTTCCACCTCCGAAGATTTCTTTGATAAGTATTGCGATGCCGATTGCGATCTCCGCTGCCTTGATGATGAGCTTTACGGTCTTCTCCTGCATTGGCATCCCCTCCTTTCTCAGAAGGGGGTGTCGTCTTTGGCTTCTCCCTCCTTGAAACCGCGCCCGTCTGTACGTATGAACTCCAGTGAATTGCAAATTAATTGGTAGGTGCTCTTGGAGACCCCCTCATCGGTCTCCCAGACGTGTCTGTCGAGGGTTCCGATGACGGCTATCCTGGCACCCTTGTGAAGACATCTTGCTGCGATGTCCGCGAGCTTCTGGAAGCAGACGACCCGGATCCAGCAGGTCTTCTTTTTGGAGCTGTGGAACGCGATGTTGAAACTTGTCACCGGATTCCCTTCAGAGGAATAGAACACTTCGGGATCCTGACCTAAATTCCCTGTGAGGACGCACTGGTTGAGCATGGTGATTCTTCTCCTTTCTGCACGTATTTTGGGCAATTCAAGAATATCCTTGAATTTTCAATGATTTATATATATAGAAGTACTCGTTATCCTGGAACTGGGGGAGGAAGGGATGGCAAAGGAAGATCTCGTCTTTATTCTCAAGAGGCTGCTGCAGACAGACACCTACCTGGAATTTTTACTCCAACTCGATGAAGCCGATTTGAGGACATTGATTGCCTGTATTCGGGAAAGGGTGGATAAGAAACAATAATAGAAAATACAGGAGATAGGAATCGTGTAATATACCGATTCGACAAATGGAGTTAGGGGATCAATGTTGATTGATGGCAATTCAGTTCAGGAGAGAAATTCTATTTTTATAAGCCATGCAACTCCTGAAGATAATGATTTTACAATTTGGCTTGCTTCTAGACTGCAAGCAGACGGCTACAATGTATGGATTGATAAGCAAGCATTACTTGGTGGGGAGAAGTTTTGGCAGGAAATCGATCAGGTAATTCGTCATAAGGCAAGAAAGTTTTTGATGGTCTATAGCGAAGATATATGCTCACAAAAGAAAAGAGGAATATTAAGAGACGGCATAGAGAAAGAGAAGAGCCTTGCAGAAAGTATTGCTAAAGCCAGCGACATCAAAGACTTCATCATTCTCCTTAATATCGACAAATCTGAATATAATTTATTTATCGGTGCTGACACTCTGAACCAAATCCCATTCCATGAAAACTGGGCTGTCGGATATGCGCAGTTAATTAAGAAATTAAAAAAAGATGGTGTTGAACCGTCGACTATGAATGTTGGCAATTTTTCAGAATGGTATGAGAATGAGTATTTAATAAGCAGTGGAATCAAAGACCTTCAAGAAATTTATTACGATAGCTGGTGGCCAATTCCGAACCTTCCCCAATATTTATTTGTGTATATGTTCGATAATGAATCTATTTCTACTCAGATTCAACAACATAGTAAATATCCGGCTACCAGGATAGCTAATATAATTGTTACATTCCATGATACGTCGGAATTTGAACTCGTAGTGAATGACAATACACAAAAGATCAATTTTTCAAATAAATATGCAATTCGAGTAAGCGATATTCTTTCCAAGGAATATAGAGGAGACTATCCAAGCGCGAGAGACGTCGATAACTACCTCAAGTCATTATTGCAAAGAATCTTCCACATAATCATGAGGGAGCGCGGCCTGTGGTGGCATAATATGGCCAATAAGAAACAGGCCTATTACTTCACCCATAAGAGCAATTCGAAAATACATTTCCATTATTCACTTCGCAATAAGAAGATTAATAAGAAAAAAGCACTATATGGTAAGTATCAGGCCAGTTTCTGGCATTTTGCTCTATCTGGGAAACCCATCTTAAGCCCCCAAATTGCGTTCGGTCTTAAATCACATATTGTGTTTACGACTGATGGATTCAATTTATGGGAAGATAAGGACAAGATGCACTCTGCCAGAAGAAGAAAGGGTCGACTTCTGTTTAATAAAGAGTGGCGTGATTTGCTATTTGCATTTCTTCATGCACTCTGCAGGGAAAAACCATCGATAAAGACACGGCTATCCCCATCCTTTGTGCTGTCGCTCCCGCCATGGACGAATATCTATAAGTCGAATTTTGGATATTACGAACCGAAGGAAAAAGACCGTCACAACATTTTAGAAGGAGAATATGGGTATTACGAAAGGGACGATGAACCAGAGGAGACGGAAGAGGTAATCGATGGCTGAACTGTATCATGTGCATGAACCAAAACTAACATTTGGCTATGGTCAGAGGCTCCAAGATCCGCGAGACGGTTTGATACTTTTCGGCCCATTTAGTCGCAGCAAGCTCAGTGGCCAGGTAAATGTAGGCATTATCGGTCCAAAGCGCCAAATAAAACGTTTTAGAGAATACCTTCAACAACTTCACAAGCCGATATTTCCAGAATTAGTGGACAAAGCGAGGCCGTTTTTCCCCGGTTTAGAAGCTACTTTTGGAATATACGTCAATTTCGCGAACCTTGTTGAAATCGAAGTCAGTAAAGAGGAGATTGAAAAGTATCTTAAGTATACTGACGGGCATCAAAGGGTCCATCACCTCACAAATCTGTATACCACTCCCCTTGAAAAATATGTAAATCAGGAAGAAATGCCCATTATAGTATGGTTTGTTGTAATCCCCGACAGTATTTATGCCTATGGCCGACCCAAATCGCATATTCCAAAGGCTGCAGATAATATTAAGGTTGGAATAAAGAAAAGATATCGTAACATAAACCAGTCTTTCTTATTTGATGACCTGACAAGAATGCAGGAGGCATATGAATATGAGATCAATTTTCATCATCAGTTGAAAGCCAAGCTCCTTACTTCGAAAATCGTAACACAGATTATTAGAGAGAGCACAATTGCTTACGATCAGATATGGAACGATCCGGAGCGTATTGAGGCCGAGAAGAAGTTTGATACTGCAAAAGCTTGGAATATTGCCACTACACTTTATTACAAAACCGGTGGAATACCTTGGAAGTTGGGGGATATACGCGAAAAGGTATGCTACCTTGGGCTAGTATACAAGAAAACTGACATAAGAGAAAATAATGCCAATGCCTGTTGCGCTGCCCAAATGTTCTTAGATAGCGGCGATGGAATGGTTTTCAGAGGAAACTTGGGACCATGGTACAATCCAGCGACCAAAGAATATCATCTAGGAAAAAAGGACGCACAGGAGTTATTAGAAATATCTCTTGAAGCATTCAGGCAAAGATCCGGTATATATCCTGAGCAAATATTCATTCATGCTCGTACCAACTTTAATGACGATGAATGGGATGGCTTTTCAACGGCCGCAGCAGGAAAAACAAGCGTCGTCGGAATCAAAATTCGAAATGATGGCACATTCAAATTATATCGGGATTATTCGTATTGTGTACCTAGAGGTGCAGTCCTACAGATCAACAACACTCAAGGATATCTGTGGTCGCGCGGTTTCATTCCGAGGCTACAAACACAAATGGGACTTGAAGTACCGAACCCTCTAAACATAGAAATAGCCAGGGGGACAATGGACTTCAGAACCATCTGCAGAGACATACTATCATTAACGAAACTTAATTATAACGCTTGTATGTTTGCCGACGGGTTACCCGTAACATTAAGATTTGCAGATAGTATTGGCGAAATTCTGACGGCAGGTATAAATGTTAAAACAGACGTGTTAACTTTCAAACATTATATTTGAATAATCATTTTCATACTGCTAACTAGTCCTCCTCCCCGCCAATTTCTTCTCCACCTGCTCATCCTTTAATCTCCAGACCATCTCGCACTCGCACAAGAAGCGCTTCTCAAGCATATTCTCCATCATCTCCCTGCAAGCTTCCCATTCCAACCCCCGCTCCGTACAGAAATGATTGAACCTCCTGAACAGAACAACTTCTGGTCTATCATACATGGTACGATGGACACAGTTCCTGGGATCATTCTCGCATCCTTTCATTTGACAGAGATGCTGGGTGGACTTGAGATAAGCGCGAAGCTCCTGGACGAAGAGTTTGAGTCTGGTAGGATCCAACAGGAAGCTCATGGTGTCTGCGTGGGATTTGAGCTTCTTGTGCGGGATGGTGAGCATGGTGGTGTCTCCTGTGAGAGTTTGTTCGGAGTGAAAGCGGAAGTGGGGAATCTGGGCAAGCAAGTGTTTAGCTGTGTTTATCCTGTGTTTATTCTGTGTTTAGGAGGGGATTAAACACTGTAGAGATCTCTATATGACTGAAGTAAGTATGGATTTGACGTTTGCATGCGACTGTGTTTAGGTGTTTCATTGGAATCTGATAAGACCGCTATGAGCACGACGAGGACAACTAATTTGTCTGAATTTGTTAAAATAACACGTGAAGCAAATCCATACTGCATTTTACCTGATAATCTTGACACCCCAGTATGGCGCTATATGGATTTGGAGAAATTTCACTCCCTTTTAAAGGAAAGTGCACTTTATCTTTGCAGGGCGGATCGTCTAGAAGAACGTTTTGAAGGCACATATTCTCGACGTCAAATAATGGAGATGGAAAAATGGTTTAGAGCAATCGGTAAAGATCATTTGATTGAAGCTGAGAAAGAGAGAAGAAGGAAGGATCGTTTAAATACTTACATTAACTGCTGGTGTATGGGTGAATGCGATCTTGATTTAATGTGGAAACGATATATACGAAAGCCCCCAGGCATTTCAATAATGAGTTCAGTCAAGCGGTTGAAAGATATCTGTGATAGAGCATTGGAATGTTGGCCATTAGATATATCAGCAATTGCATATTTTAAACATGTCGAAGGAGAGAATATCAATTACCTCGGAACGCCAGCAACATTTATTTATAAGGATGTTCATTTCAAGCTAGATAACGAATTGAGAATAATTCACTATCCGAACTATTCGGAACCTACCCCTCCTCATGTATATTTAAAAATAGATTTAAAGGACCTCATCGAGAAAGTAGTATTACAACCGATGGCAAAGGAAAGCGACATGGCATGCGTGATGGGAATGTTGAGAAATGCCGAACTTGATGAGATTCCCGTAAAGCATTCTCGCGCCGATGGAGAAATAATTGTATAATATTTGTCAATAAAAAATACAGAGACGAATCCTGTTTATTAATTCTCGATGCAGCTGAGCGGAAAAGCATGGGAGGGCAAATGAAAATAGTAACAACGACAATATTATTCTTCATACTTGCTGCATCGTGCAATGCGGAAGAGTATATGTGTACTTTTACGTGGACAAAAGAGGCTGGGGTTCACTCCACTTTGATAGAAGTAAATGGCAAGAAGGCAATCGAAAGGACTGCTATTGAAGTTGAGTACGAAGTGTTGGAAAACACAAAAAATGAATTATTGTTAATGAAACGTTTTACTAAAAGTGAAACAGGGGGAGATTATCCTGTTGGGGTTGCTTTGCTGGTTTTAGACAAGAAGAGTGGGGTCTTTGTTCGTTCAAATACGTTTGCAGGTGGTGATCAGAATAATCATGCCATTGGAACTGGAAGGATGTTGCCACGAAGAAAAGAATAGCATTAATCATCGGTATATAATGTCTCAATATTGGAGCTTGTATCCAATAATATAATGTTAACATGAAATATCATGGAGGCTACTGAGACATGAGATACGAAAATAGATATATTGCCACCGTTTGTATATGTGCTTTTTGTATATTTATAATAGGCATTGGAGAATCGAAATCTCAATCTTCGGATAGAAACAACAGGGAGAATGAACTTGAAAATAAAATATTACAGACTGCGAAGCAAATAAACTCTCAGTTGCCCATAATGGTAGACAAGGAAACCAGATTAGATACGGTTATAGCCACAGGCAAACAATTCCATTATAAGTACACGATGGTTAATCTTACTGAGAAAGAGATCAACAAAAAAGAATTTTTGTCGTATGCAAAGTCACATCTTGTAAAAAATCATTGCGGCAATGACGATATCAAGAAGATGTTAAAAGTTGGCGTATCTTATGATTACGTTTATCAAGACAAGAAGGGAAACTTGATCGGGTCAGTAATTATAAAGAGAAATAGTTGCGGTCTGTAATTAATTTTTGCAATAATTTAAAAACAACAATTGTTTATTGACTTCACACACCATAGACGTTCATGCCCGCCATCGAGGATGCATTTATCCTCAGGACCTTCTGGATGCTGTCTTTCCACCTGATCCTAGGGTCATCCCTGTACATGGAGTATAGACCCCAGATGTATTTGTCTGAAAGAGATCGCAATAAGCTATCTGCTTTATTTCGAGTGTCGTTATCATTGTGACCATTCAGTGATAAGCGACTTTTCAGCATATTCGGCTTCCCGATCCAGACTGTCTCTGTCACGTAGGGCATCACCTGTTCCACTACATCCTGTATTTTATCGTCCAGCATCGGTTCACAGGAAACACTTGTCTGATATCCCTTCGAGTGTGTATACTTCGCTCGATTTAGCGGCGCATATCCGCATGATCATACTGGCAGACACACCGGCACTGGGATAAGTCCAGTCCCAGTCGGTTCCAGACATTGGCCGATTCCTTGCACAACGCAACAGTGCAACCAGAGTGCTTTCTGATCTCTCGAATCATAAAATCAAATATCTCAACCCGCTTATCCTCCGTAAAGCTGTACTTGCCTGCTTTCGGCTTCTTTGAATTTTGAATGATCATGGGTTCAAACATAGGCATCATCTCTTCCATCATCTGTGGTAAATCGGGACCAGTAGTGAATATTGATCTTCGCATCGTGTAAAAACCTTTTTCGAATCTCAGGGTGCCCAAGGTAACCCTGTCAGGCGCTAACTTTTGAAATATCCTGGCCACGGTACCAGCATACGCACTCTGCCAACCATCGAAAGGCACAACAGGGTCAATCCTGATCCGCAAGGGATACCCTGCCTGCTGGACCTTGTAGGCTGCCTCGAGTCGTCGTTCAAAGCTTGGTGCCCCGATTTCATATTTTCTGGACACACCTTCGTTGTTCATACTCCAAGTGACTATAGAATGCCCGTTATGAGGAAGGTCAAGTATGCAATCCACATTATCACTCTTGGTGAGCAGGAAGAGATATCCATTGCCGCTCTGGCCAAAGAACGGGATAAATGCCCTCATCGCTCCAGTCAAATGCTCAAGGGACAGGGAGTCGGCAAGTTCGCCACTGTTGAACATGATCGGCAACGCTGATTCACGCAATCGTTTCTGTATCTGTCTCTTGATTTCATCATGCTGGACCCGAATTGTGATGTAGGGTTGATTGGCCCGATAGGTCAGCTTCAGGTAACACCAGTCGCATCGATAGAAGCATCCATTGGATGCCAACTTGAGCCGGTCAAAGTGGGGACAGAGCATCCTGCCGTCTGGCATGGTAAACTGATCCACGACTTTGTCTGCAGGCGCAATATAGACGACACGCTTCCCTGCCATTACCTTGTCCAGCATTCCGGATCCGCAACTTCCGAGGATTTCAGATGCTGCGACTACGTCTGTCGAGCTACGGCTGTCTATATACTTCACCGGCACATTGGGAGATTGTTGCAAAAAGAATATCGTGGCCGGATTGTCCTTTACCTGGCTGTGGATAATGATCTCAGACGGTCTCCAACTGGTTGAACTATTCATTTGATTCACCTCGAAAGAGTATTGTGTCGGGCAGCAGATTATACACCCTGACCATCAGGGTTTCCAAGCTCAGGATACTTGGTTATCCTTAAGTGTGTAAATTGTCAGAATTGTCAGATTGAACCTGTCATATCGGTCAAATCGGTCATTCCCTGAGATGTAGGGGAACCTCTGATCTGAATGCACGAAGCGCTTGCTTGAAAGTTCGTGTCCACGAAACTCGACAAAGGCCTTGACAATCCGTGAGGCACTGATTATGTTGTATACAGATACGAAGCAGACCCCATTACCTTTCTAGTCTTACCGACCCAGTTACCATCCCCATCCCATCGATGATGTTACCACGGAACGAAAACAGTCCGAGCGTGTTGGTGCGTCTACAGGCAAAACAGGCAGAGAACCGTATAGAGGAAAGGAGGTCGTCTCAAGTCACACTGGGCACCGTTGGGGACGCGATCCCGTTGCCTCTTTCGATATAATTACCCGCCCATGATCCCTTCCAGATGATGTTACCGAGGGCGCTTCCGCCCGAACACCCGAGCTGCATCCGCTCTTTGACAAGTGAATATCGTGTGCGAGACCTCGATACCCGTTGTGCGTCATGCCGCGGATCAGCAGGGGGTTGGTTTGGATAGGTGCGTCATCGCAGTTCTTGGGATGTAAACACTGTCCCAATCGTTATAACGCTATAAATTTAGGAGGATTTTTAATATGAATGTCAACTCTGCTGAACCCAGCAGTATCGTAGCAACGGAAGATTTTCTAGAAAATATCACCGGTTGGAACCAGTGGGAAGGTGGTTTTCTGGAGATCGCAATCGATTTCAGGGAAGCAAAGTATTTCGATCAAACCCATCTTTCCGAAGCGGTAGCATTTGCTCAGGAGATGGCTTCTTCAGGGCATGACATCCATTTTGGTCCTGCTGTCCGCGAGAATGATCTCGGTTCTGCAAGATCAGGACAGGATAACGTCTTTTGGGTCAAGTGCCTCTGGGTAGACATCGACAGCCCAGACAAGTCACTCACCGCAGACGGGAAGAGGGCAGCGTCGAAGCTGCTTCTGGATCAGTTCCTTGAAAAATTGGGTGTGTTCGGTATCGCTCCCAGCTACATCGTCTCTTCGGGTCATGGTTACCACGTCTACTTCGTCATAAGACGCATTCACCAAGGTCTTGACAAGTGGACAGCCATGGAAAATGCCATCATCGCGATGGCTGGAGGAGACTCCCAGGCGAAAGATCCTGGTCGCCTTCTCAGACTGCCAGGCACGTTCAACTTCAAAGATAAGGACAATCCCAAAACCGTCGAGATCATTGGCGGAGAAGGTTCCATACTTGATGAGAAAGCTTTCGATCCCATCGTCAAGGAGTATGGGGTGAGTCCTGCAAGGACTGCCATGATCCAGCGGGAGCTGAAACCATTGGGTTCGGTTCCCCCCTGTCTTTCTTACCTGTTGGCTCCTGGTACAAAGGTGGAGAAGGGTTATCGCCATCTTTGTCGTCTCGTTCTTGGAACCTTCGCCTACCATGAAGGCTGGCTACTGGAAGATACAATCCAGAGGGTCGGCCACTTCACGGAAGATCCGAAGAAGTCCGCAGCAGATATCAGAGGAATCTACGAAGCATTGGCAAAGGATCCCTCGCGATACAGTGTCGGGTGTGGTGAGGGGAGCAATCTCCGATCTCTCATCGACGCTGGCATCACTGTCTGTGACAAAGACCAGTGCCCCTTGATGAATGCATCTTCCGGAGTGCCTGCGTCTTCCGAAAAGCAGGTCTATTCGGCAAGCTTCAACGGACTGGTTGACCTGGTTGCTGACGATCAGGGGCATGCCGCCTTCCTAGTCAAGGAAAACGGCACGCTGGTGGTCAAGAAGAGTCATAAAGACCATGACAAAGTTCTTCTGCCCCCACCTGTGGAGCAGATCCGATGGTTGCTTCCGAAAGCATCTGCGGTTATGGACCATGTAAGAAACGATGATGATACCCGCCTTTTTATAGATTTAGTTAATTATTTCAAAGGGGTGAGCGAACTCCCCGATGAAAACCACTACAAGTTCATCGCCGCCTATTGCTTTCACACCTACCAGATTGATCGTTTCCAGTACACCCCCATCCTTGGGTTTTTCTCGATCCCAGAGAGGGGAAAAACCAGAACCGGAAGGGCAATCGTCAATGTTTCCTATCGGGGCATAACGATTGTCACTCTCCGAGAGCCCCTGATTCTTCGTCTGGCCAAGGACCACAGGGCCACCATCTTTTTCGACATCAGTGACCTGTGGAAGAAAGCCGAAGCGGCGGGAATTGAGGATATCCTCTACAACCGCTACGAGAAGGGGGGTGAAGTGGGAAGGGTTCTTTACCCCGAAAGGGGTGCCTTCCAGGACACCGTCTACTACGACGTGTCGGGTGCCACCCTTTTCGCAACGAACAAGCCTGTGAATGACGTTCTGGAATCACGGACGGTTCAAGTGATCATGCCTCAAGCGACTCGCTCCTTCGAGCAGGATGTCCTGCCGGAGGACGGGCTTCCCTTCAAGGAGAGGTTAGTGGCATTTCGGGCACGCTGGCTGGACAGGAGCCTGCCTGAAATGAACAAGCCCTGTTTGGGGCGCCTTGGTGATGTCTTGAAACCCATCAACCAAATTGTCAAGATTTGTTGCCCCGATGATTCGTGGTTTGGCCCCTTCGTAGCGGGTATCGAGAAAAATCGCAAACTGAGCCGGTCTGAAAGTGAGGATGCCCGTATCATTCAGGCTATCCTAGCCGCAAGACCTGCGTTGAAGCACGGCCATCTGTTCAATGAGGACGTCTTGGCCCATCTGAACAAGGACATCCCTCTTTCGGAGAGGATCTCCCCGCAGGCATTTGGCAAGACAACGTCTGGCATGGGATTTAAGAGGTATGCCAGTGGACAGAAGCGAGGGTTCTATTGGGATGCAGAACTCCTGAAGTCCCTCTGCCAGCGATATGGTCTTGAGTACATCGAGATCCAGACCTTCGAAGAGAAGGAAGAAGAGCAGAAGGAAAAAATGGAGCGGAAGCAGGGTTCACCCTTCGGGGGGATCATATAAAATGACCGATTTGACCGATATGACACGTTGTATCTGACATTTCTGACAACAATCCGGTGGAGGGGGATGACCTCCCCCTCCATCCTACTAACAAGAAAAACAGGGATTCTAACTATACAAAATTACTTGCAGCAGCCGTAAAATCCGGTTGTCCAATCCGATGATGTTACCCCACCGGAATCCCGAAAGGGGAACATCCATGGAAAAAGAGGTAAAGCATGAAACACGGTATTTGACCCAACGAGAGGTAGCTGCTAGGTTCAGGGTGGCCCTCAGCACAGTGAAAAACTGGCGAGAGCGGGGACTACTTAGATACTTCCAAGCTCCTGGTTCTTCTCGGGTTCTCTATCCTATAGATGCAGTAGAGGAACTGGAGCGGCAGTCCATCAAGCAGAAGAAGGAGGTGGTGAAGCTACCCGAAATCAAAAGGGAAAGACCGCGAATACCTGCCCAACCGCAGAAGGAATGGAGGGTATGATGGCGGTCACGGTTAAAAACAAAAATCATCATTTGGAGTTGCGGGGCATCACCTGGTACCTCATTACGAAGGTCAATGGTAAAAAGATCAAGAAGGCTCTTTCTCAATCCATTACGGAAGCTAGACGGCTTCGGGATGAGCTCCTTCGGGAGGTCGTGCTTCACGGGGATATTCCGACTCGAAAATCCGAGAACGGCGCTAGTGTTCTATTCGGCGAATTTGCACTCACGTGGGCCAAGATCATTGAAAAGAAGGTCAGGGTCTCCACCATGAGGGATTACCGCATCAGCATGAACTCCTGCATCTTGCCAAGATTCGGGAATATTCCCATCGCTGACATTGGGTATCTCGATGTGGAAACCTTCATCTCGGAACTGGATTGTTCAGCAAAGCGGATCAACAACGTCCTAGTGCCTATGAGAGGGGTATTCAAGCTAGCCGAGAAAAGCGGCATAATTTCGACCAACGTAATGAAAATGGTTGAAAACCGCAAGACGGAGAAACCCCAAATCAATCCCCTTTCACTGGACGAGATTAACGCCTTCCTGGAAAAGGTGAACCCTGATTATCGACCATTTTTCGAAGTCGCCTTTTTTACAGGGTTGAGAGGGGGCGAGATGTCGGCGCTGAAGTGGGAGAACGTTGACTTTGAAAAAAAGGTCATCCGGATTGTTGAGACCAGGGTCTACGGGGTTGAAGGGATGCCAAAGACGTCGGGTTCTTACAGGGATGTGGATATGCTTCCCATGACGATGAGGGCGCTCAAAGACCAAGCGGCCCGTTCCATGTTCAAGAGTCCCTATGTATTTTTGAATGAGGAAGGAAAACCCATCGAGGTGGAGACGTTGAGGAAAAATGCATGGTCGAAGGGGCTCAAGCGGGCTAAGATTCCTTACCGTCCCATGATTCAGACGAGACACACCTTCGCCACCTTGATGATTTCATCGGGGGAAAACCTGGGTTGGGTGCAGAAAATGCTGGGGCACACGTCCCTCAAGATGATCATCAACAATTACTTCTCGCACATCCCAAATCTCACTCATCAGGACGGCGCCCTCTTCATTCAGGAGTACGAAAAAAAATGCTCTGAGGCCCCCAAAAGGACCCCAGAGAGCAAGATTGAAACGTAAGTTATTGAAATTACTGGTGGAGGCGGCGGGAGTCGAACCCGCGTCCGGAAATCTTCAGCTGCAGCTTCTACACGCTTAGTCCCCGATTTGAGGT
>Ga0255346_1002450_pt1 | contig 23388 bp, 24 predicted proteins | sample wastewater_treat_FD_194410 | JGI IMG/M metagenome (GOLD analysis project Ga0255346, IMG submission 194410) | Wastewater microbial communities from Lulu Island WWTP, Vancouver, Canada - plant22 | ecosystem: Engineered > WWTP > Wastewater > Unclassified | place: Canada: Vancouver, British Columbia... | reverse complement strand
CAAACAACAAAATCAAAACGCTCCAAAAACAGGCCTACGGGTTCAGAGACAAGGAGTTCTTCAAACTTAAAATCTATGCCCTGCACGAGTCCAGGTACGCTTTGGTGGGATGAGCCTGAAAATTCATCATGGACTAATCATGGCTACGAGAGGGTTTCTGGGCCGGTTCATTGTGGCGGGGCATCATGAGGCGGCTGATGCTCGCTCATCGATGGCCGATTATCACACTATATTTGACCCTCGATCATATTCCCTAAAATGTGAATAGATAATATATTATAATCATATACATTTTTATTTAATTAATGCTCGGGTGATAGAGATAGTAATGTTTGACTACAGGATTTCAGATAAGGTAAATTGATGACACGCTTTGATTCATGGGATAGACTGGAAGGGATGGAGCTTTTCTTATGAATCAGTACACCGATCTGAGCAAGATTCATCTCAAATCAACGGATCGCCTGAATCTCAAACGTTCCATTTACAGTATCAATGTCATCATCGAGTATGCAAAAAAGTTCAATATCACCGATGAGGTTCTGTTGTACGGCAGCACGATAAACTCCAGTGATCTTGCTGATCCTGAAATGTTCACCACCCCCGAGAAAGAGCTGAAAATCTTCAAGAGGGCCATTTCCCTGATTCCCGACCCGAAGATCGGGCTGGAAATCGGCAGGCTGCACAATGTCAGCGCCATGACCAGGGTCGCAATCCCGGCAATGTTCTGTGACACTGCGCTTGATGCATTCCACATGATGTTCAAGTATATCGAGCTCACCCAGACCTACTGCAAATACGAGCTTACGGTCAAAGGAGACTTCGCCATTTTAAGCTTCGAGGAGCTCATTGTATTCGGAGATCTGAGACGCTTTCTCTGTGAGCGTGATCTGGTGTCGGCATACACTTTGTGCTGCAATATAATGGGTTCCCCTCTTATACTGAAAGAGATAACAGTGACATATCCACAGCCTGAATACTCCGCGGTATATCAGGAAATTTTCAATTGCCCAGTTACATTCAATGCTGACAGATACCAGGTGATTTTCGATAAAAGCTATTTGTCTAATCGATTGCCCTTGGCCAATGCCTTGACAAGGGATACCTATGAAAAAGAGTGCAAGCGAGCATATGCACGCCTTCATGAGCAGAAGTCTACTCTGGACAAGATGCAGCAGGAGTTGCTGTTCCCGCATGGTGAGCCCCCTTGTTTCGATAAGCTGGCCCGAAGGTTGAACATGTCAACCCGGACCCTGAGGCGCCACCTCTCCGCTGAGGGCATATCATACAAAGCATTCATAAATGATATCCGGAAAAACCGGGCTCTCGAACTCATTACTTCAACGAATATGTCTATTGAAACCATTGCAACTGAACTTGGTTATAAAGACGTTGCTAATTTTTATCATGCTTTTAAGCACTGGACAGGCACTACACCCAGTAATTACCGGAAAACAAAAGTTCTAGCAGAGTAGCTTTGGTAATTTTCCAGACTCCATAGAGAAGTATATCTATCTGTATAGTTGTAAGTTCTCACACAGGACTGAAAGCTTCAGAATCTCGAATGATATCTATCTTCTGAAGAATAGAGATTATGTCCAACATTCTTCACTTTCCCCAGATGATGATTACTATGAAACAAGAGTATTCGAATAAATCACACGTATACTGTGCCCGTTAATCACCCTTGCCAGATTCATGGCTGTGCGACATGCTGAAACATAACGACATCTTTCATGTTTATTATCTCCTTTTGGATTGCTACATACGGTCTTAAGAAGTGGCTGTCTGTATGGTCTGTCTTGCCTCGTCCTTGGTTTTTACAAGGAAGAGTGCGAATAGGATCGAAAATATGAAATCACCGAAACACAGGAGTGTTGTGAGAAGAGTGATAATTTTTTTCTGGTAATAGGCCAATGCAGTGAAGAAGAAAGCCAGCTTACCGATGATTCCCATCCATACGATTCCTCTGTTCTTTTCAGGTTCCTTGGAGACGAGGTAGTATCCGATCCCATAGATGAATACAAGCGCCCAGGTGAGCTTGAGCGCAAAGGTTGTAGGCCCGTACTTGATCACACTCTTGAACCCGAAGGTGAGCTTATTGCTGAGCTTGGGCAACAGCAGTGCACTGCTTGCGATGGACATATTCCAGAGAGCTCCGACGAAAAACAGCTTCGAGTATTTTTCCTTTGTTCGTTGGTCCATGATAATCTCCTTTAAAATAGCGGCCTGTCACTGTATTAGAGTTCCTCACGATATCTGTTTATGTGGGTCGAATTTATCTGAATGCTTAAAGTTAGCGTCATGAACGAAATACCGTACAAATTGTTTTCCACGGACAGCGATCTCTGCAAAAATGTAGAGGAGCTTTTTGATTGATGAGCCTCTTAACCTCACCCGATGTCTTCCTGTCACCGTAATTCATACAGAGGCCATCCAAGACCCTGGTATCCCATCGCCTGACCTTTTCTTCATCCCCGAAGGGACTAATGCACCTGTTATCTCCAAGGTAAGAACAATGTTCACAGATGTCATCAGGACCATGGGTGACTTCAATAATAGTATCTTCATCCGAGGTCAGCGTTGCAATCATTTCCCGGTATATGTGCTCGAATCCTTCGCCCCGATCCGGCGGCTCTGTGCCAAGAAATCGAATGCACAGGATATGGTGAGGTCGAAGCTTTACATAATGTATAGTTCTATCCACAAAAATCCTCTCAATCATTCACATCAAACCTGATTGGTGCCCAAGAATTCTTCAGCATGCTTTCTCAAGGTCCTCGTCGGATCAGTTTATTTTGTTTAAATTGCTATTCAGATCAACTGGTGAGCCCGTTAATTCTCATTGCACTTTGAGTCATTGATCATGAGCTGTCCTGAACTTCTGAACATCACCAGCGAGCACTGTTGCGACGGTATTCAGGTTGTCAAGTGTGCTGGTCAACTCCTCAATTGTTGAAGCATTGTTCTGTGTGGATCCGTCAATCTGCGAGATAGCTTTGCTCACCTCACCTATGCTCTGTTCCTGATTCTCTGTGAATATTAGTGGGGGCCGATCAGTCAAAGCATTTATAAAACTGTTTATCAGCCAATGCCATCATCTCACGATCACCATTGCTGTCTCCATAAGCATAGATGAGTTCAAAGCTCTCAAGGACATATTTTTCCTGGATTCGCTTGACCTTTTCCTCCTTGAAGCAGTTATGCGTGGACAGGCCAATGTATGCACTGTTTAGGTCTACCCCCGTGGCGAGCAGATCGATTCCCAGGCCTGTGCACCAGTCGGACAGCAGGATCTCGAGCGAGCCGGTGACGACAGCCACAGTGTGCCCCTTGTTTAGGTGCCAGCGTATTCTATTCAGTGCTTCCGGACGGATGATCGTCGGCACTACGTACTGGGCATAGTGTTGGGCCGCCTCGATAAACGCCTCTTTTTTCCAATCTCCGAAATAGTGTTTAATGACAGCCTGTTTGGCTTCATGATGGGTAATGTGTTTCAGTTTGTAGGCTAAGTATATGGGGCTCAAATGTATGAATCCATAAAGAGCACGGTGTTTGCCGCACGCCTGGGAAATGAAATCCCAGGTTGTATCCTTGGTTGATATGGTGCCGTCGAAGTCGAATAGTGCCAGATGCATGTTCGCCCCTTAAACTTGAACCAGATTTATTTATGATGTCATAGATACTTGATTTATCAAGGCTTACCCAAATAAACAGGTACGTGAAACCTCTCATTTATCATTTCTTTTAAATTGAGAGGAAACCGTTCTAGAGATTTACGCTCCAGTTCTTTCAGCTTCTCCTGTGCTGATATATCTCCACCAAAAGCATCAATGCATAACTCGGGTGCAACATTCGCTAATGAAACAAGAACACCTGTGCATCCAGAGTTCCCTGCAAAAGATATCAGGCTATCTGCGCCGACAAATATATCTCCCGCAAATGTATCCAGTACCTCAAGAATTCTCTGTGGTTCCGTACTCGAATCTTTTATGCCTCTAATCGGCAACTTCGGAAGCATATCCATGGGAATACCATTTCTTGAAATAAGCGGCATATTATAAGCAAGGATATTACTAATAAGTGCATAATAGTATAGACTCATATTGCTGCATACGCACACTCGGGATGCCGGAAGAAGCCTCTGATTATATCCGGCAGTTTTTGGAGTTTTCGCAAGGCACCAATGGCCAGCCGTTTGAGATGGTCAGGCCCCTTGATGGTACGCCTCCCGATATTATGCCTCTTTGTGTAGTTCCATGTCTGCTCAACAGGATTGAGTTCGGGAGAATATCCCGGCAAGTAGAAGAGTCGCAGCTTTCCCTCGGTGCTTTCGACAAACTTGCGGACTTCGGCACTCCGGTGTACAGGATGACCGTCAAGAACAAGAAATACCGGAACTTCACCGTCTTTCAGAAGGCGGGAAAGGAAGTCCTTGAGCAAGTCGGCGTTCATGGTCCCCTTGTATGTCATGAACCGTATAACGCCCCTGGCGGAAATGGCAGCGATCATATTCACCGAGAATCTGGCTCCGGTTGTCCTGACCACGGGAGTCTTTCCTTTCGGTGCCCACGTCGTGCCTGTATGGTAATCCGAGCGTATCGAAGACTCGTCTCCAAAATACACCGTGGCTCCCACCTTCTTCGCTTCAGCGGCTATCTTGGGGTATACCTCCGCTTTCCACTTCACTACCGCCTCGGGGTCCTGCTGATACGCCCGCTGCAGGGGCTTCTGCGGAGACAGGCCAAGTTGCCGGAGCAGACGCATAACGCTCCACCGGCTCAACTTGATCCCGAATTCTCTCCGGATAACTTCTGACACCACCACCGCCGTCCACAACGCAAAGGGAAACTTCATCTGACTGGGGTCCTTGCCGACCACGGTCTCATAGATCCATTTCAACTTGTCCCCGTCCAGCTTCGGCTTTCGACCACCACGCTTGCCAGCATCAAGTGCTCCCCATCCACCGTTCCGATACCGGGCAAGCCATCCGAAAAGGGCTGAGCGTGATACGCCCATCCCTTTGCATACCTCTTCCACAGTCACACCCGATTGAATCCGTTTCATCGCCTGCTCACGAAATACGGTCAACTCTGAATGCTTTAGCCGTCGCAGATCTGTCTTCTTCTCCATGAATGCACTATACTCGATTCATCATAATTAGTACATACTATTATGCACTTATTAGTAACTTCGTGAACAGCTTCTGCTATTTTTTGATAATGCTTGAGCAAATCAGAATTATCTTGTGGAGGTGATACCAGAACCCCTTGGAGTCCCGTTACATAGGCCGCTCCGGCTAAGTTTATACATTCTGCAGTCGATTCGTAACCCGTACCGGCAATCAACGCAACTTCTGTTGGGAGTGCTGCTTTAGCAGCCTTCATGAGTGCAATTTTATCTTGAGATGACAGTGCCCAGAACTCGCCGCTAGTACCAGAAAGCAGGATGGCCTTTAGTCCGAGAGATGCCAGTTGGCATGCGTGACCGACTGTTGCCGATATGTTTAACGTACCATCTTCATTGAAGAGTGAAACTAACGCGACTCCGACCCCTTCAAAAACCGGAACTTCATTATTTGTCGAGCCACTTTTACTACTGCTGGATTTCTTATGATCTAAAGATTCATCTTCTTTTTCAATATTCATGGTTGCCTATCCTTTTGAAGAAGCATTCATGGAAGCTTTATCCGGAATAACAAGTCCCAATAAAGGTTCCCTAATTTAGCGATCTGTAAAATCAAATAAGAATGATGCGCGGCAAGGGGGGGTAAATGCCCCCCTGCCGGCAACAGAAGCGTAAAAAGTTATGAAGAGCCATGGATCTACTACTTTCTTATTGACATAATAATTAATATCTTTTTATTATTGTAGATGTGTTACCGTAACGTTTTTACTTTTATAATAAGTTTCTCTTCGAGTCAAGAGATGACTATGACCAAGGAGGTGATAATCGGTGAAGACATCTCAATGATCGATAATCCATCGACCTTTAGGAATATAGGGATCTGCCAAAAAATGTTCAGGAGGAATCAATGAAAAAAATATTCTTAACTATCGCTACTTTGCTTTTCACGTATAATACAAATTCACACGCCGAAGAGTCATGGAAACTTGCCAAAGAAGCTGAAGGAATCAAAGTATATACATTTGAACTACCAGGTTCCCCTGTTAAAAGCTTCAAGGGAATATGCGATATTGATGCTCCCATGGAAGTAATCCTTGAAGTGCTTGCCGATATCGAGTCTTTCCCAAAATGGTTCCCTAATTGCAAAGAATACAAGTACATTAAGAAGGACAATAAAGACAACATGGTCCTCTATATGGTTATCAAATGTGGTTGGCCTGCAGCAGATAGGGATGTTGTTTTTTTCTCAATGCATACTGATGCTCCGGAAAGGGGAGAACATTTAATCAATTTAATTTTCATCAAGGATTCCGACAGCATCGTCCCGCGGAACAAAGAGTATGTCCGCATGGCAGATTTCGGCGGTGGTTATGTTCTAAAAAAAATCAATAAAAACAAAACAAGTGTAGCCTTAACAAGCAGAGTAGACCTTGGAGGAAACATACCCAATACCCTTGTGAATATGCTTGCTGCTGATACGCCTTTCAAGTCCTTGAAGGGTCTGAGAGTGATGTCCCAAAAAGATGAATACTACCAAAAAGCTGGTATTAAGAAATAATAGTGTCTGATCGATTTTCTAGGCACTCATCATGGTTTGTAAAATTACGATAAAATCCACCAGATAGTCAGGAAGGAGATCGATTTATGAAATATTTTAATGGCAAACGTGTTTTCATTACAGGCGGGAGCAGCGGCATAGGCTTGGAAACTGCAAAGATACTTTGCACGTCAGGAGCTCACGTTTTGATCGCAGGACGGGATGTAGAAAAACTTAAAAAGGCGCAGATCACTTTCGAAAAGCTGAGAGTGACTCCAGAGCAGAAGATGTCGATAGTAGCTTTGGACGTTGCAGACAATCAGGAGGTTGAGAAAAAGATTCCTGCTGCGATAGAGGAATTTGGTGTTCCTGATATCCTAATTAACAGTGCGGGGGTTGGTCATTCAGATTATTTCGAGAACATAACCTATGAAAAGTTCGATGAAGTTATCAAGATCAATCTTTACGGGACCAGAAATATGATTGCAGCTCTTCTGCCGCACATGAAATCCAAAGGTGGCGGTCATATTGTGAATATCTCATCAATGATGGGAAACATCGGATTCATCGGTTATAGTGTATATAGCCCTTCAAAGTTTGCCCTGGTAGGATTATCAGAATGCCTGAGGAGTGAATTTAAGCAGTTCAATATCCAGGTATCTGTATTCTGTCCTCCTGAGATAGATACTCCGATGACCGATCTCATGCTGAAAACCTCTCCTCCTGAGACCCGTGCATTAGTTAAGAAAACAGGTGTGCTGAGTTCGCAGAGAACAGCGAAAATTCTCCTGAATGGAATTAAAAAGAAACGCTTCCTCATCATTGCCGGATTCTTGGCCAAGAATGCATATCTGAACAAGAGATTTTTCCCGAATTTATCCAGATGTGTCATGGATATGATTGTCCTTAAATCGAGGAGAGCTAAATATTGACATCGTGTGGTAGTTACAAAAAACATGCACATTTTTACTTAAGTCGTCCTGAGCGAAAGCAAAGGGTGACTTTTTGAAGTAAAGAGAGGGGTTATGAAGGTTATTAATGAATAACCTCCTATGAGAGGCTTCATAAGTGGTGTAAGATTTATTTATTTGAATTCTTATTCATTATGCTTTGAGATAACGGGGGACTATCCTCTTTCTTTCAATTGTCCGCACATATCTCTCATCTCTGGACGGCCAGCCTATGGCGATGGCGATATGGATGTCCTGATCTGATGGAAGTCCCATTTTCCGGGCGATTGACCGCTGTGTTTTCATGGCCCTTACGCTAATGCCATTAAGACAAGTCCCGAGCCCCATGGTATGCGCTGCAAGACGTATGTTGTGTGCTGCCAGCATTGCATCTTCCACTGGAGTTCCAAGCACTCTGGATACTCCCACAAGAATGGCGCAGGGTGCATTGTAATATACAAAATCCCTGCCTGAACTGTCCCATTCGGCAAGAGATCTCCCGTACTCCCGGGTATATCGGTCATAATACTGTTGCACTTCTTTATATCCTACAAATGACATAATCTTACGCAGGGGTGTAATGCTTGAGAGCCTGAGCCTATTCATCCAGCGGATAAACTCAGCTGTGTAACCTGCAAGGGCCTCCACTTGACGGCGTTCAGGCAGAATCGTGAAAGACCATTCCTGTTGATTCGAACCGGAAGGTGCTAATGTTCCGATGTTCACGAGGTCTTCGAGAATCTCCCTCGCTACGGGTTTATCGGAAAAATTCCTGCATGATCGCAGAGATGCCATAAGGCGGACAAGCTCCGAGGTATCACCCTTACCGAACCCTAGCCAGGTTTCATCCATAGAGAATGTCTTATCTGCAAAGAATTGACCGTGATTGCGCCTGTGGGGCAAGCCGCTTCGCAATGCCCGCAGTTTAAGCACTCACAAGCTGTTACTACAGCTATTTTATCTACAATGGAAATCGTGTGATAATTACAAACTCTTACGCATGCACCGCAGCCGATACATTTTTCTCTTTCAATAACTGTGTTAACCTTAAGCTCATAAAAAACTTCTTTTTTTGAAAATAACATACTTATTTCTGGTACGTCACGAATGAGCGACTCAACGACGGCCGCTAGTGCATCGATGATACCGACCCCCTTCATCTGATCGACACTGTTTAGGTGTCGGCCAGGTGTACCCCGCAATGCCCGCGCCAATACCGTTGCTTCCGCCTGTTATGTAAACATTTTCTGATAAAAATATTAGTATGTTCCCTTTTTCCCATACTCGATGATAAAAAATCATTCTACCGGCTGTTTGCCGACAATGGGCCAGAATTTGATAAGCCACCAGAATAACCTGGTATACGGATCTGCATACACATGGCGTCTTTTCTTTTTTATACCTTCGATTGCTGTCCTGACGATCTTTTCCGGCTTTATGATAAGAAGCTGATTTGGCCTTTTCCCTTTTCTGGTTCCATATGAGCTGGATTTGAGGATGCTCGTATCTGCCCAGAACGGGTAGATGGTCGTGGTGGAGATGCCATGTTCTGCAACCTCACCGGCAAGGGCCATAGAGAATCCCCTCAACCCGAATTTCGATACCGTGTAGGTGGTCTCAAAAGAAGTTGCGAGAAATCCTGATACCGAACACATGAAAACAAGATGACCGTTTTTTCTCGCGATCATGTCCGGCAAAAACAGGGCACTCAGATGCATTGGCGCAAAGAGATTTATCTCCATCACCTTGTACCATTTGTCCACAGGCGTTTCATGGAAAAATCCATAGGTGAGTATGCCTGCGTTATTAATAAGAACATCTATGCCAGAACAAATGTCTTTACATTTTGCGTAAAGCTCTTTGCATCCTTCCTGGGTTGAAAGATCAGAAGGGATGATAGCTAAAATCGACCCGGAAGATCCATGAGACACGTTCTTCATCTCGGAGGCTATCTTGTCTAATAATGTTTCATCAAGGTCAGTCAGGATGAGTTGTGCTCCTTCATCGAGTAGCTGCCTCACAAACTTCTGTCCGAAACCGCCTGTCGCCCCAGTCAGCAGGATGGTCTTTCCTGTCAACTCGCTCATATCGACCTCTTGATCACTTCTTTCTCAAAGGCGATCTCATCTTCATGCTTATAAGGTATGGGAGGTGTCTTCCATGAACAGATGGGTCTGCCTGCATTCAGCTTTGCCCTGCAGTTGTCCGTACTCATGATGATGAACGGTTTTGCGTTTGCGAAGCCGAGGTCACGGATGTTATGCGCCATGCGGTGCTTGCTGGGGCCGGGCTTCACCTCGATTCGCTTGCAGATGCAGTTTTTCACTTTTGCATCAACGTCGATTATGACCTGCCAGATGGAATCCTCATAATTGTTCAGGGATACAATGTCAAAGCCCGTCAACGTTAATCCTGGCCCCATTTCGCCCTTGACCTCAACGATGGACTCACCTGTTTCGGGGTCATCAACTCCGAACTCAAAGATCTTTCCTTCGAGCTTGAAAGGTATCCTGGTAAGGAATTTGGGGTATCCCCAGATCTCCCTGCCGGCAGCCCGTGCCGCAGGAATGGTTACCGGCATCTCCAGGACGTAGCCTCCCATGTTTCCCCAAGTATCCCCCCTTTTCTTCAACAGGAGGGTGGCAAGAGGATTCTTGGGCGGCTCCATGGTTTCGGGATAAGCCATAATGGTGATGGTAACCTCATCATAGCCCCCGATGGTGACGTCCTTATAATTGAAGAAGATGAGTGATACGAGTGCCTTGCCTTTGAAAAACCGGCATGGCAGCAACCCGGTACCCTCTAGCTTTTTCTTTGCCGTCTCGTAATCCAAGAAGTAGTGGATGTAGCGGGCTGAGATGTTGAAAAAAAACATGGGAACTTGAGTACGTGTGTATGAAGTCAGGTAATACGTTCGTGGAACATCGAAAAAATCTTTCTTCATCATGGCATAGCCCCCTCTCTTTTTGAATGCTTCCTGCGAAATCCAATCGCAGATTTATCGTGCTTTTAATTTGTATTCATGTTACCGTAACATAGTTACTTTTCAAAATCAAGCTGTGATTCCCGGTTTTGATTTTTGGCCCTGAGTATGAATAGGTGGAGTATTTAGGCAGGTTGACATGGATAGACTTCACAGTTATAGCATTATCGTTCAGGAAGGAACCTAAGATGCCGAGAATGAAACGCTCTCACCAAGAGATTGATTCAGTAAAGGAAAAAATACTGAAAGAAGCATTGGAGCTTATCATAAAGGAGGGATTAGAAGGTTTTTCTTTACGAAAACTAGGCCCCCGCTTGGGCATTGCTCCGAAAACAATCTATAATTACTTCAGAAATAAAGATGAAATCCACTTAATCATTCTTACACGAGGGTTTGAAGAATTAAATGATAGGCTCATGAAAGCCAGTTCTGGCAAGACAACACCTTTAGAGAAACTTACAGAAATGATGCGAGCATATTTCAATTTTGCTTTTGATAATCCTCATGTCTATAACATCATGTTTACATGGCCTGTACCAAGATACAGAGATCTCGTAGTACCGGAGTTGAGAGATGTTGCACAAACTGAATTCCTTACCTTCCAGAAGACTGTGAGCTTAATGACTGATGTAATAAAACAATTTGGACCCCCCCAAAAACCAATTTCTGATGAAGAGGCGAAATTTCACCTTATGAACCTATGGTGTACAGGTCACGGATATCTTGCAGGTTGTTTGAATTCCATGCTTGATTACCTTGTAGAGAGCCCGATTCAATTGAGAGACATCATGCTTGACCGGATTCTTTATAATTTTAAGCAGGATATGATGGCACGAACGAAGTATACATCCGCACGTCCCTCATCCGGCTCGAACCAATAGCCCCCCCCCGGCTATTTTGCCATGGCTCCAAAACATACTCATGAATTCAACCCTACCGGGGAATAATGGTATTGCGTGCCCACTAAGTTTCTGAAAGTTGCTGCCATTGACGCCGCTCTGCGTAGATGCCAGCAATTCACCGACGTGGGCAGTAGCACCCGGCCCATGCTTCTGCATAATTTCCTTTTGCTTTTCAGCGATTCCCTTGAATGCCTGATCCCATAAAATGGCCACAAATTCGTTGCCCACACGCTTGAGCGGATAGTTTAAACGGTCGGTATGATGCTGGAAGTATTTTGCCGCCCTTCCCTTTCTACAACAGTAATTTTTCGTGTAACGGTCATGTTTTTCATCCCTTGCTTACGCATTCGAATAATTTACTTACGAAGTTCGTATTGGGTCTCGGGTCGGCATCCCCATAAACCGACTTTTCCCTGCGACTGTATCTTCACATCAACCATAATGTTCTCATCCAGTGATGCCCTTTATGATATGCTGAAGCTCCTGCAGGTGTGCTTCGTAGATGCCCCGGGGTGTTGTATCGTATTTTTTGCAGAGGAAAGCTGCAGCTCCGACGGCTATCCCGTGCTGTCCGCCATTGCCCATCATCTTGGTCGATGAGCCCGCTATATGCGTTACGCTGATGTGTTTGCCGGCCATCATCAAGTTCGGGATGTTGACGGAATATAGACAGCGAAAGGGGATCGAGTAAGGTCTTCCGTCCCGGGCTATCCACTTCCAGTCCTTGAGGCGAAAGTCGTACTTTTCATGGCCTGGATAGTGCAAACAAAACGCTTCAGAATTTAATACCACCGCATCGGAGAAAACCTTGTGAGCACGAATGTCGTTTTCGGTAAGGATGTAGTCGCCCACAAAACGCCGGTATTCGCCTTGGGCAGGAACGTGGCCCACCCAATCCAACGCGAGTTTGGCGTATTTTTCAGGTTCCAGGCGCTTGACGTTGGCAAAGGTCCCATAAATGGCGCAGAAAAGATGGTCACGGATACGCTCTCCCTCGGCGTAAGGATCAAGCCACTGGCCGTACTCCCAGAAATGGCTTGCCGGAAAATCCATCGGGTTTTCAAAAAAAGCTCCATCAGCGGTCATGACCAGAGGTGCTCTGGGGCTGCCGGCAAAGGGGCCGGGCTTGTTCTCTTTTCCGGGCTTTCCCAATTGCCCGCCAAGATCAGCATAATCTTTTGCCACATCCAAGGCCCAAGGCACATCCGGGAAGATCACGGGTTCATCCGCCATCCGCGTGCGGAAAAACACCGTATTCCCGTGGTGCATGCCGTCCGGATCCTCCGGTGCAAGGCTCTCGTTGAATTCCGAACGCGGTTCCCGGCCAAAACGCGTTTCAGCGCCGGCGAGTAAGCCGAGAATCGCCATCCCGGTGCAATCAATAAAGACCGGTGCGTGAAACCGGCTTTCCCGCCCATTGCGGGCATGACGGGCGTCCACCGAGACAATCTTTGCCCCATTCCAAATGGCTTTGCAGACGCGCTGTTCTAAAAAAAGCGACACGTTCGGTTCCGCCTCAAGGATTTTCAATGCATGCAAATCACCATCGGTTGTCCGGCCGGTAAGTTCTGCGACAAACGGTCCCTTTTCGCCTCTCGGGCCAAGACCGACTTCCTTGCTCGCATTGCCTCCCAAATACGGGCGGTCGTGGATCAATGCCACCCGGCAACCCAAACGGGCTGCCGACAACGTCGCGGCGCAACCGGCCACTCCGCCTCCGACGACCACAAGGTCAAAGTCCCCTGCGTCGCCGGGTTCGTCCGGCAATCCCAAAAGGGCCTTTCGCCATGCATGAGCGGCTTCGTCCGTTTTTTCGGGCGGGATCGTGTCTCCGCGGCTCAGAAAGATCGCGTCACAACGTCCGTCGAAGCCGGTCAGGTCATGCAGTTCCAATGTTGCGTTACCCCGGGGAAGTTCCACCACTTCTGCAAATTGCCACATCCAATCCCGCCCGTTGGCACCGAACTCAATATCCAGCGTCTTTCCATTGATTGAGAGTGTAAAACGTCCAGGATGATGTGAGGGCACCCAGTCCTTCGCACGTACCCAGATCTTGTACTCACCGGCCTCCTGGATGGTGATCGTGGTTCTTGCGTCTTCAACGGGCCGGCCCAGCCCATGGGCAAGAAGATAAGGCGAACCCATCTGTTCCTCGAACTGCGAATCCAGGATCCAGCTGCCATAGTCCTCGAAAGCCTCCGCCTCTACAAGGATTTCTGAAGGCGATCCATGTTTGACCTTAGTATCGCTCATAATAATGCTCCCTCTATTTAATGTTGATAGCATATTTATTTTATCGAATACCGTGTAATATTCCGCGCTTGTATTACTATTATGCTCGCACGATAGTGAGATTTCATTCCATCCTTTTCTGCACTGAATCCAGCGTAGCGCGCACGGCCGGATCGAAGTTGAAAAAAACATGCGCACTTGAGTACGTGTGTATGAAGTGAGGTAATACGTCCGTCCGTGGAACATCGAAAAAATCTTTCTTTATAATGTTCTATCCTCCCATCTCTTGGGAATAGAGACTGCTGAAGTGTCCCTTCCATGCCCTTGGATGTAAATCAGATTATGCAACTTGACAATTGTAGGAGGGGTCAATAATATTGTCATTTGGGGTCAGGCGGAAAGGCATGAATAAAATTTCTCCCACTGATTCCATCCACCTTACATCGAGTAACATTTTGTCATACTATCACTCGGTCAATAGCTTTGCAGTCGTGGTCCGTTATATGGAGGCACTGGGGATCGACCTGAATACTCTCCTTACCGGTAGCGGAATTCATGCTGGCGATCTTGATAATCCTGATATTTTAGTAATTCCCTAACATATAAAGCCATTTCCGCAGATGTCCGTAAGAAAATGGCGATCATCTTATTCAAACAACAACCAACTCTATGGAGCAGATAGCCACTGAACTTGGGTATAGCGATCTGGCGAATTTCTATCGTGCCTTTAAAGGCTGGACGGGGCACAATCCCAGTTATCATCGAAAAAAGAACTGATATCCAGCCTTTCATTAACAGGCAGTTCTTGCAAGGCTAGACCTATCCACGGAAAAAATCATCACCTCTCATAGGATAGAAAACTTTTTAGTCTCAACTGACAGGTGATATGAATTCACATCAAAAACTTATAAGGGATCGATAATTTGGAGAAGATAGGTCAACCAATCACGATCAAGTATTTGGGCCTTATAATCATTTTCCTTTTCCCAGCCCTTTATTTTTATCGATACCTTTCTCTAATGTCTGGATCTTTGCATAGTTCATATTCTGACCATCATAAATCACATAACGATGCCTCATCATCTGGTCGTACTGCTTTTCATAGGGGATCATGTACCGGACTCCCTTGGATGGGTCGGCATGCGTATCGATTACCGCGTACTTTTTCCCTTCAATCTCTTCAACCCTGGTATAATATCCCTCAACAGCTTTTTCCCTTGGGAACTCAACACGAATTCCTTTTCCTTTCATTTGCTTGACGTACTGCTCTTCAGCTTTTGACAGTACGCCCTCCTGGGCTTTTATATTTCTATCTTCAATACTCATGGATCTCTCGGCCTGGATGAACCTGTCATTCAACTCAACACCCCTCGGCAGCCCATAATCCACGATAAGGCCCTTGGGCTGCTCTCTGGTCATGACCTGCTTCAAATCGGTGAAATCTCTGAAGTCCTCTTTCCCATAATACATGCTTACATTCTCTCTGTGCCTGCTCATGGCAACATAAGCGGTGTGTTTATCGAAGTGCCGTGACCCGAGCACAAAGGTATTGTCCAAAGTCGAGCCTTGGGTCTTGTGAACCGTCGCTGCATAGCCATGATCGAAATCTTTGTACATGCTGGTATCGATAGCGACTCTATTGCCCTTGTCGAGCTTGACTGCCATGGCTCCCCGGTTGATGTTCTCTACCGTGCCGAGTGAGCCGTTCCGGACACCCAAGGAATGCTCATTCCGGAGAAAGATGACCCGGTCCCCGGCACAGAAATGCCGTTCCCCTTTCTCGGTCCAGAAGGTGTATTCCGGGCCTCTGAGCTCTCCATGCAGTTTCCTTTGCTCTCTCGCGCCCTGGTTCAGCTCATGCACATCCTTGTTGGTATAAGCCATCATGAGGCTGGTCTGGTTCTTCTGCTTTGATTGTTGCCCTGCCCACTCCTTGAGCATCTGATCCTTGGCTTCTTGCCTCGTCTGGATCTCGATGATGCGTCCGTGGTCGCGGTACATCTCCAGGGCTTTCTCCGCCTGTTCCCGTTTGCCGGAAAATTCTACGGTGGCCTCCTTCTGCCAATTTTCTTTTTGCCTTCTCACTTCGGCAAGCTCAACATACCCGGTCCTCTGAATGATACCCCGGAACGATCCTCCTGCTTCGATTGACTGGAGCTGTTCGTTGTCTCCCACCAGGATCACTTTTGCTTGTGCTTTATGGGCATGATCGAGGATCTCGTGCATCTGCCGGGTGCCCACCATACCGGCTTCGTCGATCACCAGAATATGGTCTCTGCTGAGGAGATTCCTTTCATTTTCCCAGTCATCGAGTTGCTTATAGATGGTGGTGCTTTCTATCCCGCTTTCATTCTGGAGCCCTTCTGCTGCGATGCCGGAAAGAGCCAAGCCTCTTATCCGGTATCCTCCTGCTTCGTATGCTTCCCGCACAGCACCGAGAGTATAACTTTTACCGGTCCCTGCCCTTCCGATCATGACCGAGACATCGCCGCCTTCAACGATATCCCGGAAGGCTTTTCCCTGTTCCTCGCTCATGGTGTAGTTGCTGGCTGTCTGGTCGATGATATTCCTTCCCAGGGTGTGACCGCTGGAAGACTTCATAGCTCTTGCATTATCAAGCATGGCCTTCTCGTTCGTCATCATGGTGCGGGTGGAGAACAGGTCTTCGCCCTTCTCGTTCTTCCCGATCTTGATAAGCTCGGGACTGTTCTCCAGGGCAGCGCAAACACGGTTGAACTGATCGGTGTCTGCGCTGTGGCGGAAGGCGAAATCCATGATGTCTATACGCTTGAAAACCGCATCGTAGTGACCAACATGCTTGAGGGCCTTCTCGGGATCGTTGATGATGCGGTCTCCGTTCTCACGGCATATCCTCTGGTACTCTTCGAGCCGTTCCAGTCCACGGGTATCCTGCAGGTGGAGGTAGCCCTTGGGCAGGTATTTTGCCGCTATGCCGATCTTGCCCTGCGGCTCAAGGTCAATGCCTCGGTCTGCATAGCTCCGGTGATCAACCTGGATGTCCTGACCGGCTTGAAGCAGATGATGGTTCTGGATGACTGCCCATTGTTCTCTCCAGGTATAGATATTGACCTTGTCGTTCCAGGCTCTCTCCTTTTTCCCGAACCCATCCGGTGAGACCTGTCTCAACGTGAGCATGATATGGGCATGGGGGTTTACTTCGCTTTTATGGATGCAGATGTCAGCCACCATCCCCTTGTCCACGAACTGGGTCCGTGCATATTCCCTCAGCAGCTCGATCCGCTCTCCAGGGTTCAGCTCCTTGGGTAGGGCTACCTCCACCTCTCGGGCAAGCCGGGAATCGACTCTCTTTTCCGATGCCTCGACTTCGTTCCAGAGGGTTTCTCTGTCCTTCCATCTCTCCGGCGCATTCTCCGGAAGGAGGATCTCCGCATATGCAAGGTCTTTCTTCTTGGTATAGTCGAACGTCATGCCCTGGCGTTCATCATAGAGCTTCTCTCGCGACCGGTAGGCCGCCGCTGATACGGCACTCCGGCCTGTTGATCTTGAGATATGCTTTATGCTTAAGTGATAGTTCGCCATGTCAGCTTCTCGCTTCTTCCATTTCCCGGATCGAGTAGAGATCCTCACCCTTCTTGTCTTTGCCGGTCTGGATTAAGTCGGGGCATTTCTCTAAGGCATTCAGGACCTCGATGTATTGATCCGCATCGACCGAGTAATACTTTGCGAATCTCTCCAGGTCCCTTCTTTTGATTACCCCTGATTTCTGTCTGAGAAGTGTCACCGCCCTTCCGGGATCTTCGATAATCCTTTCCCCGTTTTCCCTTCTTATCCGCTGGTATTCTTCCAGCCGTTCGAAGCCTTTGGTGCTCTTCAAAAAGTCGCTCTTTCCGGGGAGATACTTTGCTGTGACCCCGATCTTGATCTGTGGTTCCAGGTCGATGCCTCTTTCTGCATGGCTTCTATGATCTACCCGTACCTCATGTCCTGCATCTTTTAGTATCCGGTTTTGGATGTTCGCCCAGGCCTCACGCCACTTGAGCAGCAAGGACCTCTTGTTCCAGGATATCTCTTTCTGCCCGAATCCTTCCCCGGTGACCCTCCTCATCGTAAGCATGATGGTGGCGTACGGGTTTGACTCCTTCTCTATCAAAGCGATATCGGCTATCATTCCTTCGTTTACAAAGATTGTCTGTGCGAATTCCCGCACGAGCGATTTCCTTTGTTCCCAATTCAGCTCCACGGGCAGGGAGATCTCGATAACTCGTGCAAGCTGTGCGTCCTTTCGCTTCTCGAACCTTTCAACCTCGTTCCAGAGAATTGTCCTGTCTTTTAACCTGTCCGGTGCATTCTCCGGTATCAGGATCTCGGAATCTGCAAGGTCTCTGAAATGGCCATATCGATGCTTCTTCCCCAATCTCTCGTCATAAAGGGTCTCCCGTGCATGCCATGCTGCCGAGCCTACTGCACTTTGTCCATCCGATCTTTTTACTGTCTTCACTGCCAGATGATAGATTGCCACCTTATGATCCTGCTTGTGCTTTCAGTATTCGCGCACGTCGGAACCGATGTGGAAGCGCGCCTTTTCTTCGAAAAGTTTTTGGCTTGTGCCGAGCTCTATCATTGGGAGTTAACCTCTTCCGAACAGCATCCTGCAAACCAGTGCAGGCCTAATTGAATAGTGGTGAAGTATTGATCCTTGATTTATCATCTGTTTTTATTTACCATGGCGACATAAAATTATCAATGCTTATTAGGAGATAGAATGGACACTGATAAAAAAGACCCTTTAGAAAAACTTCTTGAGAAAAAACAGAAGCTCGAACAGCAGATCGCCAGTGCGAAATCAAGGATGAAGAAAAAGGAACGGGCCGAGGACACGAGGAAAAAGATCCTCGTAGGCGCTTACTTCCTTGAGGTGAAATACAAGGATAAAGAAGACGAGTTGAAAAAGATCCTTGATGGCTTCCTTGTCCGGGATAATGACCGGGCTCTTTTTGACCTTCCACCAAAGGGTGAAGATTCATAACAGAATCTTTTGAGTGTTCATGGCACAGGAAAACTGAACCAGGCTATAACAATCAGATCCTCTGATAAATATCTATTTCTGGTAGGATATTTCTTTACCATCTTGAAGGTTCTGCTGTTTGTTCATATCTTTGGTTTTGGGAAATAATATCACCGGGCGCGGCTGACGCCGCGCCCGGATTCAGGGAGAATCACCCCTGCCCTTCTCCTTCCTCGAAGGTCTCTTCTTCGTGCTTTTCTCCCATAATAAAGTTTACTGCCTTTTGTGCCTGGGCCGCTGCCATGACAACAAGCCGTGAATCATTACTGATAGAATTTTTCCATCCTTGAATATATGCCGCTGAATTCTCTATCGTGGCGTGAGAGATGCCGGAGATCCCGCACAGGTAAGCTGCTCCCATCTCGGCTATAAGCTCTTCCCGTGCATAGCTCTTCGACCCGAAAGGTGCCGGTGTGGTAAGAGTTTCCCGATTCAGCCTTGATTCTGCGCCCGATCCATGAATTTCTTCGTGGAAAAGTACGTTGTAGAAATTTTCCTGGTTCATGAAAGTAGTCTTATTCGGCATCTTAATAATGTCTTCGATGGGATTATAACATGCCTTTGTGAATCCATACCTTACCTCTGGTCTTCCCTTGTATCCTTCAATAATGGCCTCTGCTTCGGCTATAGGGTCAGAGTGTTTCTCTTCCGGCTGATCGGGACAGGTGATCCCTTCGCATTGATGAACGTTGAACACCCGGTAATACTTCAGGAAGGGGATGTTCTTCTTTTCCAGCTGGCCGTTGTCCTTGTTCACTTCCTCCACTTCCTTGAAGTTCCAGAAAACCACGATAGAGCTTTTCTCCCCCTTCTTGATGGTGCCTCCCAAGGTCTTAGCCTGGTTGAAGGTGAGCCAGTAGGGAGAGGCATAGCTGGAAGCAAGGAGCAACCATATATTGATGCCCCGGTAAGGCTTACCCGTTACCAGGTTACGCGGAAACCGGATCTTGCTGGTCCATGGTTTTCTCCAGGGTACGACACCCCTATCAAGATGGCCGATAATTTGCTGCGTCACGATCTCGAATACGTTAGCCATAAATCTTTTCCTCCTCTAAAAAATTATTTTTTCTCAACCCGTTCACCTCTGATTGATGGGTTGTGAAAAAATAGAGAAAAAGACTGCGCAGCCTCCTTTCAGAAAGGCCCTGTAACGCTGCAAGCAGAATGACAACTATCTGTTGGCATGATGCTTTGATGGCGAGTGAAAGGGTCGAGAATCTTTTGAAGATTCAGTTTTTTGTTTTCTAAATTTATAAAAATCGCGTCCGCCGGCCAACCGGCGGACGCGATTGATCAAATGATTTTTCCTTTAAGAACTTCAGATAAGTAATGCTCTCCAAAATGAAGATCCCGCTCTATACCGAGACCCATGACCTTGACGCTTTCAAGTTCATCAAGAGAAAAATAACCTAATTCGGCATATATGGGGTCACCAAGGTTTACAAACCCAAAAAACAACCTTTCTTCCGGGTCATACTCTGTCGCGTACCAGGTTGCGGCTGATAACGGGTGAAAGAACTTGGCGATGATCTTAACCTGATCCTTTGGTCTGCTTTCAGTCTCGTAAAGCCTGGGAAACTGATCGATCAACTCCTCTGTTAAAAGTTTCATAAAGCTCTCCTTTCTTGTGGTCTAAATGCTTATGAACAGCAATTTTCCTCCCTCCCCCTTTCACCCAATTCTGAAGGGAGAGGGAGGAACGACCAATGGAGACTCTTTTCATCCTTCTAAGAATCCTGAAGCGCTGCAATCGGCATGACAGGTAATCATCCTGGCGGAACGATTATAAGGCGAGCGGAAAGGGTGTTTAGCTTGAGATCTTCATGGTTGTTACTTCAAAAGAGCTAATCTACTTTTTCATAAGTCCTTCACCGAAGCAGAGGAAATTTGCTTCGGCTATCACAAGAACATGAAACCTCTGTGAAATGCTTGCGCTTGCCTATAAAGCACCACGCCAACATGTGTCCATGTTGTCATGCTGCTTGCAGCGCTTCTCATAAGGTGAGCCTTTCAGGCTGATCTTCTCCGGTCGTTTCCTCCCTTCCCCTTCAATCGTTTGTGAAAGGGGCAAGGGAGGAAAAGTTGGTTTTATTTTTAAAGACACTGGAGGAGTTATTTCATGAAGACAACTAGAGATGTCATTGACAACATGAGTGGAATTGGTGATATTGCTGTAAGTATAAAAGATCATCCAAAGATTCTGACGATCCAAGAGGTTGCTGATCTCCTGAGGTTACATCGGTCTACAGTGACACGATATGCACAGGCCGGTACTCTGAAAAGCTATGTGATCGGTAGCCGAAGGCTCTTTAAGGAATCGGATGTCTGGTCGTTCTTTGACAATCAGGTTGCTCAGAATTGCGTCTTAAGAAAGGAGAGATAACATGGCAACAATAGTTATCGAGAGACGCGAAAGAGAAAAGCATACCAGTTATATTGTAAGATACAAAGACCCACTGACGGGTACGCCGAAGTATTACAAGACATATCGTCGCCTCAAAGATGCCCAGGCTGCTTGCAATCGCTTAAGGGAATTGATCGATACAGGAAAGTCATCCAACGTTCAGACAAACAGGAAAATGGCTCTTCTATCGTTCGGTGAAGTTGCAGATGAACGCGTCAAAGAATGGCAAAAACTGTTTGATATAGGTGAATTGAGACCTAAGACTTTTGAAGAATATCAGTACAGAGTTCGAGTGCTGAAAAGAAAGTTCGACAAATCCTTGTTATGCGAGATTACGAAGGAAGATCTTCTGGATTACCAGAAAGCTATCTTTAAGCAACTTTCTGCTGTGACAGCCAACCGAAATCTGTTTGTAATCAAACAGGTTTTTAAACATGGCATGGAGATGAAGGCAATCTTTGAAAATCCTGCAGAAAATATTCGGTATCTCAGCGAAAAAGAGCATGAAAGAAACAGATTCCTTCTTCCCTCGGAGATAGAAGAGCTCGTAGCGGCAAGCAGGAAAACAAAAGCAAAATACTATTTACCTGCTTTAATCTATCTGGGAGCTGAACATGGTGCTTCAAAGCAGGAGTGCCTGGACCTTGAATGGGGCGATATAAATTTCGAGTACAGTGGACTTGGAATGATCAATCTCTTCCGGACAAAGAATGGCTGTGAACGGACTGAATATATAATGCCAAGAACCAAAGAGGCTTTAATGTCCTGGAGAAAACATCTCGTGGATCTCAGAAACCGGGAGAAAATTGAAGGAGTAGATTCCAACCTGGTTTTCGTTCATGCAGATGGATCACCCATGGAGAGCTTTAAAAGTGCATGGAAAGCGACTTGCAGCATAGCAGGATTCAAAGATCTCCACTTCCATGACTTGCGGCATACTTTCTGCTCGAACCTGATCCTTTCAGGTGCTGATATGAAGAGTGTAAAAGAGATGATCGGTCACAGAGATATTTCGATGACGGACCGCTATTCTCACCTGACCCAAGGATATAAACGCTTACTTCAAGAAAGATTGTCACAGCATTATACCTCTTAGAATCGGCGATTATGCCAGCACAATTATCGGGATCCACATAGGATACACAAATGGCAAAATGGGGCAAAATCGGTCTAATATTTGAAAATCGATATCTTGCAAGTTATTGATTTGATTTATATAAGATTGGTCGGGACGAGAGGATTTGAACCTCCGACCCCCTGAACCCCATCTATCAAGACTTCAATCCGTCATATCGATCTAACTAAATAATTTAACTGAAGTTATCCGAGCAACCTGAAGTGATTTTCAAATGTGCATACCGTGCATACGGTTATTTAATATCAATGAGTTATGCATGGTGCATTTTAACGTGGCTACCTATTAGCTACCTTAAACCCTTTAAAAACACCTTCACATGTTGTTAAATTGCTGCAGATATTATTGCTTCTGCGCGCCCGGTAATTTGAAATTTTTGATTCAATATTTTTTTAAGGTCCTGAAGTAAAGAGAAAAATAACTTTGATTGCTCTCCTATTGGCAAGCGATAAGCAACTTCAGCTAGTTTTTCTTCGAGCCAGTTTGTCCATTGATTATCGTCCTTGAAAGATGCACCCGCTATTAACAAAGCTTGGATAACATTTATCGCATTATAATCATTGTTAACTTTATCTGATGTCATAACAATTCGTTTTGCAATAGCCTCAGATAATTTTACATTTCTATGTGCAGCTGCAATAAAGGCAGAATTGATGACAGAAAATAATAACCCAGGCAATCCTTTCACATCAATTTCAATTACAATTTTTTCAATTTCTTCTTGTAGCTTAATTAAAATTTTATCACCCAGATCATAGTACTGAGAAAAATAAGTTAATCCATTCAGAATTTTTTCAAGTTGATCAATGTCGAACAATTTAATGAACCCATCAATTGCTTCTTCAGGTAAATTACGACCACCAATTTCATTTGGGCTTAAGTGACCCTCAAGAGGACCCGGTAAAGCCCAACCTAATGGTGAACCTTGATCATTAAGATTAGATAAAATCTGGCTCATCCCACCAAAGCGTACCTGGACTCGTGCAGGGCATAGATTTTAAGTTTGAAGAACTCCTTGTCTCTGAACCCGTAGGCCTGTTTTTGGAGCGTTTTGATTTTGTTGTTTGTGCC
>Ga0255346_1002448_pt1 | contig 23411 bp, 18 predicted proteins | sample wastewater_treat_FD_194410 | JGI IMG/M metagenome (GOLD analysis project Ga0255346, IMG submission 194410) | Wastewater microbial communities from Lulu Island WWTP, Vancouver, Canada - plant22 | ecosystem: Engineered > WWTP > Wastewater > Unclassified | place: Canada: Vancouver, British Columbia... | reverse complement strand
CATAATTCAATGGCCAAACTGGCATTGAGGCAGTGTTTAGTAAAATATATTCCAGATCAAATTATCAGAGAGTTATTGTATGCCTAAAAAAATCACCAAAAGAGCCCTGGCAAGTGAAAAAATAAAAAACAAAATTCTTACCGTTGCCGGCGAAATGTTCGATCGGTATGGTTATCGGGCGACAACCACCCGCCAAATTATCGAAAAGGCCGGCATTACCACGGGGACTCTGTATCATTTTTTCCGGGACAAAGAAGATATTCTTTTGCATAGAACGAAAATTGTTTACGATGAAGCAATGAAGGCGGCAGATATTATCGCTACCGAGATTGCCGGCGAGAAAGACGACTCCGCCCTGAGATATGCCATCATTTATGCACTCGAAATGAAAGCAGTGGAGCGATACGACAGGGTTGCCGAACATTATATGGAAAGCTACTCATCGCCGCGTATCACGGAAGTTATGTTGCCGATGAATATCGAAAGAAACCGCGCCTTTTTTCAGAAGTATAATCCGGACATGACCGATGAGGAATGCTATATCAAGACACTTGCGCTTCGTGGCATGAGACTGGCCTTCCTTGCCGAGCGTGTATATAAACGGAAGGTTGATTATGAAGCGAAGTGTTCTTTTTTGATTGAAACAAGTCTTGCCATATTTAACGTTCCCGCCAATAAAATTTCATCAATAGTATCAAAAGCCCTTGCTTTGACTAAAGAAGACAGGTTTGTAGTGCAGAAGTTCAAAGTTTAGTCGGCAAGAGGTACCGCGCGCGTAAAAAGCAAAAAAATCACAGATGAGCCGAGTTTTATCTCAAATAAGGCCTAATAGAGCGCGCTATATATTACGTCAGATAATCCTATAAAACAATTACTCACGGCCAAAGTCTTGATGGATAAATTCAACTGCATTTAGCATCCAACATTGCTCATATTCTTTTTTTAACCACCTGATATATTTATGTCGTCAGTCTAATGGAAAAAAGACCGGCAAAGGCTGCAGGTGTGTTTTTTTAGCCGACGACCCCAATAAATTGACCAGAAAGCTAGAGCGTGCTCTATTTTATCTTGACAAGATATTCTATCCGCGCTATCAACCGATCGCGAGCACAGTTTGGGTGATGAAGCCCTGGCTTTTAATCATCGTACTTACGAGTATCTGCTCGGGCAGGCAAGGTCTGATTGGTAACTGAGGTTTCATTTAAAACTTAAAAATAAAGACAGGGGAAAACGATGAAAAAGATTAGTTATGATGGCAAAGTGGTCATTGTGACCGGCGCGGGTGCTGGCCTTGGTCGTGAATATGCGTTGGAATTTGCCCGAAGAGGCGCTCAAGTTGTGGTGAACGATCTGGGGGTAGCAGTCGATGGTTCGGGTGCGACAAATAGTGCCGCCGACCGGGTGGTGGAAGAAATCAAAAAAGAGGGCGGCAAAGCTGTCGCCAATTACGACAGTGTAGCTACGGTAGATGGCGGAAAAAGTATTGTGTCAACCGCCCTCAACACCTTCGGCAGGATCGATGTGCTGGTAAATAACGCCGGATTCCTGAAAGACAAATCATTTAACAAAATGTCGATTGATGAATGGGACGCAGTCATGGGAGTTCATCTGCGCGGGGCTTTCTGTGTGACACAGCCGGCGGTGGCCGCCATGCGGGAGCAAGGTTATGGCCGGATTATCCTGACCTCTTCCACCTCCGGCATCTTCGGAAATTTTGGTCAGAGCAATTATGCAGCGGCAAAGATGGGGGTGGTCGGCCTGATGAATGTTCTCAAACTGGAAACAGCCAAATACAATATACATATCAATACCATTGCCCCCAATGCTTATTCCCGGATGACCGAAAGCCTTCTTCCCCAGGAACTCGCTTCTAAACTTCAGGCGAAATTTAATGTCCCGATGGTGGTTTATCTTTGCTCGGAAGAGTGTAAAGAGAACGGCTCGATATTCATCATGGGAGCCGGCTGGTATGCCAAAACTGCCATTATATGTGCTCCCGGTGTTTGTCTTGGCGATGGCTCACGGGATATATACGCTGAAGAAATCAGAGAAAACTTTGCCGGTATCACGGATCTTGAAGGCGCCAAACAACTGGATAACAATCTGGAAGTGTTCCAGTTGATGGAGCCTCTGCTGAAATAGGTGGCAATAGAGTGGCTCAGAAAGATAGCGGGCGCGCTTCGGCCATGACGGCGGCCAGACTCCGCCCAAAACCTATCTACCTTACCGGGAGACTCATGTATTTGCCAATCTATCCAGCTTTTCGACGAATTCGGCGATGCTTTTCGACATCATGATGAGCTCTGTGGAGACGGCTGCCGTCTCCTCGGCACTGGCGGCATTGCCCTGGATGACGACATTCATATTTTCCACCGCCCGTTCAATTTCTGCTATGCCAAGAGCCTGATCGTGCGACGATTCACCGATAATCTTCAGTTGCTCGGTAAGCTGACCGGCTATTGTGACAAAGCTTTTAAATGCTTCATCAGAATTGACGGCAAAGTCTGTGCTTTTCTTGATGTTATCAATGCTGCTGGAGATAATGTCTTGCGTATTCTTGGAAGCTTCCGCTGATTTGCGCGCCAGATTTCGTACTTCATCGGCGACAACGGCAAACCCCACCCCTGCTTCGCCTGCCCGGGCAGCTTCCACGGCGGCGTTAAGTGCCAGAAGATTGGTCTGGAAGGCGATGGAATCGATAGTCTGGACAATGCGGGCGGTTTTGACGCTCGCCTCGTTAACCTCATCCATAGACGAGCGCAGATTGTGCAACGAGGTATCGGTGGTTGTAACGACTTTAGCCGTGTCCTGCATGAGTTTTTCCGCGTCGGAAACGATAGCTGCGTTCTTTTTTGTCTTTTCTGATATTTCTTTGAGCATCGCTGAGGTTTCTTCCATTGAAGCCGCCTGCTCCGAAGCGCCCTGAGCGATGTTCTGGCTTGATGTATCGATGGCTTGTGATATCTCCGACAATTTTATTGAAGCTTCGCGGACTTCGGCGACGGATTCAACAAGCTGCGTATTGGCGCGACGCATTGCGGTAATGATAAGCAGCGAGAGGATGGAACAAAGAACAATTCCAATAAGACCGTCGGCAAAGCTGCTTGTGACAAGGCTGGCGGCATCTCCTGTCACGTGATCTTTAATGGCTAAATAATAGACCACAAAGACGATAAAAAACCAGGCGCAGACGATCATAATGGCGCGGCGTTCGCAAAAAAGAGTGGCAACGACAATTGTGATGTACATAAAATGCACATAACTGACTAAACCTTCATAAATCACGGGTGAATTGTATTTGATCAGGAATCCCAGGGTTGTATTGAGAGTGACGACAACCAACATGCTGTTGGCGGCCGCCTTATATTTCCCGGCCCGAATCAGGAAGAGGCAGGTAATTGCAATCGATTCAACAATGATAATGGGAGGTATTGCTTTTTTAAATTTCTCCAGATCAGTAGACAAAAGAATGACACACAACACCAGAAACATAAAAATAGCACAGAAGAGGAATATATAAAGAAACCAGGCTCTGTGTTGTGTCAGATAGTCCTGATCTTGAAATCGATTCATGATCGATTCACGCATGCGGCCCCAGGTATTGTTTGCAACCATTTTTCCCTCCATTCAACTAGTTGTATGTCATATTATAATTTCTGAATATACCTAAACTATCTTCGGCATTTTGGGGAAACTCTTTAATTATTTTTTTAATATTGCTCTTTTTGGACCTGAATTATCTTATTAAAAACAATAATTTGTTCTGCAATTGCCAATTTGTGGTTGATGGTTGATAACCAATAGCGACTCACCCTACGGGGCGGAGGGGTAGCAGATTAGATGATTAGATGATTAGAGGATTAGAGGATTGGAGGGTTAGATGAATGGTGGGTAGCCGATAGCTCGTAGTTCGTGGCTCATGGCTCGTGGTTTTCCGTTCATGCTTCGACAAGCTCAGCATGAACGGGCAATAATGCGCGGAGCGCATCTTTCTTGTCCTGGACCGGCGGAGGGACCCGATTCATCGGGGCGGAGGGTAGAAGTTAGATGATTGGAGGATTAGAGGATTAGAGGATTGGAGGGTTAGATGAATGCTGAATAGTCGATAGCTCGTAGTTCGTGGTCTAAGGAATATTCTTCCTTTTAAAGTCTCCATTTTAAAAGGGATATTTAGAGGGATTTTGGATAGTCAGGTTTTGGAAGAGTGAAAATCTCCCCACGTGCCTCTTTAAAAAACAAGGCGTAAACATCAATTCCCCCTTTATGAAGTGCGTTATATTTGGCTTGACACAATCGCTTTTGAGACTCATAAACGGAGCGCCCTTCTCCGGCACCTGTATCATCGGCCGGATCGGCTCTGTCGTTTGGGCAGATCAGAGATTGAAGATTTTGAAGGGAAAAATATTAATAATGGAGTGATAAGATGTCTAAAAATCAGTTGCTGATTCGGGATATTACAAAAAAAGTTACCGGCAGATACGATGAATATGTTGAATTGAGCGCCGAAGTCGATGGCGACCGAATATGTTTCCGTGCGCCCAGGGAATTTGATCTGCCCGTCTGTGCCGAACCATTTGTGGGAGTTGCCCTCTTGGAAGCAATGTATCGTAACGCCGATATTGTGATTGATCAACAGGCAGCGCTCTCAGAGAAATTGGCCTTGGCGTTGCCGGAAATTCAGAGCATTTACAAATGCTGGAATTCTGACCTGAGTGTGATCAAAATAATTGCCCGGCACGCGCCACAAACCGCGGATTACGAGCGTGTGTCCTGCTATTTTTCGGCAGGTGTTGATGCTTCGCACACCGCTCTTCGTCATCTGGACAAAATATCTCATCTCGTAATGATCGGCAATTTCGAAAGTTCTGGAAATTCTCCCGAATCCTGGCAAAGAAGTATTGAAAAACAATCACGGTTTGCTCAAAGTATCGGAAAACAGCTCGTGCCGATTTGGACAAATGCCAAGGAATGGATTCATAAGAAAAAAATATTTTGGGGCTTTGCTCAGGGATTATTTCTGGGGTCCATGGCGTCACTTTTGCAGTCTAGAATTGTATATATAGCATCCACATTCACATATAGTGAAATATTACCCTGGGGTTCGAGCCCTCTTTCAGATCAATTATGGAGTACTGAAGCGACACAAATAGTGCATGATGGTGCAGCTTTCCGGCGCGGGCAGAAACTGGAGGAACTTTCCAAAAATCAGTCATTTCTTGACAATCTTAAGGTATGTTGGCTGAGTGAAGACGAAAATTGTGGCCAATGCTCCAAATGTTTACGAACAATGCTTGGTTTGAAATTACTGGGGGTAACCTCAAAGGCCCTGCCCGAACTGAACAATGAATCAAAAGTGTTAAAAATATTAAAGCCTGCCGGTGATACTGATCTGACAAATTTGAGGGATTTGATAAAAATGGCCTACGCAGCCCGAGACAAAAGAGTACTAAAAACACTGATTGGCTTTCATCGCAGATATCTCATTCGGAATTTGATCGTTCAATTCGATAAATACATACTTAATCCAGTTATTAAACGTATTTATCGAAAGGTTTTTAAAGACATGTGGGCTGGCGGTTATTATAAGCTGCGGGTTACCATGTTGTCGGATAATCATTTAAAAAAAGATTGACCTTCTCTGACCGGTTTTGACCTGTTTCTGAGACAATGTCCCAGAAACAGGTCGACTTGAAATATCAGAAATAAAGGGAGCGATTTTCTCTGTCACGCCGGTTGGGTCATGAGCAAAAACTTCTTAAAAATTGACTATCGGGATTATATTGCAGTGCAAAAAACATCTTGACAAAAACTTCTAAATTAATTAGACAGACCTCCTTGAGTATCAGGCTCGATTGCGGTTAACCCCCCATCTGGCAGAGATTCTTCCAAATGAGGGGTTTTTTTTACGAAAAATTGTGAATAATTTTAAAAGGACAATGTTATCATGAAGTTCGACGATCAGAAGATAAGAAATATCGGTATCAGTGCGCACATCGATTCCGGTAAAACCACTCTCAGTGAGCGGATTTTATTCTACACGAAGAGAATTCACGCCATTCACGACGTCAAGGGCAAAGACGGGGTCGGAGCGACCATGGATTCCATGGCCCTGGAAAAGGAGCGAGGTATCACGATTGCCTCGGCTGCCACTTACTGCGAGTGGAAAGGCTATGAAATAAACCTTATCGACACGCCCGGCCACGTGGATTTTACTATTGAGGTGGAAAGATCGATGCGTGTGCTTGACGGTGCGATCCTTGTTCTTTGTTCCGTGGGCGGAGTCCAGTCCCAGTCGATAACCGTGGACCAGCAGATGAAGCGCTACAAAGTCCCCACGATCGCTTTTATCAACAAATGCGATCGCACAGGGGCCAATCCGTTTCGCGTCATCAGTCAGTTACGCGCAAAACTCGGTCATAACGCCGTGGCCATGCAGATTCCCATCGGGCTCGAGACAAATCTTGAGGGAGTGGTCGATCTGGTAGCCATGAAGGCTGTTTATTTTGACGGAGAAAATGGTGAGGACGTGCGGATCGATGAGATACCGGCCGGGCTTCTCGACGAGGCGCGTTCCAGACGCGAAGAACTTGTCGATGCCGCCTCTCTGTTTTGTGATGAATTGACGGAGGCCATTCTGGAGGAGAGGGAAATTTCCCCGGAGATGCTCTATGGGGCCATACGCAAAGGGACGCTCAAGCGTGAAATCACACCCGTTTTCATGGGATCAGCCTACAAAAACAAAGGGGTTCAGCCGCTCCTCGACGGTGTGACCAGCCTGCTTCCGGCTCCTTCCGATGTCGAGAACGTCGCTCTGGATATGGATAACAACGAGCAGCCGGTCGTCCTCAGTGCCGATCCCGCAAAGCCTATTGTTTCCCTTGCCTTCAAACTGGAAGATGGCCAGTACGGACAGCTTACCTACATTCGTGTCTACGAGGGAACCATAGAAAAAGGCTCGACCATCGTGAATGTGCGAAATGGCAGGAAAGTCAAGGTTGGTCGTGTGGTCAGGATGCACGCCGACCAGATGGAAGACGTCGAAGAGCTCAGGGCCGGCTATATCGGCGCCCTGTTCGGTATCGAGTGCGCTTCGGGAGACACGTTTGTCTCGCCCGGTGTCAATATGACAATGACCTCCATGTATGTTCCCGCACCGGTGATTTCGCTGGCGATTGTTCCCAAAGACAATAAGGCCCAGATGGCCATGTCGAAAGCGCTCAACCGTTTCACCAAGGAGGATCCAACCTTTAAGACGCATGTCGATCCGGAAACCAACGAGACGATTATCGAAGGGATGGGCGAGCTGCATCTGGATGTTTATGTGGAAAGAATGAGGCGCGAATATAACGCGGAAGTCACCACCGGCAACCCGCGGGTGGCCTATCGTGAGACGATCACGCAGCGCGCTGATTTCGACTACACGCACAAAAAGCAGACCGGCGGCGCCGGCCAGTACGGTCGTATTGCCGGATATATCGAACCTGTGGCGGACGAGGATTTCGTTTTCGACAATCAGATCTTCGGCGGCGCGATACCCACCCAGTTTATCCCCGCCTGCGAAAAAGGATTTAAAGAGAGTATGGCCAAAGGCCCGAAGCTCGAATTTCCCATAACAGGAGTGAAAGTGGTTATAAATGACGGAGCAGCACACTCTGTGGATTCGTCGGATATGGCCTTTCAGGCCGCTGCACGCGGGGCTTTCCGCGAGGCGTATCAGCGCGCCAAGCCTGTTGTTCATGAGCCTATTATGAAAGTAGTCGTGGAAACGCCTACGGAATTTCAGGGCTCCGTGATGGGGCTTATCAATCAGAGACGCGGTATCATCATCGGCACGCAGGATGAGGGATTCCAGTGTGTGGTTGAAGCGCAGGTACCGCTGGCGGAAATGTTCGGTTTTTCCACCGTGCTGCGCTCCGCAACACAGGGAAAGGCACAGTTCACCATGGAATTTGCGATGTACCGACAGGTACCTCAATCGGTAGCCGAGAAAATCGCTCTGGAAGTTGCACAGAAAAAGAAATCCGTGGCGTAAGGACATCCGGAGAAAGTTACCCATGGCGGCTGGTGTGGCGTTTTGGCGTGAAGGCAACGTAATCCATTTAATTTGTGAGGAGATGGTGATGATAAAAAATGAAATCATTGCGCGCAATCCGTTGATCAACCTCGGATATGACAATGAATATATACTCAACGATGGCACTCTGGGTGCGGTTCTGGCGCACGCTGGTGTAGGCAAGACCGCGCTTCTGGTTCAGGTGGCGCTTCATGCCATGCTTCATGAAAGGCCGGTTTTGCATGTGAGCCTTAATGATGCGGTAAGCAAGGTGGATGTATGGTACCGGGAACTGTTCTATGACATTGCCGGAAAATACGACTCGGCCGAAAGCCGCGATCTGTGGGAGCAGGCGCTTGTTTACCGCTTCATCATGACGATCAAAGTGGAAGGCTTCAGTGTTGCCAAGTTTGAAGAGAGACTCACAGACCTGATGCAACAGAATATTTTCAAACCGCATACGGTCATCATCGATGGATTGAAGTTTGACGAATCGGGCCGTGGGCCGCTTCTGGAGCTCAAAGAAATGGCTGCCCGTTACGCGATGCGCATCTGGTTCACTGTGCATACGCACCGCCATGAACCTCCCCAACAAGACGGGATTCCCATGTCCTTCAGGCATGTGGCGGATCTCTTCGACGTGCTTGTTGAATTGAAAGCCGAGGGGCAGCAAATAGAGATAAAACCTCTCAAAGGGCAGTCGGCCGAGGCCAAAAAGGACGCGATACGGATAGACCCCACCACTATGCTGATCAAAGGTTGAAAGGCCTGCGCGAAAGCCTATACCGGCAAAGCATTTGTTGGAGAGCCACAGTTTCGTGTCAAGCCAGGAAAAACACGATGCCGAACTAAATTATCGGGGCTCTGTATGTCTTCTTTAAATCGCCTGATAAATGAAAAAAGCCCCTATCTGTTGCAGCACGCGAGAAACCCGGTGGACTGGTATCCGTGGGGGGACGAAGCGTTTGCCGAAGCCAGAAAGCAGGAAAAACCGGTTTTTCTGTCTATCGGCTACTCCACATGCCATTGGTGCCATGTCATGGAGCGGGAATCTTTCCGGGACGAAAAAGTCGCCTCCCTCCTCAACGACACTTTCATCAACATCAAAGTCGACCGCGAAGAGCGCCCGGATATAGATGCGCTTTACATGAAAGTTTGCCAGATGCTCAACCGCAGCGGCGGTTGGCCTCTCACCATCATGATGACACCTGACAAAAAACCTTTTTTTGCCGCCACCTACATTCCCAGGCAGACCAGATACGGCTATGTCGGTCTTCTGGAGATGATCCCGGAAGTCAGGGCTCTGTGGAGAGACAGGCGCACCGAAGTTCTTTCTGCTGCAGATAAGATCACAGCCGGGCTTATCGGCATGGATTCCGTCCGCACCGAAGGTGAGGCTGGTGAGCAGGCACTGCACAGAGCCTATCACGATCTGAACAAGAGCTATGACCCCGTATATGGGGGCTTTGGACAGGCGCCGAAATTCCCGTCGCCGCACAACTTTTTTTTCCTTTTGCGCTGGTGGAAAAGAACAGGCGAACAAAAAGCCCTGCATATGGTTGAGCATACGCTCCGGAATATGAGGCGCGGCGGTATATACGACCAGGTCGGTCATGGCTTTCACCGCTATGCCACGGATGCGGGCTGGGTGGTCCCTCATTTTGAAAAAATGCTCTACGATCAGGCGCTCATGGCAATGGCTTATGTCGAGCTTTTTTTGGCCACAGGTAAAAGGGAATATGAACTGACGGTACGGCAGATATTTTCCTATGTCCTAAGAGACCTCGCTGACCCTCAGGGAGCTTTTTACTGCGCCGAGGATGCGGACAGTGAAGGCGTGGAAGGAAAATTTTATCTGTGGACGGAAGATGAGATTAAAAGCGTGCTGACCCATGAGGATGCAGAGCTTTTTTTAGCCGGCTACCGGCATGAAGCAGACCGGGGAGTCCCGGCCATGCAGGAGGTGCCTCCCGGTACTTTTATCCCTCATTTGAAGCACTTGCCCCAAGATGCAGCCCTCAAGGATGAGAGCCCTGTGTCGGACAGGATGAAAAAAATCCTCACCACGCTTTTTGAGGTTCGCAACTCGCGCATTCACCCTCATAAAGACGAAAAAATTCTAACGGACTGGAACGGCCTGATGATTGCGGCGCTCGCCCGCGGCGGCCAGGCGTTTGACGAGCCTGCTTATATCGATGCGGCAAAACGGGCCATGGAATTCATTTACCACAACCTGCAAACGCCGGAAGGAAGGCTTATGCATATGTTTTGCGACGGGCAGAGCAGGGTGGATGGAAACATCGATGATTACTCTTTTGTCATCTGGGCGCTTCTGGAGTTATACGAGGCGACATTTGAGGCAGGGTATCTGTTAAAGGCACTGGAGTATCAATCGCACTTACGGGCCTACTTCCGTGATGATCACCGGGGCGGGTATTATTTTATAGCCTCTGATTCGGAAAAGCTCCTCAAACGCCCCAAAGAGCTCTATGACGGGGCCGTCCCGTCGGGTAATTCGCTGGCGTTTTTAAACGCACTCAGGCTGTCTCGTTTCACAGGTGATGCCGCACTCGATGAAGAGGCTCATGAAGTTTACAGGGCATTTGCCGCTGTGGCCGATGCCACGCCCACCGCATTCATACAGTTTCTCTGTGGGCTGGATTTTGCCATCGGACCGACAAGCGAAATCGTCATTGCCGGAAAAGAAGGCGCCCGGGATACACTTTCGTTGCTGGGTGCTTTGCGAAAAAGCTTTCTGCCGGGCAAGGTTGTCATTTTCCGGCCGGAATCGCCTGTGCAGACTGATATAGAAACCATTGCCCCCTTCGTTTCGCCCCTTACAGCGGTCAACTCTAAGGCCACCGCTTATGTGTGTAAAAACTTCACCTGCTCGTTGCCGGTGAACGATACCGCTGAGATGATGGCTTTGTTAAAAGATTGAGATGACCGGTGATAAAAGGGCAAGCTCAGGTAACATCTGCCGTCTGGTTTTCCCCCGATGATTTCGTGTCCATTGTTTTGTCTTCGTTCAACAAAAGCAGATATTCGTATTTGTGCAGATCATAAAAAAACTGCTGGATGATTTCCTGTTTTTCAGTTGCCGCGGCAGGCGCGCGCAGTGCTGTTTGTGCCTTCGGATTCAAGCCGAGGGGTAAAATGTCAATATAGCGACCGCGCATGACGCGATAGCCCAGGCCGCGCGCGACTTTTTCCAAATGGGAAAATTTTATCGTGTATTCATAGTGGCCCTTGAGTGAGATCTTTTCCGGCCCGGGACTGGGCCCGAATGTGAGACGCGGATAGTTGCGATCAGAAAATGATGCCTCACAACTGTGCTCGCTCAAATAAATATACGGAACACCAGCCTCGCAGAGTTTTTCAACTGCTTCGAGTGCCCCGATATTGATCGTTTCATCGGGCGAAAATTCAAGCGAAAACCTCCTTTTGTAGTCGGCCGCTTTTTCAAGAGCCCCGGCGACGGAATGGTCACAATCCGGCATGGCCGTCTCCCCGAAAACAAGCGTCGGGAAATCGCCCAGATTCTCATTGAGGATTGCCAGATCAAAGGCGTCAAGCTCGGAGCCGGGCATGGAAAGAAAATCCATTTCCCGAAACTCTACAGGAAGGCCCGCCAGTTCTTCGCGCTGCTTTTGGAGTAAAACCGGTGATATCTCAACCATCGTGGCTTGCACATGAGGCGCAAGCGTCAGAAAATCTTTCATAAGATATCCCAGCCCCCCTCCCACTTCCAGCACACGCTTAAGACTTTTGAGGGGGAGGTGATGCCCCAGAAACTCAAACAGATGTTTACCGAAAGAAGCATTTGATCTCAAAAGCAAACGGCAGGGGCTTTCTTCATGCTGAAGGCTGTTACATACGGTAAGCTCCCAGCCCAGTGTTTCAAGTGCATGGCGGTGATACCAGTCGGTGGTATTGAGAAAATATCGCATAGGTATTGTTCGTTCATCTCCCGTCAGGCCGTCTGAAACGGCGTTGGCAACAAAAATCTTTTATCCATTCTTTTGCCAAAAGCCGTTCGGGCTCAGGTTCAAGATATTTTGTCCGACAAAGCGCATGGGCGGAAAAAAAGTCTGTAAAAAATCATATGCCCCTATGCGTTTGCCCAGAAGAAAGAACCGATAGGCTCCGGCCGTTTGTGTGCCGAAATCACGGTAAAAACCGGCGGAGATAAATCCTGTAACAAGGGCAAAAAATGAAAATAAAAGACAATATCGCACTATAAAACAAAAGCGCCGCATATATATTATTTCCATGTTGAAGGATTTGCTAAACTATAGATATTCCCAAATAATTTGTCAATAAAAATCCTATGATGAAAATTTGAGAAAACAGGCCGGCCTTCTTTTCTTGCCTTTATGGCAGCCTGGTGCTAACAGGGATTCACCTGAAGTAATCGTCATTTCCTCTGATGCCCGGAGGCGTCAGTCCTTCTTTGGCTGGAGATTGATCCTGGCAACGCCTGCTGCAGGAATTAAAATTTGCCGGTGATACAATTTTTGGGATGCCGGACATCGTGTTGGAAACGGACTCGGCCAAAGCTGAAAACCTTCGCGTATTTAATTATACATCGCGTATTGTATGATAGAAAAAGCCCTCTGATTGATAAAACAGCCTCATAAAAATATGGGAGGCACAATGACCCAATATTCAAAAGAGATTATCGAAACACTTCGCAGGGATCACCCGGATCTGTCCTCCTGGAGCATCATTTGTGCAAGCGAAACGGCGGTTGCCCCAGTGCAGTATATGATTCATCGTGAACTGGGGGGCATTCTCCCCACGGTGGGCAGCTTCGATTCCTACGCAGCCGGAAAGATCGCCTCTCTTCTGGGTCTGGCTCAGGTTCCCGGGGATGAAAGGCTCCTTTACTTCACCGAATTTATAGCCGGGTATTTTCCGGATGAACCAAGGCCTGCCCGTCTGGCCGGGGCTGTGCTGCCCCTCATTACCAAAATGGCCGCCTATGGGGTGAAGAAGGGAACAATTGTCGCAAGTGACCGTTTAACCGACGAGCAGTGGGAGAGCCTCATGCTGTATCTCGATATGGCTTCGGCTTTCCGGGAGTGGCTTGGTGAAAAAAAGTTGTTTATGGCGGAGCTCGAAGCGGGAAGGGCGGGGGATATAGTGCCCGGCGACAGGGAGATTTTTGTCGGACTGCCGGAGATGACACCCTCACGTGAAAGATTTTACAAAAAGATAAATGCAGAAAGACTTTTTGTCGGCCGGCCTCTTTTCGGGCGCCAACTTGCGGGCATTGATGCTCCCGGGTATGACTCGGCTGCAAATCTCGTTTCGTCTTTCGGCGGTGATGTTCTGTATTCGGACGGCGAAAACATTGAACTGGTCAGCCTCGCCGGCCTTTTCGATCTTGCCGAACTGGTTTTGCGGGAAGTTTCCGATTTTTTACGCGACAGAAAACCGGATGAGCAACTGTTTATTTTCCTCCTCGACGAGTCCCTTACCCCGATGCTGTGGAGCATAGTCTTCAGAAATTTCGGTACTCAAGTCAATGTCGCTGTATGGCTTCCGTTTTCAGCGATGTCGGCCGGAAAAAGGCTGGGGCTGGAGATCGAACAGGCCCGGATCTCCGGGAATGTTCCGGATTTTAAAAAATACGCACGCCGCGCCGCGGCGGAACTGGCGCAAAACAGGGAAAGTTATGTGCGTGAGGAATGCGAGGCGCTCGAAGCGGCAATTTCTTTTTCCCATCTATTGGATCATTGGAAAGACAGGCTGGGGCCGCATTTGCCGGATGCGGCAAAAATGCTCATCGATGCTGGAAAATTCCGCGTCACCGGCAGCCGCCTGGCTCCCGTTCAGGTGGTCGGTTTCGGTCATGCCTCGGGACAGAGCTTCAGCAGGGCGCTCATACTTTCACTCGACAGCGGGATCATGCCGGGCCAGCCTTTCGAAGGGCCCTTCATCAACCCGGTGCATGTGCCGCGTATGCGCAAGGCTGTTTTCGAATATGAAGATCTTATTATGAGGCAAATTCTCGCCGGGGCCCAGAAAATTAAAATCGTTGCCACGCACGATGAGGCAAGGGAAAGAACGCCAAGTTATTATATGAATCTCCTGGCCGAGGAATTCAACCGGCCGGTAAAGAGCGCCGCCTTCTCCAGGGAAGTGCTGCACGGTGTATATAAGCCCGAGGCGGTGATCGTTCTTGATGAGCCTCTGCGGGAAAAGCTCCGCAATTATACCTATTCCTACTCCAGTTTGGCAAAAATCATGGCCTGCCCCTATTTGTTTTACCTGAAGTACATTGCCCGCCTCGAACCGCCGGCATTTATGGACGATGAAGAAAAAATCAATCTGCTGATGGGCGATTTTATTCATAAATTTCTCGCTCGGTTCTCATCGCTGGTTAAAGCCGGCCCTGTAGATTGGGAGAAGCTTTTCGAGCAAATGTGGGAAGATGAAAATAACGCATCCGTGCGCGACACTAAAGGAATAAATATTCATGCCTTGAATGCAAAGATCTTTCTGCGCGGGATTTATGAGGAGGAGAGCCGATCCGGCAGACAGGTGATCTTCGGTGACAATGCGCTGGCCTGCGAAAAGTCCTTCCACGGAACGATTGCCGGCCGCTACCGGTTAACAGGTGTGTGTGACCGTCTGGCGACGATCGATGGAAAAACCGAAATCATCGACTTTAAGTATTCCAAATTGTCGGACAAATATAAATTTCCCTCCAGGCAGTCCGTAGCAGAGCGTTTTTTGGAAAAAGGGGCTCTGCATCCGGCGGCGCAACTGATGATCTACCGCCATTTTCTGCCGGAGGCCACCGCCGCGCGGTTTTATTTTTTGAAAGAGACGGGGGGGATGCGCGAAAAAGAACTGCCCAAACGAGAAATTACCGGGACAGAATTTTTACTGGAGCTTATCGGCAGACGCCTCGATGAGATCATCGCTGCGGATGAGATCCTGCCGGTTACAAACAGTGATGAGTGCCGGTATTGCCGTTTCCAGATTTTCTGCGGCCGGGACGGCTTTTATAAGGCCCTGCGGAGGAATTACTGATGGAAAGCGTTTTACTGCAGGCATCCGCCGGATCCGGAAAAACGACCCGGCTGACTCATGAAGTATTCACAAGGATCAGCGGCGGGGCTAAGTTCATCTGCGCGCTGACCTTTACACGCGCGGCCACCACCGAGATGCGTGTACGCATCATGCAGAAAATCGCACAAAACAAAAACCTGTCGCTCACGGAGCGTCTTGCGCTGATCATGGAGGCGGGCCGGGTCGGCTATTCAACAATAGACGCCTTTTTCTACCGTCTTTTCACCGCAACCGGCAAGGTGGCCCGACTTGCCGATGAAAAGATGCAGGCGAGACTAATCGCGCAAATAGCTGCACGCTGGCGTGACCGGGTGATCAATGAGGGCATTGCCGAAAGCGTCATTATGGTCGCCAGGATTCTCGGAACTGATATAGAATCACTTTTTGAGTTGCTGACCGGTGAAGACACGAGCTGGCGCTTCGGTGCCAATGAGCCTTCGGTATCCGACCTTCACGATTTGATGGCGGAAAATGCCATTCTTAAAAACAAGATGGCAGACCTTTCTGAAAGAGTAGCCGGTATCGAAGGAGAGGTGATGCCCAGTGTGAAAAGCCGGGTCATTGCCTGCATGTCCGACTATAATAATTTCATCTCCAAGACTGTAGCAACCTATGCTGATCTGGCGGATTATCAGAGCTTGAGTAAAAAAATAAACTGGCAGGAGGCTCCCTACTCAACAATCAACGATATTTTCCGCTCCTACCGGGAAAATGCCGAACGCCTGGCCCTGAACAAGGCACTGCTGCGTGAGATGACCGTTTCGTCTCTTTATTCTTCATACCGGGAGGTGGCACGCGCCTTGAAGGACATGAACGGGGTTGTCTTTTTTCAGGATCTGCGGGATGTCCTTCTGGAGCTTGACGATCATGAGCAGCGGCAACGCCCCCGCCTGATGGGACTTTATTTTTCTCTGGGACTCGACAGGACACAGCACTTGCTCATCGACGAATTCCAGGACACTTCAAAAAGCGATATCGCCATCCTCATGCCGCTCATCGAGGAAATCCTTTCCGGCCCCGATGAGCGGGGCGAGAGATCCTTTTTCGCCGTGGGAGACTGGAAGCAGATGATCTACGGCTGGCGTGGAGCCGACCGTGAGGCCCTCGAAGAGGCAATCGGTGCCTACATACAAAACGGTACGATCAGGGAAAATTCCCTCAAATATAATTACCGCAGCACCAAGTATTTGATTTCTTTTTTCAACAAGCTGGTGGAGAATCTGTTCGAGGGAAGGGAAAAAAACGATAAGCAACTCCCGCCCCAGGGCTTGCCGGACTTTGAAGGCCCCACCGAAGTGAAACTTGAAGTGCTGGAAAAAGAAGGCAGATCCCAGGAGCCTTTCTATGCCGCCATGGCGGATTACATCAGTGAGAAAAAGAAGCAATACAACTGCTCGTGGGGGGATATGATAGTTCTTACCCTCACCAACAACCATGCACAGAAAATTGAAGCTGCACTAAAAGACAGAGGGATTGGCGTCTCCACCGTAAAAGGCAGGCAGCTTCTTTCCACCGCGGAGGGGGTCGGCGTGATGACCTTCCTGGCTTGTGTCCTTGATGTGGAAAAGCCCTCTGCGTATCTTTCGGCTGCCGCCAATTCATCGTTGATGGGCAGACTGAGTGTCGATATTGAAGGGGCACGGGCTGAATTTGCCGTCAAATATCCCCGTCCTTTCGGTTTGATGCCGGTAATGGCGGCCATCGAACTTTTGCGGGGAAAAATTTCATCATCCGTGCTGGATATCTGGCGGGAAGAGGCACATTCCTTTTTTACCCAAGGAGGCAATGATGCTGACGAATTTCTCGCAGCCATGTTTGCCGCCCGCTCCGATATAAGTGTGCCGGAGGCACCGCACGGCGAATTCATCAAAGTTGATACGATTCATGGGGCCAAGGGACTGCAATTTGAGCATGTTTTCGTTTTCTGGGACGAGGGGGAGAGAAGCGGGCATTTCTACCTGGAGAGTCGTAATTCTTATGTGAGGTTTTCGTCTGACGAGATTAATTTGTTACGGGCCGGCCGGACCCCGGAGGCCCGGGAGATCGTGGCCTGTTACGACACAAATCTGGCCCGTGATCGCCGTGAACGGGCCAATCTGCTGTATGTCGCCGTTACACGGGCAAAACAGACCCTCACCATATTTTTGCCCGGTAAAAAAAGCGGCGATTACCCGCATGCCCATCAGGCGCTCATTGATACTTTCGCCGCTTTCGGGTCTCAGGGTCCCGCTGAAAAATCCATGACGCCCGCCGTTCAAAAAAAAGAGGATGAGGTGTTGCTCCTCGATGCGGTCCCGGTTCAAAGAGGTGAGCCTGAACCATACGGCGAGATCGACCCGGCGCTTTTGTCACGCAGCATCCAGACGGGAATCGTGCGCGGTGAGCGGCTTCACCGCTGGCTTGCCGGCATAGGGGCGTCAGGCGTTCTGCCGCCCAGAGGAGAGCTCTCTGATGAGGAATACCAGACAGTTTTGCGCTTTATAAACAGAAAAGAGGTACGCAAGCTCGTCTTCAGGCCGGGGAAGGTTTATACAGAGCAGCAGATATCCGACCGTGAGGAGTTCGGCATCGTGGACAGGCTGATCGTTTCCGATGAGCTGGTCACGATTATTGATTATAAGTCAGGTTCATTGCGCGGGCTCAGACAAAAATATGAAGAGCAGCTCGAGCGCTACCGGCGCATTCTTCAGAGGCTCTATCCCGGAGCCGCAGTGGAATACCATATCCTGCAGATCGACGAGGGAATTTAAAACTCTCTTTCCGGGGAAGAAAATGTATTCAGGCAAAGCGTATGTTGTATTTTCTCAATTCGGACGACACATGAAGAGCCGCGTTTGCCTGTTAAAATTAACATAATGATATTCCGCGGTTACGTATTGATACTTTCCTTTCCGTTTTCAACTTCTCTTCCCCGATAAATCTTGACAATTATATTCCTATCCATTAGCCTACAAGGAGTTTTTCATGAAGTCGCCTGTGGCGTGTTTTCATGCTCTGCATGGGGCGGGGGGAGGTTTAAATGATCGGCGTTCTCATTACAACTCACGGAAATTTAGGAAATGAATTGATACATGCGGCGGAATCCATAAAAGGAAAACTCAAAGGAGTCATGCATGTGTGCGTGGAGCAGACCAGAGGCGTGGAGGAGTTGAAAAAAGAAATTAGCGCCGCTATCAAAAAGCTGGATAAAGGCCAGGGAGTCTTGATCCTGACCGACCTTTTCGGCGGCACCCCTTCCAATATTTCCCTGTCCTTCATGAAAGAGGGCAAGATTGAAGTCGTCACAGGTGTTAACCTTCCGATGCTTCTTAAAGTCTCCGATGTGAAAGAAGGCACTTCCCTCAACGAGTTCGCCCGTTTTATCAAGGAATACGGGAAAAATAATATTTCTCTGGCCAGTGAGATATTGAGCAAAAAAGCAACCGGGTAGGCAAGTGGCGGAATCTTACGACATCGCTCTGGTTCGTGTGGACAACAGGCTGGTTCACGGTCAAATACTGGAAGCCTGGGTGCCTCATATTGAAGCGGAGTGCATCATGGTCGTTGACGATAACTCCGCGGCGGACTTTTTTTGTGAAACAGTCATTCGAATGGCGGTCCCGAGCCATATCGAGGTCAATATCTGTACAGTGGAGGATTTTGCCTCTCACTATTCCTTTGCGCGTGGCAAGGGAAAGAAAACTATCGTTTTGTTTGCCAATATCGCCGACGCCCTCAGGGCTCATGAGCTCGGATTCCAATTTGATAAACTCAACATCGGCAATATCAATCACGAGGAGTACCGTGTTTGCTGCTCACCTTCTGTTTTTTTGTGTGACACGGAAATCGATGACATCTTGAAACTTTTACGTGTCAAGGGGGTCGCTGTCGAATTGAAGCGTGTTCCGAGAGAGAAGGGGATGGATATCAAAGACGCCCTCAGGGAATTTTGTTCATAAAGAAAAGAGGTATACGGGAGTTTGCTTGCCAAAATAATCATCATATCTTTCGCCGGAAGCCTCATGTGCCTTGACAGGATTTTTATTCAGACCATGATTTCCCGGCCCATTGTCATCGCACCGGTCACCGGGCTGATTCTGGGTGATCCCTATACGGGGCTGATGATTGGTGCGATTCTCGAGTTGTTCTGGATGGATCGTGTCCCGATAGGAATATATATCCCCCCCAACGATTCTATAGCCGCCGCCTTTGCCTCGTCACTGGCTGTTCTTGCGGGAGGAGGAGCGTCTGGTTCGGCGGACCGCCCGATGATTGCGCTGGCTGTGCTGATCGCGATACCTTTCGGCATTGCGGTAAAGCAAATAGACGTGAAAATCATGCAGGCCAACAACCGCCTGTCGGACGCGGCGATTCAGGAAGCAAAAGAGCTCAATATACACGGCATTGAAAGAAAAACATACTTTGCCCTGGCAAGGATGTGGCTGTTATATCTGGTTGCACTTTTCGTTATGCAGATAATTTTCATTCCCCTCACAGGCAAGTTCTATCCGTTGTTGCCGGCGGCTCTTCATAATGCTCTGGCGATGACGTATTATTTTCTGCTTGCGCTGGGAGTGGCGGTAGCCTTGAGCACTGTAAAGTTGCGCGGTGTCGTACCGGTTTTCTGTGCTTTGTTTTTGATCATTGTCCTGGTTGTGGAATTTGTCCATGTCTTTTGACGAAAGACCAAGCAGCCTTACTGTTGATTTGATGAGCGAAGAAGATTTGCCCGAGATACTGGCCATCGAACATGAGGCTCAGTCAGCACCATGGACGGAAGGTATGTTCATCGAAGAAATGAAAGCACCCCGCGCTCATTGCTTGAGCGTCAAAGCCAAAGACCGGGGCCAGTCATTTATCGCCGCCTATATTGTTTTCCGTTTTGTGGCCGATGAGCTGCATCTGCACAATCTGGCTGTCCGCCGGGAATGCCGCAGGCAGGGGCTGGGCAGTAATTTGCTTAATCTGATGAAAGATATCGGCCTGCAGGCGGGGATAACCAGCCGGACGCTGGAAGTCAGGGCGTCAAACCGCGAGGCGATCGGACTTTACGAGAAATGTGGTTTTTCCGTCAAGGGCAGGCGTTTGAGATATTACGACGATACCAAAGAAGACGCTCTTATTATGTGGGCGGAAAACCTGAAGGAATAGATCATGAAAGATATCTGTCTCGGGCTGGTGACTGCCAACGAGGAAATCAAGCGTAACTATTTTTTGATGAAGGTCAGTGTGCCGGACGGTTTTACCGATCCACTGCCGGGGCAGTTTGTCATGATGCGCATCGCCGGACTGCAGGATCCTTTCTTGTCCCGGCCACTCAGTATTTATGCTTTTTCCCGCAGCCAAAAAGGTTGCATGATTGAACTTCTCTACCGTGTCGCCGGCAGAGGCACAGGCATCATGGCCGGCCTGATCGCCGGCTCCGAAGTGGAAGTTATCGGCCCTCTGGGGCAGAGCTACCGGGTCGATCCTCTAATGAAAAACATCGTCTTTATCGCTGGTGGTATCGGGGTGGCGCCCCTGTCCCTTCTGGCGGGGCATCTGGGAGAGACCGTCTGCCGCGAAGCCTCATCGATGACCTTTTTCCTTGGGGCGCGAACGGCCGAAGAAATTGTCGGACTCGAACTTTTACATAAATACTGTTACCGTGTTATCGTCTGTACCGACGATGGAAGCATGGGGGAAAAAGGGCAGGTGATAAGCGTATTCAAAAAGGAGATGGCTAAATTCCCGTCCGCTGAAACTGCCCTGTATGCCTGCGGGCCGAGGCCCATGCTCAAAGCGCTCGCGATGATGGTGGGCGGCAAATATATGTGTCAGGTGTCCCTTGAAGAGCGTATGGCCTGCGGTGTGGGCGCCTGTGCCGGATGTGTCGTCGCGATCAAGGAGCAGGCAGGGGCGATGGCCTACAGGAGGGTTTGCGCCGACGGGCCGGTTTTCGATCTGGAAAAGGTGATCTGGCAATGAGCAAGGCGGTTAAAAAATATAAGACAGGCGAGGGCATGAAAGTAAATATCGCCGGGTTACAAATGAAGAATCCGGTGATAACCGCTTCCGGCACGTTTGGCTACGGTGAGGAATACGCCGATTACATCGATCTTAATCTGCTGGGAGGAATCTCTGTCAAGGGGCTTTCTCTTGCACCCCGTGCAGGCAATCCGCCGCCGCGGATTATGGAAACGACCGGCGGTATGCTCAATTCCGTCGGCCTGCAAAACGTCGGTGTTGACGCTTTTATTGAAGAGAAACTACCTTTTTTACGTAAATTCGATGTGGCGGTCATTGCCAATATCTACGGCGAGAGCTATGCCGATTATGCGGCGGTGGCCGCTAAGCTCGACGGGGTGCCGGGCGTTCACGCGCTGGAGGTGAATATCTCCTGCCCGAATGTTCAAAAAGGGGGGCTCAGTTTCGGAGCGGACCCGAAGTCGGCGGCCGAGGTGACGCGGCGTGTCCGGGCCAAAAACAGCCTGCCCCTGATCGTCAAGCTGACCCCCAATGTCACGGACATTACCGTGATTGCGCGTGCGGTGGAGCAGGCGGGCGCCGATGCAGTTTCGCTCATCAATACACTGACCGGGATGTCCATTGATCTTGATACGAGAGAGCCTCATCTGAAAAACATTACCGGCGGCCTGTCGGGGCCGGCCATCAAGCCGGTGGCACTCAGGATGGTGTGGCAGGTCGCCAGGCAGGTGAAAATTCCGGTGATCGGCATGGGAGGGATCATGTCAGCCAGGGATGCGCTGGAGTTTATGGTAGCCGGCGCCAGTGCCGTGCAGGTGGGCACAGCAAGCTTTGTCAATCCCCGTGCCGGCCTGGAAATTATCGACGGCATGCAGGATTATATGAAGAAAAACAGGATAAAAAAAATCACGGATATCGTCGGGACACTCAAGACATGAGTATGGGAAGCAGAGCTTTGCAGATTATCGAAGGTGTCTATCAGATAGGCGGCCCGATTATCACCGCCGGAGAGGATGCGGCGGTTTTCTTGATTGACTTCAGCGGTGAGCTGGTTTTGATCGATGCGGGAGCCGGAGGCACTTCCAAAAAGCTCGTCAGTAATATCGAGATGCTGGGGCTGAATCCCTCCGCCCTGTCGCACGTCATTCTGACCCACTGCCATATTGACCATATCGGTTCGGCTCCTTTTTTCAGGGAAAAATACAAGGCGCGCCTTGTCATCCATGAACTGGATGCCAGGGCTGTGGAAGTAGGCGACTCGGTCCGTACCGCCGCCAACTGGTACGGCAGATCATTTCCCCCCACCCCAATTGATATGAAATTAAAGGGGGAGCTTGAAGTGCTCGACTTCGGTGGGGAAAAGCTTCACCTCCTGCACACTCCCGGCCATACGCCCGGCTCGATCTCCGTTTATCTGGATCGTGCAGGCAAAAGAGTTTTGTTCGGGCAGGACATCCACGGACCGTTCAACAGATCCTTCGGCTCCGATATTGCCGCCTGGAAGGAATCAATGCACAAGCTCCTGGCGCTCGAAGTGGATATATTGTGCGAGGGGCATTTCGGCACGTATCAACCGGCGGACAAGGTGCGGGACTATATCGAGCATTATCTTGAGGAATATGACTGAGTATTAAGGCTAAAGGACAAAGGCTAAAGGCAAAAGGACGCTTCGACAGGCTCAACGACCGGAGGATTAGAGGGTTGGAGGGTTAGAAGTTTAGAATTTTAGATGATTTGAGAGTGAGAGGATTAGCTAATAGCTCGTGTCGCGTGGTTCGTGGCTAAACGCTGAAGGAGAGGGGGACGGATGCCGGCTTTGAGCCATGGGCTTTTCCAACTGTTTCCACCCCCGGCCAACTGAAGCGAGCCACCCCGCCGGGAGACTATGTCGCAATCGTAAAGAAGCCATCAGCATCGTCATGCCGGTGAAAATCGGCATCCAGAACATAATAAAAATACTGGATTAACCCGTGTCAAGGACGGGGTAGGCTCAAAGTCCCGCTTCGCTTGCACTAAATGACAAAAAAGTAATTAAGACACAGTTTCCAGCATGGGACAAAAAAGGAAGGCTTCCATATTTTCTGGATACCGGCCCCCCCCCGATTTCGCGCGGGTATGACGATACTGTCTCACGCCGGCAGGGGTGAAAAAACTCTTTAATGAAAAGCGCGAAGCGCACCCTTCGTGTCCTCCGTTCACACGGAGCTTGTCGAATAACGAACGGGCAACTTATCTTATATCCCGATTACTTTATTTCCCGAGCAGGTTTTTGATTTCTTTGCGGCAGATGTTCTCTATACAGGTGTAGGTGATAAACTGCGCGGTTTTT
>Ga0255346_1002445_pt1 | contig 23428 bp, 12 predicted proteins | sample wastewater_treat_FD_194410 | JGI IMG/M metagenome (GOLD analysis project Ga0255346, IMG submission 194410) | Wastewater microbial communities from Lulu Island WWTP, Vancouver, Canada - plant22 | ecosystem: Engineered > WWTP > Wastewater > Unclassified | place: Canada: Vancouver, British Columbia... | reverse complement strand
GCACCTGTAAACCAAAACCGATATTCTGCCCAATGGTCAGATTGGGAAACAATGCATAGGATTGGAAAACCATGCCCACATTGCGTTGATTCGGCGACTTATAGGTAATATCTTCCCCATCAAGTGTAATGATCCCACTTGTAGGCAGCTCAAAACCCGCGATCATTCGCAGCGTAGTGGTCTTCCCACATCCTGAAGGCCCGAGAAATGAAACAAACTCCCCTTTTTCAACCTCCAGGTTAAAGTCTTCCACCGCTGTCGTGTTACCAAAAACTTTTGACACGTTTTTAAGAGTAAGAAATGCCATAAGTCACCATTTTTCCGTAAGGTTTATTATTTTTGCTATATATCACCTGGCACCTGCCAGAGAGCTGCCAGAAGTTTTTCCGCGAGTGAGTAGCTGAATCACCCCCATAAAGGCCCAGGTGAGCAAGAAGCTGATGATGGCCAGGGAAGAAGATTCATAGGTTTTATTCTGCCCGATCATTGACATATACGGACCGTAGGCTTTAATCCCAACCAGGAAGCTGGCAATGGTGTATTCGCCAATGACAATTGCCAGCGTCAGAAAAGAGCTGCTGAGGATGGCGACCTTCAAGTTGGGGAAAATGACCTTGAACAGAATGGTTCCCCAGCCAGCCCCAAGGCTCTGCGCGGCTTCAGTAAGCGATTTCACATCGATCGCCGCCAGACCTACATCAATCGACCGATAAACGAAAGGCAATGACAAAACAACATAGCCGGTTGTAAGTAATACGTAGGTACCAAAAAGGGTATTCGTCAGGAAGAAAGGAGTACCGCTGAAAGTGCGAATGGCGCCAAAAACCCACACGATTGCTGGGATCACATAAGGCAGCATAGAAATAAACTCAACGATTCCCCTCAATTTCGGTAATCGCAAACGAATCCAGTAGGCAGTGGGGGCGATAAGGATGATGCTCAGAAAGATGGTAAACAGGGCAATCAGCAGCGAAAAACGCATGGTTGCCCAAAAATTGGGGTCGGTAAAAACGCGCGTATAAGCGAGAAAAGATAATTCTCCTTTTTTAGCGCGCAGCGAAAAATCAAATGTTGAAATGAGTGGGAGAAGAAAATAAAGAGTTCCAATAATGACCCACAACCAAGACCAAAAAGATCCGCGTTTCATCTTGGCAACCACCTTTCACTCTTGCGGCGCAGGTAATAATAAATCGCCATCATAACCGCCATCACAATCACCATGCCAACTGCAAGCGCATAACCCAGGCCCGGGTTGTAAAGGATGTCACCTTTGATCTGTGAGCCAACCACAATGGTGATCAAGTTGATGAAACCTCCGGTGAGAGAGTAAGCGGTAGCGTAAGCGCCAAAAGAATTACCAAATAAAAGAATGATCGCGCCTAAAATGGAAGGAGTCAGGATCGGTAAAGCGACCTTGCGCCAGTATAGGCTCCGAGTAGCGCCAAGGTTTTCGGCTGCCTCGCTCCATTCTTTTTTCAACCCATCTAGTGCCGGGGTGATAATGAGGACCATTAGGGGAAATTGGAAAAACAAATACGTGAGCGACAGCCCCCAGAAACTGTAAAGGTTAAACCCGAGCGCATACAGGTTCAGTTTCAGTATATCTTTGAAGATGACGGTGATAAGACCCGTTCGCCCCAAAGTAGCAATAAAGGCAAACGCCAGAGGGACACCAGCAAAGTTGGAGGCAACGCCTGAAAAGGTCATGAGCATGTTACGGACCGCTTTAGGCAGCTTACCCACGGTGACAGAATAGGCCATCAAGAAACCCAGCAAGCCACCAACGAGCGCGGTGGTCAGGCTAATCTTGATCGTCACCCAATAAGCGCTCAAAATGGATGGTTCAAAGAGCCCGGCGAGGTTGGCCAGTGTGAACTTCCCATCATTGGTACGGAAGGCGCCAGCCAGTATGTTGACGGAAGGGAGCAGGATAAACAGGAGCGCAAAAACAAAGAAAGGGACAACCCCGATCCATTTACGCCAACTATTGCTGGAGGGACGCGCTTTTCGCGCGTCCCTTTTCTGATCAGTTAAGAAAGAGTTATTCCTTGACATCGGCGCCGACGACGGTCATCCAATTGTCTGCAATGGTCTTTTTAGCATTATTGATCTGGTCAATGCTCGGGAAAGCAACTGGACCATTGAAGACGGGCAGTTTCGCAGATAACTCAGCCGGAATCACACCGCGCGCCTGCATATCCGCGTAACGAATGGGATGGCAGTAGCCTTTCAGCCAGATGTTCTGTCCCTCGTCGCTATACAGGAATTCCATCCAAAGCTTAGCAGCGTTGGGGTGCGGAGCGTAAGCCGAGATCGCCTGGATATAGATGCCCGCGATTGTGCCGCTCGCCGGGTAGACGACTTCGATGTTCGGGTTGCCAGCCAGGAAGTCTTTGTCCGCCAAAGCGTTGTAGTCCCAGCGCAAGATAACCGGGGTTTCGCCCTTGGCAACAGTCGCCTGTTTGGCAATCAGCGGAACGAAATTACCTGCTTCGTTCACCTTTTTAAAGAATTCCAACCCTGGCTGCACGTCATCCAGCCCACCGCCATTGTATAAAGCCGCGGCGTAGACGCTCATCTGAGCCTGTGCTGAAGCACGCGGATCTCCAGAGAGGGCGAACTGACCCTTCAGTTCCGGTTTCAACAGATCAGCCCAGTCTTGCGGGACTTTAACGACATCAGAATTGACTTCGAAGGCCATAATGCCGTAATAGTCGCCATACCAGTAACCATCGGGGTCTTTGGATTCAGCCGGAATGGAATCCCAGGTGGAGACTTTGTAAGGCTGCACAATCCCTTCTTCGATCAACTGCGGGCCAAAGCCGTATCCAACGTCAATCACATCAGGGGCTTGCGGGCCTTTATTATCCTTGTTGGCTTTAATTGCTTCGATTTCATCAGCAGAACCGCCGTCAGGGTTCAGCTCATTGACCGCGATTCCATACTTGGCTTTAAACGTATCAATAGCCTCTCCATAGTTGCACCAATCACGAGGAAGCGCGATCACGGTCAGATTGCCTTCTTTCTGAGCCGCTGCAACCAACTCAGCCAGCGCCCCTTCAGCAGCAGGCTGTTCGGCTACAGGTGGTTTTGGCGCGCAAGCAGATAGTGCCATGGCAAAGACCACCAGCAGGCTGATCAAGAGTAATGTGGTTTTTTTCATGTTTCTCTCCTCAGGTTTTTGTAACATTTGCTTTCTTCAAAACAGGTTGTGTTACAGATACAATGACCGGAAACCTCCCTTCTTGTGAACGGGTTTATGATAATGATAGACATATTATATAGTAACACGAGAAAATTACAATCAAGTTTGCCAACCCAATAACCTTAAGAAAATGGATTTCAACCTCTTGACTTGAGGGAATGATTAATTGGATGTCTCATAGAAGTATACTAAAAAACAACAGGCCGTTTGCCGGCCTATTGTTTCAATGTGTTATCTTAAATACAGTGGATGGACTGAAGCGTCTCCATATTCATTTTATATACGTCAGGTGTTTTCCCGCGTCGAGCGAGTCCACCATGTGAAACACTTCCCGTTTTTGCTTCTTCAACGCCTCAATCATTGGGATGGGTTCAAAATCGGTCACCAGGAGGATGAGCTTGTTTTCTTCCAGCTGTGGAAGCAGCGCATTCACGTGGTTTACCGGCACTTCACCTTTAGCGAGCAGTTGTTTCCCATCCACAGTGAACTGAATCTTACCGTTAGTCCAATCTGGTTTAGCGCCTGGCGCGCTTTTGTCTTTTACAGTATCCGAAGAGGGATCCGGAATCAATTCAGGTTGTCCTACTTCGCGGCGGAGCAGGTTGATAAAGGTCGTCAGATCAAGCCCGCCAATTTGCACCACTTTTTCCACTGTCGCCAACTGTCCAACCGTGCGCCGTAAGACGGGGTTCTTCAGGTTCTTAAATGCAGGCGCAGCCTGGATGATTTTTTCTTCTAATTGAGGATAAGTGCTCAATAGGTTATGTAATTTGGTCTTCGCGTTTATTTCCATGTCTTTCTCCTGGTTTTCGTCTTTTCCCTATTTCGGTGCTCCATCATATTCCAACAGGCGGCGTTCGCCTTCCAAAGCGCGAATATCCGTAACGTCATGCGTTACCTCCAATGTGCCAAGGTAACCTCCCTGCTCATCGCGCACCGCATAATAAACAATATAGACCATGCGCCCGCCCTTATTGATCCAGAAGCGCGCCTGGTCCTGTTTCCCTTCTTTGAAGTCCTTCACAATTCGATTGACGATATGCACGCTTTTCGGCGGATGGCAATACTGGACTTTGCGACCCAGGATAGCGCGCGTACGCTTAAAGATCCTTTCTGTTCCAGGGCTGAAATATCGCACGCTATCATCCTTGTCCACAAAAGTGAGGTCAAATGGCAAAGTGGAGAACAGGGCAACCAGTTCATCCAAAGTGAAACTGCCGGTTGGCATTTGTATTCGACCGCCCACTCCAGATGGTTTATGTATTTCCTTTTTAAAATCGCCTTCTGGCGTCCAGGTGAATTGCGGAACGTACAGGCAATAACCACCCTCGTCGCTTTCCAGGTAGATGGCGTACCAATCTTCTTCACTTAAAAGGTCAAGGGCGGTCGGAAGGAGGATCTTTTCCTCTTTGTATATCATCTCATCAATCGCGTCCACCACCATGCTCACACTGAACTGGTTAAAAGCCGCAGCCTCTCCCGCTGAAAAAGACTTCACCTGTTGAAACCCCTCAAGTGTGGTTTTTAACAATTCCCTGACTTCATCATGCTTCCCCCACATCACCGCCGGGGGGCCAGGAAGATTGTTTTTTTCAAAATACGGAAAGAGCAGGTTTTCTTTGCGTTGATAGTGTTTTTCTACGTCCATCAGGTTATTGAGCAACTGGTGAATTTCGTCCATTTGCTCGCTCACGTCTTCTTCAGCGGGCTTTTCGGCTATCAGGCTCATCAGGTGCCTGATCTGCGCGGTTACTTTGGTCAGTTCGCGGTTTTCTTCAACAAAGGTGTGTACAGGGTGCCCAGGTATGGTTTGCGGCGTTTCTTGCAAGTCCAGGTGTTTTTTTAATACTCGGGTATGCGTATCACACAAATCCTGAACAACCTCCGCCGGTATACCTTCTTGAATCAGCTGTACCTCCATCACAAACACATCGTTGTAATCAGCTTCATCCAGCAAGGTTTCCAACTGCATGCGTACACGATCTTCTGCCATACCCTGGTGAAGTTGCCGGATAAGAGACTTCATTAACTCAACTCGTTTCTGCTTATTGTTGATCAGTTCACTCATGGTTTCATTTCCTTGATCGTTGTATTATTATCAATATATTAAGATATATTATACCTTATTACTCCTATTATAGGAAGATAAGGATGCCAAAAAGAGCTCCGCTGTGCTCAACCCAGTAGCGTTTTACGGTTCTTTCCCCGGTAAATGGTCTAGTTGCAGCAGAAGCATTTCTTTGAGGTTTTTCTCTTGCCCGTCGTCTGAGTTAGCCCTTGAAGCCACCTAGGCAGAGAACAAGAAAAATGCCAGCCGGTGAGAAGTGTATGTGTGAATTTTGCCTGAAACTGTCCGGGAATAACGATTCCGCCTATCGCCTCCGGCAGGTACCGGCAAGGTTATTCAGTTCCGTTTTTGATCACATTTTGGATAAAGACCCCAACCTCGGGCTTGGGTAGTTTGATATGCCGGCCATAATTGGTGATCATAGGGGTGTACAGGTCATAAGGTATATCAATAAAGACCAAAGAATCATGGTTGATTTCACGGATGAAACAGTTGAATGTATATACATCCTGCAGGCGTAAATCAGTGATGACCGACTTATCCTTAATAAATTTCACTCCCAGCCCAGGGAGTTGGACTAAATATTCAGGTTTAGAAAGTTTTTCGTACAATCCCTTTAAGATGGCTGATTGCCGCTGGATGCGATACGCATCCAGATCCGCTATCCTTTGCCTGACGAAAAGCAGGGCTGATTTGCCATCAAAATGATGATGGCCCGCGCTCGCATACGCCCCAATGGGTTCTTCAAGGTCAATGTCTACTCCCCCTATTTGGTCAACCAGTTCTGTAAATGTATTAAAATGCGCCACCACATACCGGTCAAATGTAACGCCATAGTTTTGGTACATGGTTTCTGAAAACTTCACCACGCCCTGACCTCGCCCATTGAAGTACTCGCCGTAGCCATAAGCCGCGTTAATGCGAAACTGGCTGATATTATGTTCCTCCAGCCCCGGTATTGGAACCCAGAAGTCGCGTGGGATGGATAACACCACAACCTGGCGCTTCACCCAATCCACCCTCACAACCCTGATCATATCCGCCTGTTCTGATTCATCAATGCCCAAAGCCAGGAGTATCATTGGCTGGGTTTGCCCACAAACAGGTGATACTTTTGTGAGCTCCGGCTGAACAGTCGCCAGCGCGGGTTCCGTTTTAACTGTTTCAGGTGTGAGAGCAAGCGCGGCGCTGGTGGGGATGGCGGTAAATGTGGCCAACGGCTCATAGGTGAATTGTGGAAGCCGCTTGCCCAGAAGGGGGTTTGTCCAGAGCAAATACCCGCAACTTACCAGGAGTAATAATACCAATAACAGCCACGGCAGGCGTCTTTTCACGTTAGGCGGTTTATGCTCCACGAGGCTGCGCTCCCAGGTTGTTGGCTTACCCAGCCGCCCGGTTGACAATTCGCTCAAACCCGGCGTCAATCAGCGCGGAAATTTCTTCTGCGATCTGTTGCGGTTCTTCACCGCTTTCTAATATAGGGTCTGGAATATCATAGGTTTGAGCAGCCGCTATTTCAGAGAGCAGGGTGAGTTTTTCTCTCGCCTGGGGAAACTCGATAGAAATGGCTTCCCGCTGACCAGCGCTCATCACGATGATCAAGTCCGCCTCGGCAATGAGCGCGTTCGATATCTCTCTGGATCGCACAGACTCAATTTGGAGATGCTTGCTCGCCGCCCATTGAAGCGCTTCTTTTGTGGGAGCCACGCCTTCTCTTGCCCAAATTCCCGCGCTGCCCACCACCCATTCGCCGCTCGGTAGTTGCTTTTCAAGCAGAGATTTAAAATATTCAGCCGCCAGTACTGAACGGAACCGGTTGGCGCTGCATACAAAAAGGACGTTCGGCATGGTTTACTCTCTACCCATGTTGATCATTCTGTCTTCGGCACAATCAGCATTTCGCCAATTTGAAACGAATAACCTTCAGGCAGATCGTTGTACTTTTTCAACATTTCCACATCCAGCTGCATCCGTCCGGCATAAGATTCAATCGTCATCCCTTCCGCGCGTATCTCAACCACGCTGAAGGCTGGCAATCCCGCAACATCATCGGTGTTGACCGGTATCACCAGCAGGGTATTCTCCCATAATGAATCCGGAAGTTGGTAATTGATGGCCTTAATCGCTTCAGCGGTAGTATGAAATTTTTCTGCCAGTAAAATAAACCCTTCTCCCGCGGCAACCTTGTGGATCACCAATTGAGGAGAGGTACCGAACGGCGTTTCCAACGCGCGCGGTGTGTGTTTACCCGGGATCAACCAGGTAGCGGTCACTGTTGGCACCAGTGTGGCAGTCGCTTCAACAGTAGTGGTCGGTTCTGCAGAAAGCGGCGTCACTGGTAGGTGTGCAGGCGTACGAGTCGCGGTAGAAATGTCAGCCAGCGGCGGTGTGAATCCGCGAAAAGAAAACACTCCGGTGAGCATCAGCGCCACGAGACCGATAATGACTACTGCTGCTAAAGCAACAAGGGGCACCCAGTTAAACTGAAAATTTTTCAATTTCCGTTCACCTCGGATGTTCTCTGGCAGCGGGATCGGGTTTTCGCTTTGAAAAACGGGGCAATCCACATAGAACTCGGTCAGGCATTTATCGCGTTGGTGCGCCAGGCTGACCGGGGCGACGGGTTTGGCGCGAAAACAAAAATTGAGCTTGGCGGGATACGCCAGCGCGGTTGTCGGATCATCCTCAAATCCGAGGAAAGGACAGAAGAGTGTGTCGTTTCTCTTTTTGTCCATTTTCGTCCTTTTCATCGCTGGATTCGGCTCACTGGTCATTTGTGATTGGATCCTCTACGCCGTTTTATCCTCTTCGACCACTGATTCTCCGTGAGTATCGTCTTCGTTAGACTTACCGTACTGTTTGCTATAGTAGTAATCGCGGTTGTAATAATAACTCGAGCGTTTTATTTTGATATTGTTCAGAATCACCCCTAACAACCTGGCGTCCAGGCGCTGCAGCTGTTCAATGGCCTGGCGGATGGCCCCGCGCTTGGTCTTTTTCGGGTCAACCACCAGCAGCACGCCATCCACACTTTTGGCCAGGATCAGCGCGTCTGTTACCGCCAGCAGCGGAGGAGAATCGAGCAATACCATATCAAAATGCTTCTCCAGCAAGCCTAACACATCGTGCATTTTGGCTGAACCCAAAAGCTCGGAAGGGTTGGGCGGGAGGCTGCCGGAAGAGATTATGTTCAGCCCATTCACTTTCGTTTTCTTCACCACGCCAGACATTTTTTCAGGTTCGCGGATAAAGTAATCCGAAAGACCGATGCGATTGGATAATTTGAACACCTTGTGCAGCGTGGGTCGGCGTAAATCTCCATCCACTAACACAACTTCCTTCTCGCTCTGGGCAATCACCGTTGCCAGGTTGGCCACGACCGAAGATTTTCCTTCTGACGGCGATGGGCTTGTCACCAGCACCGATTTCAAAGGGGTGTCGATGCCGCTGAATTGAAGGTTGGTGCGCAGTGAACGAAAGGCTTCTGATACCGGCATACGCGGTTTGGCAACCGTGATCAACTTGTCCTGGTTGGATGGGTAGTGAGTAATCACCCCCACCACCGGCACTCCCCATCGGCGCGAAAACTCTTCAGGGTCCCGGATTTCATCCTGCAAAAAAGCGATCAAGAAAACAATTCCCGCGGCTACCATCAACCCCACGATCGCGGCCAAGCCGGCGCTCTTAAACGGTTGCGGCTGTATGGGCTCAGGATTGGCCATCGCTTTGTCGATCTGAGTGATGGTAGTGGCAGATTGAACCTCGGTTAATTTAATTTGTTGTAGATTGTAGAATAGAGATGAACGAGTTGACTGATATTGGGATTGCGCCAGTTCCAGTTGTGCGCGGGTCACATAGTCATTCGGGTCGCGCACAACCTCAATAGGTTCAAGCCCTTCAGCAGCCATCTGGGCGGCGCGTTTTTCAGCTTCTGCCAGTTCAGCCTCTTTGATCTGCAAAATAGCCAATCTCTCATTTATGTCTGTCAGGTTTTGGTCAATGCGGGCAATTTCCTCTTCCAGGCCCTGTTTCAGCTCGGAATAGCGGGAGGATTGATCCTTCATGACCTTCTCAGCAAAGATCGTAATCAGCATATTGGCGGTGTCCGCTGCTTTTTGCGGGTCGTTGTCTGTAACAACAATGGTAAAAATCGGGGAGTTCTCCACGGGGGTCACGGTGATTTTACCGGTCACTTCAAAACCAAGCCGTTCTGAAACTGATTGCAACAGCTCAGGTGTGATCATCGTCTGTGAATACGTCTCAGCCAGGCGTTGAGCGCCAAACGAAGCCGAATAAGCGTCGTAAAAATTCGAACCGGTGACAACATTGACGACCGCTCTGGTTGAAGATTCATATACGCGTGGTTTTTGATTGGTAAGGTAAAACGCAACCGCGCCGGTGGCGATTGCCACAATCAGAAGCAGCCATGCCCAACGCCACAAGGTCTGCGCGTAATCTAAAATGCTTTCAAGGCTGCTGCGTTCTTCAAGTTCATTATCCATGAAGGTCTTCCACCCTTTCTGCTGTTGGTAGTTAAGTATAATTCACTTTCTTGATGATGATGAACCACCCTTTCATGCTTGCTTCCCTGAACCTTGAAGATAACCAGCGAACGATCTCAGGTACCAGGCTCATGGTTCGGGGTGCTACCTGCGCCGCAGCGCGGCGAGCGCGCCTCTCAGCGGTATCAACCATTGCCAGCGCGAGAAAAAGGCGATTAAATACCTTTCGACACCCAGCCCGAGCCATACACGCCTGCCATCCCTGGTGATTTCTAAGACGCGGCCAATCAAACAGCCTGACGGGATCCAGCCATCTGATCGATGGGGTGTATTATCGCCCTTAATCAAGAAAGTGCCATGCGCCACGCCCACAACGCGGTGAATCACGAGGTGCCCGCCCACAGGGTGTTTGAAAGCCACAACCGTGCCCAATCCTACCCTCCCCTTACGCAGCGGGGAGATTGTGACCATGTCGCCTGTTTGAATGAACGGCGCCATGCTGCTGCCGCTGGCGGTGAAGCGAAAGGTTCCATCTTTTGCCAGTACCGCCTCCATCAACGCAGCCAAATCACTACCCGAGATAGAATAGGTTTGGGGTTCCAAAAGACCCCCCTGGGCACTCTCTTGCATTTTTCTCTCAGTCTTAGAAATTTGTTAACCTGTTACTATGATTATAAGTTCATTATGCGATTTTGCGAGATTGTAAATTCATTTACTTAAGCACCGATCTATGCTATCCTTTTCATCAAGGAAAAACTTGAATCATCATGCGTGTCCGAGGGGCGTTTTCATATTTAACCGGTAAAGGGATATTGCTCGTTTGCCTGACGGTGCTGACGGTGGCATTGTTGATTACCAACTCGGTGAATATTCACCCTGCCTCAGCTCAGGATGGACCAGATCGGGTTACCTGGATAACGGTGGACGACAGCCAATACGATTGGTGGCTGGCTCGCTGGAGCGACAACACCATCGTCTGCCAGTTCACGACTGCTCACGCTGGCACCCCCTCGGAACTGGAGATACAAAAGTTTTGCGGTGACCAGGTGTTAAACGCCTGGCTAACCACCCCGCCCTGCACTGCCGGGGAAGAGGGAAAGGAACTCAGTTCATGCAGCGGGTTGTACCTGCAAAATACGCGTTCTGCGCTCTCCTCAAACGAGATCATGGTCAACCTGCCTCCCCCCGTCGTGTGGATCACGGTAAATGGCTCTGTCTTGCCCGGCACAACCAACAAGTGGGAAGGGCGACCGGAGATCGTGCTTATCGGCGAAGAGAAACTCGCCAACGAATCTATCACCCGCATTCATGGCGTTTACGGGGGAACCAAATTCTCTTGCGCAGGCAGCCGCTGCCCGCTGCCGCTATGGCAAACAGGCGAGCAGGGAGTGACGTTGACCTTCTGGGGAGAATCCAGCTATGGCGACACCACAGAGGAGTACACCGCCTACATTCGAGTGCTGCCGTGGGCGGATATGCCAGCCGACAACCCTGGCGCGCCGGAGCGTTCAGGGTATTACGTCGATATCATCAGTTCTCAATGGCAGGCGCAGCAATCGTCCTCCTGCGCGGCGATATGGCAGTCCTTCCCCTCTGTGGAAGGGCTTCCCGCCTGGCTGAAAAACCCCGCTGACCGTGCTGGTTTATCCACTTCGCTGCCGCTGCATTACCTGGCCGCCATGCTGATTCAGAATGGCGTGGTCGACGCTGGCGATTGCCCGTACGGCGGGTTGGATTACTACGCTTCAGCCAACCAGTGCGGCATGGAAGCCGCCATGCAAGCGGTGACCTTGTGGCAAAACCAGTTCGATGATGAGATCATCCACACTTCAATCGAGACCGGCATCCCTTCTATCCTGTTAAAAAACATTTTTGCCCACGAAAGCCAGCTTTGGCCCGGCATCTACCATAACGCGGAAGAGGTGGGGTTTGGTCAGCTCACAGAAGACGGGGCGGAAGCCGCGCTGCTGTGGAACCCTGAGTTTTATACCCAATTCTGCCCTCTCGTTCTCTACGAGGATACCTGCGCCCGGGGTTATGGCAACCTGAGCCAGGAACAGCAGACAACACTGCGGGGGGCGCTGGTGCAAAAAACCAACGCCACCTGCCCGGATTGCGATCTGGGAATCGACCTGACCCAGGCCAATTTCAGTGTAAAAATATTTGGCGAAACGATCGTGGGCAATTGCGCCCAGGTGGACCGCATGCTGTATAACCTCACAGGGGCTTCAGCCGGCGCTGTAGCCTCTCATGATGACCTGTGGCGCTACACGCTGGTCAATTACAACGCTGGTCCTGGCTGCCTGTGGCACGCTTTGAAGCGCACCTGGGAAGCAGGCAACCGGCTGGATTGGCTGCACGTGGCCGCCAACCTTGAAGGCGGGTGCCGCGCGGCTGTGAATTATGTGATGGACATCTCCGGCGGAGACACACATCCTGTGATGGTCTATTCTACTTCGCTGCCAAGCCCAACCATCACGCCTACCATCGTGAGAGCGACAGCCAGCCCCACCCTCACGAAAACGCCCTCCTTCACCACCACCCCGCGCACAGCCACACCCACAGGCAGCATCACGCCCACTCCCTCTCCCACCAAAACCAGCGCCTGGGGAACGGTTGGTCCTTAAACCGCTCATTGACACAGGTCTTCTGACGCAGACAGGTTTATTACCCCAAACAGTTCAAGGAGAAGCAAAGGGTCCCGCCGGAAAACCGCGCTGGGACCCTCTCGTATCATCTAAGCTGTCGCTGGCTATTTAGCGTTTTGCCTTCAGGGTGTTGTGAGTCGTAAATACCTCGCTGCGCTCCACGCGCCCGGGTTACCCAGGTAGTTGATCGCCCTCACGCGCCAATAGAATACGCCGGCGGAGGGAAAAGTAACGTTTTCAGTCGTTTCCGTAACGTTAATGAACTTCTGATTCTTTTCTGCAATTTTAAAATCGCGATAATTATCTACCTGAATTTGATACCTCTCTGCTCCCACTGCCGGGGACCATTTAAGCTCTACCGTTACGCCGGGATGAACGGAACCATTGACCGGGGTGTCCAATACCGGCGCGGGTGGCAGCACCACCAGCAGCCTCCAGGGAGTCACCTCGTTGCCCTCCGCGGTGTACACCCGCAGCCGCCACTGATACGCCCCCGGGTCCAGCGCTTTGATGGCGGGAATGACATGGCTGGTAACCGTGCCCAGGTAGACGGAGTATTCACGCGTGGCGGTGTTGCCCTCCTCCACAACCGGTTCCACTTCCAGCCGATAGCCCCTGGCGCCTCTCACCGCGTACCATGAGAACCCAGGAGTGATGCTCGCCGTTGTCGCCGCGAACCCGGGCTGGTTCTGGAACGTGAGGGTGAACACGCGCGCCTCGGACCACATAGATGCGTTACCCGCGGCGTCAATCGCCTGCGCGCACCAGTAGTAAGTGTCGCCATAGGGCAGTTCCTGAGTCATCGTGCTCCAACTGGTCTTGTTGAGTTTATCGCTGGTTAGCACGATGTTCTGCTCACAGGTCGCTGGTTCGCCTTCTGCTTTGGTCACCACACGGTAGCGGTACCAGGTGGCGCCAGGCACAGCTTTGACCGCCAGCGTGGGGGTGGTATCGTAAGTGTAGGCGCCGACTAACGGCGCAACCAGCGCTGGCGCGGCAGGCGCCGTCCGGTCCACCGTGAAGGAGCGAACCGCGCTCCACGGTCCGGCCCACACCGAGTTCAGCGCCCGCACCTGCCAGTAGTACCTGGTGTTATCCAACAAATGCGCGGCAGTTTCAGTCAGGGTATACGAAGTATCTTTAATTTCTTCTTCCGGCGGTACCGAATATTCGGGTGAAGTGAAGCGCGGGTCGTTGTCCACCCTGACTTCATACTTCTGCGCGTAAGCCACCGGGTTCCAGCTCAGCACAACCTCCGTTTTCTCGTCATTGAGAAATGCGCCGTTAACAGGCTCAGCCAGCACCGGCGCCGCAGGCTTCAACGGGCTGACCTCAACAGTTCTTTCCTCGTTTCCCGTTGATTCATTGCCCGCCAGGTCACTGGCGATGACCTTCCAGCGGTAAACACCTTCCATTATGATCGGAGGTTTGTGGTTCAATGTCGTCAGCATTGTTTTATAGACCGGGTCTGAGAAGTCACCGCCCTCTTCATCAACCCATAATTCATAGTACTTCGCCCCAGGCGCTGCTTTCCAGCTGAAGGTCGGCGTGCCTGCAACGGATGCATTGTTTGCGGGTAGGGTAAGCAAAGGATTTGCCGGCGGCGTTCGGTCCACCGTGAAGGAGCGAACCACGCTCCACGGTCCGGTCCACACTGAGTTCAGCGCCCGCACCTGCCAGTAGTACCTGGTGTTATCCAACAAATGCGCGGCAGTTTCGGGCAGGAGATACGAAGTTTCATTTCCCGACGGTCCCGAATATACGGGTATGGGTGAGGTGAAGCGCGGGTTGGCGTCCACCCTGACTTCGTAGTTCTTCGCGTAAGCCACCGGGTTCCAGCTCAGCACAACCTCCGGTTTCTCGTCATTGAGAAATGCGCCGTTGGCAGGCCCGGTCAGCCCCGGCGCCGCGGGCTTCAACGGGCTGACCTCAACAGTTCTTTCCTCGTTTCCCGTTGATTCATTTCCCGCCAGGTCACTGGCGACGACCTTCCAGCGGTAACTCCCTTCCATTATGATCGGAGGTTTGTGGTTCAATGTCGTCAGCATTGTTTTATAGACCGGGTCTGAGAAGTCACCATCCGCTTCATCAACCCATAATTCATAGTACTTCGCCCCTGCCGCCGCTTTCCAGCTGAACGTCGGCGTGCCCGGAACGATAGTGCCACCTTTCGGTAAATTCAACTCTGGCGCTATCTGGGTAGTGTCCACGATGAATGACCAGGCAGCGCTCCAGGCATTGAGAGGCTTATCTTTACCTCCCTTGAGGATCTCCTCTTTACGCTGGTAATCCAGCGCCTGCACCTTCCAGTAATACCTCCCATCGTTCAGCATGTTGAAATCGGGAGGTTGCATCGAAATTACCTCCGTCCCCAGCGTGTGAGTGGCAGTGCCCACCACCGCGGTATATTCAGGGGAGGAGAAATTGCTATGGTTATCCACCATAATCCGGTATGCCGCCGCGCCTTCCACCGCGCTCCAGGCGAGCGTGGGCGTGTTAGACATGGTGTACGCGCCGTTTCCCAGGCTGGAAAGAGAAGGTACCCCAGGCATGATCATCAGTTGCCGCCAGGGGCTCACCTGCTGACCCACCTGCTGACCCACCCTGGTGTGCGCGGTCACTCTCCACTGGTACAAACCCGGGTCCAGCGCTTTAATCGCGGGCAGTGTGTACGCGGTAACCGGCCCAAGCGGCACAGAGTAAACCTGGCTGGCGGGGTTGTTTTCCTCCGCCACCGGCTCCAGCTCTAGTTCGTAGCCCAGCGCGCCAGGGACGGCGAACCAGCTGAAGGTGGGGGTTCTCACCATCGTTTCCGTACCGGGTTTCGGCAGATTCTGGAGAGTGATGGTGATCTGACGCGCCTCTGATTCTGACCAGGGCGATTCGTTCTCCGCCGCATCGACTGCCTGCGCGCACCAATAGTAGGTGTCGCCGTAGGGCAGTTCCGGGGTCATCGTGCTCCAGCTGGTCTTGTTGAGTTTATCGCTGGTAAGCACGAGGTTCTGTTCACAGGTCGCTGGTTCGCCTTCTGCTTTGGTCACCACACGGTAGCGGTACCAGGTGGCGCCAGGCACAGCTTTCACCGCCAGCGTGGGAGTGGTATCGTAAGTGTAGGCGCCGGCTAACGGCGCAACCAGCGCTGGCGCGGCTGGCGCGATCGTGTCTACAGTGAAACTACGCGTCACGGACCAGCTGCCCGCCACGCCTACTTCATCAATCGCTCTGATACGCCAATAATATAGCCCGTCTGGCAGGTCAGGCACCGTAAACGGCTGGTCACCTGGTTCCGGGTTATCGATGTCCGCGACCAGCGGCTCCTTAAAAGCGGTCGTTTTACTGATCTGCAGCTGGTAGTGGTCGGCATTGACCACATCCGTCCAGTCAAAGTCCACATCTTTCACCCGCAAGAAAGCCCCAGCAGCCGGCGCTTTCAGCGTGGGCGCCAGCGGCGGGTTCATAGAAAGGAATTCCAACGGTTTCTGGTCGCTGGTTTTCACCGTAGACCAATCCCCCCAGGTGGTGCCGAAGCGCGGGCGGATTCGCCAGTAATAGGTTTTTCCATTGGCGAGGTCGCTGCCGTAGGCAAAGCGCAGACCCGATGTGGTAGCGTTCAGCAGAATTTTGTTAAAAGTATCTGACTGGGATAGCTGAACGTTATACAAGTTGGCGTTCGTGATACCCAACCATTCGAAGGTCACTCTTTTAGCATCCAGTTTCTGCCCCACGGTAGGTTTAACCGCGACAACGTCAAAGTTCACCGGGTGCTCGGCAAACAGTCCTTCAGGGTCTGTGCCCCTGAAAGTGATCGTCTCGCTGCCTGACCAGTCCGCCTCGCGCTGGGTGATGGTGGCCACGCGGTCGATAATGGTGACCTCGAGGTTGGTGTCACCTTCAACAGACCAGTTGATCTCATCCACGCGATTATCCACATCCGAGATGAACCGATCCAGTTCGATGGGCGTAAAAGCAGCGCCGTGTTGTATCACCCATTGGTCCGGGATGTCCTCAACCATCACCGGCGCGTCATTGACCGGGGTCACGGTAAAGGTCACCGCGTCTTCGCCATACAGCCCGCCAGGAGCGGTGGCTCTGAAGGTGATCACCTCCGATCCGAACCAGTCAGCGTGCGGGAGGGTGATGGTGGCGACGCGGTTTGTGATGTTCACCTGCATATCAACATTGCCGGAATAGGTCCAGGTCATATCCGCGTCAGCGTTATGGTTATCCTGCACGTAATCATCCAGGTTGATGACAGCGAAATGTTCACCTTCATTGATGGTCTGGTCAGGGATGTTTACCGCCGGCGGGGAGGGTTTCACTGTGAAAGAGGCGCTGCCAGCATCAGACGCGTTTGAGGGGTCAGTGGCAATGAATGTGATCGTTTCCGTTCCGACCCACCCCGCTTCCTTCACGCTGATGGTGGCGACGCGGTCGGTGATGCTCACGTTCAGGGCGCTGTTGCCCGTGAACGTCCAATCGATTTCCTCAACCAGGTTGTCGACATCCAATACATAGTCATCCAGGTTGATCGCCGTGAAGGTTTCGCCCTCGACGATCTGCTGATCGGGGATGTCCAGCACCAGGGGCGGGTCATTCACCCCCAGCTTGTCGGCGTTAAAATTCACCCCGGGTACATCCGCCGCGTAAAGGGTCACCTGCTGTGAGCCGGGTACGAACGCGTATCCTTCCAGCGAGGGGGTGAGGGTGTAGATCTCAGGGGTGAGGCCCTCGAACAGGTATGTGCCATCCACGCCGCTCAGCGCCGTGTGCTCGAACCCGTCATCCACGGTCACGCCCGGCAAAGGCGCACCGTTGTAGGTTATGCGACCGGAGATCGAATGCAGCGGCAGACCGTCAAAATTGATATTGGTTTGGTTCTCTCCGCTGATGGTGACCGAGCGGCTGGGCATGGGGAAGAAATAATCCGCCCGCGACACACTCACCTGGTAAGTGCCCAGGGTCAGTTCGCCGAAAGCGTATTTCCCGCCACCATGCGTGACCATCGGTGCCCGCCCGTTGTCAATAGAAACGGTAACGCCATCGAGCCCCTGCCCCTGGTAGTCCCTCACCGTGCCTGAGATGACAAAAATAGGCGCCAGGCTGGAGGTGAAATTCACGCCGCTCAGGTCGCTGTCGTCCAACACCTGCGGAGCGGAAGCGGCAGGGTTAAAGTTGTAGCCTTTCTTGAAAGGAGTGAACACGTGCTCACCGCGCGGCAGCCCGATGAAATGGAAGTTCCCGTCAGCATCGCTCGTCTCCGTGCGTTCAAGGCCGTTTGCCAGCGTTGTGGATACCTGCACCCCGGGGAGCGGCCCGCCCGAGGGGGCGGTGATGCTGCCCGAGACCTTGAGCGCGGGAACGCGCTTGACGCGCAGCGCCGGGTCGCCAAACAGCAAGAAGGTCTCGATATCATCCGAGTTCACGCCCGTTGACCACAAATTGAGCTTCCCGGCTAACGTAGCCTGACCCACAGTGGTCGTCGTGCTGCGGAAGAAAGCGTTGAAGAAACCCTTGTCCAAGAAATCATGCGCGCTGGCCAACCCAACTCCGCTGGAAGACCAGCTGGCCACCGCGCCTTTGCCCTGCGCGCGGGTGACCACCTCGGCAGTCACGGCGTTATTTTCTTCAGCGTACGGGAAATGATAAGAACCGTCATAGCAGGTCATCGCCAGGATGATGGGCAGCTTGCCGCCATTTGCCAGGTTCTGGACATCATCCGCTTTAAATAAATACGGTTTGGCTTTTCCCCAAAATTTGTAGGAGGCGTGCCCGATGTAGTTGACCAGCAGTTTGCCCGAGTTGATGCCGGCGGTGATCGCGTCCTTGGCGTCGGTTATCGTCATGTGGGTCACGTTGAGGTACACCTTCTCGGCGGTGTACGGCGCGGCCAGGTGCCCCGCGAGCAGGCTGTCAGAAAGCAGGTCAAAGAGCCCGCCGCTGTCGCGGCTATCGGCTATCGCCAGCACCTGCTGCCGCCAGGGTTCCGGCGGGTCGTCATCCTCTTCGTAGGCAATGACCTTATCCACCATCGCCTGCGCTTCCGCCGCGCTGTTCACCGCCATCCTGCCCAGCATCATATCCGGCATGGAGTCACGATTGCCCATCCCATCTTTGAAGGTCACATAACGGTTATCCGCCGCTGTCTCTCCCAGCGTTGGGTCCACAAACGCCAGGTAAGGCGGGATGTAGCTCACCTTCCCTTTAAGTTCATAATCCTTGGGGTCATAATGCCCATCGCCCATCAACACCACGTACGACGGCGCCGGCTTGACCCACGCGTTGTAGGTGTATTCCAAAAAGTCGCGAATGGCGTAGGCCGAGACGATCCCATAATTGAATTCATCGTACACATCCTGCACGTCCACTTTCACCGCCCGAAGCCCCTGCCCAGCACGGTGCGCCCGCAGCTCCTCCGCCTGGCTCCAGAACGCCCGCGGCGTGATGATAATATGGTCCGCTCCGTTCGTCCCCGCACGCAGGTTCGAGGGCGTGTCCATCGTCTCGATTCCCTGCACCACCTTGTAATTGCCAGCCGCCTTCGCCAGGTACTGCGCGCTTTCAGCCACCACATCACTGAACTCGACCATATAGGGATTACTGCCGCTGAACGCCAGGTTGCTGACCTGCTTCACGTCCGCCGCGTCCGTCACATCGTACACTTCCACCTGGTCCGTGGTGAACCCGTTCAACTGGTAGCGGTAAACCCCCGCCGCCCCATTCTTGAACCACAGTTCATCCCCCACCGCGGTGAAGGTGTTCGCGTACTCCAGGTCAACTGCATCAATATAAATATTTTCGCTGAACGCGCCCGTGTCATTGACCGCTGTCACCTCCAGCGTGTTCACGCCCGCCGTCAGCAGCCCCGCGCGCAGCGGCATGCTCAGATGGCTCCAGGCTTTACCGTCCCAGTACGCTTCGCCGATCTGCTCCCCGTTCAGCGTCACCCGCACATGATGGTCAGGATTGATGTTGGGGTCCGATAGAAGGCCGTACATTGAAATTTTCATCTGCCCCGCGGCATTGGCCGGCGCATCCAGGGTGAAGGTCTTCGTCCAGCTCAGCTTCGACGGTGGGGTAAGATTAGCGCCAAAGTACCGCTCCAGGTCATCGTCGCCACGCACCGAGGGGACATAAATCTTATTTTCCTCAATGTGCCGGTTCGATAGGTGCCAATCCGGCACGCTCTCCTCTCCAGGGCTGCCATCGCGCGTCCCCATCCTCCGCCCCCAATCCCCTCCATAGGTCAGCCAGTAGATGTTGTCCCAGGTGTATTTCGAATCAAGCCCTTCGCCATAAAATACAATGTAGTCCGTGCTGTTGAACGCCCCATCGCCTTCTCCAACTACCCGTATCGCCAGTTCATTGCCCAGGTTGTACATCTTTATCGTGCGGGGATCTATCAAACTCACCGGTAACCCAGCCGTGACCAGTTCAGCATATGTTAGCCGGTAGAGCCCGTTGTCCCTCACCTTCACCCGCCAGCCAGGTTCCGGCGGCGCCCAGGGTATGCCCGCGCCCGTCATCTCCTGCAGCGACATCTCCCCCCCCGCTTCCTGCGGCGCCCGCCAGCTCTGCGCGCTCTCGTAGTTCAGCAGCTCCCCTTCCAGCACGCTCTCGTACGCCACGGCGTCTTCCACTCCCACCCCTTCAAACCCTCCCCCACTGAACCTTACCTCCACTTCCAGCGTCTCGTACACCGTCAGCTCCTGCTTCTGCGCGTTGTACTGCACCGGGTACACCACCAGCCCCAGCACCCGCTGCTGCCTCACCATGCCATCATTCATCACCATCGCCAGCGACCCCGGGTATTCTCCTCCACCGTACACGCTCGCGTCCTCTTCCACCACATATACTACCTCCGGCAGCAGCGGCTCCCCTTCCACTGGCAGCGTCATTTCCGCCTTCTGCGTCTCTACCGGCAGCACTGGCGCGCTCAGCTTCTTCACCCGCGCCTGCCCGGGTACCACGTACAACATCACTTCCGCCCCCAAAGGCGCTCCTACCTGCTCCACCACCATTGGCAGCGATGGCGCTCCCGCCTGCGCGGTCTGCGACCACCCAGGCAGCCCAACCCGCGTATAGGTCTTCCCGTTCTCCTCTATCTCTTCCAGCACCAGCTCTTCCACCGGCACCGTCACCGTGAACCTCACCCCCGCGCTCTCTTCACTCAGCAGCCGGTTCGCTTCCGCTGACCTCACCCCCTCCCCGCTTACCTTCGCTGGTACCATAACCCCCACCGCGAAGACCAGGATGAGCAATGTGTAAAACAATTTGGTTTTCTTCATCATCAAACGAATCCTCTGTCAAACAAACAATACCGATAAGTTCCTGAAGCGATCAGTGTTTACCGTTTCCAGTAATTGCTCGTGAATGCGCTTTTTCCCTCCATCATGCAACGATAGCGTCCTGGCAATTCCACCTGCTACACCCCTGCTGTTCAAAGCAAAATCCGGTAGCTGCCAGCGGAAAACCCTTATCGCCCCTTTACCATCTGTCCTTCTGGTCAAAGGCTTCAAAGGATTCAAAGCCAGCGGGAATCCCGGCCTACCAGCCTTTACCGGTAAACCGCGAACATCCCACCAGTAATGATTATACAACAATTTACTGCTCATTCTGCCGCCTGTTTACCCAGCTCAACCCAGGATCAGGCAGAGGGGTTCTTTCGTCTCTACAGGCGGTATGAAAAAGCCTGATGCAGCGTACTCCGTGCCTGAGGGGCATTTCCGCTGTCGCACAATCACTGCCCAACGTTTATGGTTTAACCTCCACGGCAAGCGGACCGTGCAGTTCACTGCCGCCATTCATGTCCAGGTCCTCCAGCCAGTAGTAGTAGGTTTGCCTGGGTTTAAGTCCGCCTTGAAGATCAGCCCCTTTATCCGTGAATGTATAACTGGACCCAACCATGCTGCCGGGAGGGTTTCCTGTAGGGATCATCAGCGAATTGATTTTCACACGCGCGCCTTTGAGATCGCTGGCGCGGTAAACATTAAAGCCCAGGTTATCCAGCTCATTTTCAGTCTGCCAGGCGAGGGTGACGGTTTTCCCAGCTGAAGTAGCGCTGAAATCGGAAAGGTCAACAGCTGTCGGGGCGCTCGGAAAATGCAGCGCAGGGTCGCCAAAGAGCAAAAAGGTATCCAGCGAGTCAAGGGGACCGCCGCTGGCCCACAGGAAGGATTTGCCAGTAAGCGTTGCCTGCCCCACTGTTGGTACATTTAAGGTGGAATAGGCGTATAAGAATCCTCTATTCAAATAATCTTGTGTATTGGACATCCCCATTCCGCTGGATGACCAGCTGGCCACCGCGCCTTTGCCCTCCGCGCGGGTGATCACCTCGGCGGTCGACGAATACTGTGTAGGGGACGGTAAATGATAATAACCGTCATAGCAGGCCATCGTCAGAATGATGGGCAGCTTGCCGCCATTTGCCAGGTTCTTGACATCGCCCGCGCCGAATATTTGTTCGTCTGCCCATGCTGTTTGGGAAGCGTGACCGATGTAGTTGACCAGCAGCTTGCCCGAGTTGATGCCAGCGAGGATGGCATTCTTGGCAGCGGTTGGCGTCGTATGGGTCACGCCATAATAGACCAATTGAGCTGTCAACTGGGGCGCCATGCAGCAGCTCATCAGGTTGTTGGATAATGCGGGGAAATTTCCGCCGGCATCAGCGTTATCCGCAACCAATAACACCTGCTTCTGCCAGTCGCCCGCCGGGCTCGTTTCGTAGGCAATGGTCTTGTTCACCATCGCCTGCGCTTCCGCCGCGCTGTTCACCGCCATCCTGCCCAGCATCATATCCGGCATGGCGTCACGATTGCCCATCCCATTCTTGAAGGTCACATAACGGTTATCCGCCGCGGTCTCTCCCAGCCACGGGTCCACAAACGCCAGGTAAGGCGGGATGTAGTTGGCCTTCCCAAGATTTTCATAATTCTTCGCGTCATAATGCCCATCGCCCATCAACACCACATACGACGGCGCCGGCTTGACCCACGCGTTGTAGGTGTATTCCAAAAAGTCGCGAATGGCGTAGGCCGAGACGATCCCATAATTGAATTCATCGTACACGTCCTGCACGTCCACCTTCACCGCCCGCAGCCCCTGCCCAGCACGATGCGCCCGCAGCCTTTCCGCCTGGCTCCAGAACGCCCGCGGCGTGATGATGATGTGATCCGCTCCGTTTGTCCGCCCACGCAGGTTCGAGGGCGTGTCCACCGTCTCGATCCCCTGCACCGCCTTGTAACTGCCAGCCGCCTTCGCCAGGTACTGCGCACTTCCACCCGCCATATCACTGAGCTCGACCATATAGGGGTTGCTGCCGCTCACCGCCAGGTTGGTGACCTGCTTCACGTCCGCCGCGTCCGTCACATCGTACACTTCCACCTGGTCCGTGGTGAACCCGTTCAACCGGTAGCGGTAAACCCCCGCCGCCCCATTCTTGAACCACAGTTCATCCCCCACCGCTTTGAAGGTGTTCGCATACTCCAGGTCAACTTTGTCTATCCACACCTTATCAGAGCCCACTCCTGTGTCATTGACCGCCGTCACCTCCAGCGTGTTCACGCCCGCCGTCAGCAGCCCCGCGCGCAGCGGCATGCTCAGGTTGTTCCACTTGATGCCGTCCCAGTACACATCGCCGATCTGCTCCCCGTTCAGCGTCACCCGCACATGATGATCGGGGTTGATGGCGTTTGCCTGGAAACCCAGCATTGCAATTTTCATCTGCCCCGCGGCGTTGGCCGGCGCATCCAGCGTGAAGGTCTTCGTCCAGCTCGGCTTGGACGGTGGGGTAAGACTTGCGCCAAAGTACCGCTCCAGGTCATCGCTGCCAGTCGCCTTGCTATAATAGGAAATGTTTTCCTCGATGTGCAGGCTCGATACGTGCCAATCCGGCACGCTCCCCGCTCCAGGGCTGCCATCGCGCGTCCCCATCCTCCGCCCCCAATCCCCTCCATAGGTCAGCCAGTAGATGTTGTCCCAGGTGTATTTCGAATCAAGCCCTTCGCCA
>Ga0255346_1002439_pt1 | contig 23460 bp, 15 predicted proteins | sample wastewater_treat_FD_194410 | JGI IMG/M metagenome (GOLD analysis project Ga0255346, IMG submission 194410) | Wastewater microbial communities from Lulu Island WWTP, Vancouver, Canada - plant22 | ecosystem: Engineered > WWTP > Wastewater > Unclassified | place: Canada: Vancouver, British Columbia... | reverse complement strand
CTGCAGCACGTCGTTGATATGATCAACAATCGTCCAAGAAAACGTCTGAATTTCCTTACTCCCTATGAGGTGCTTAAAAAGTTTTTTCAGTGATTTTGTTGCACTTGACTTGACAATCTATCATTATAGTAACAATCATGGGTTTTTTAAGGATATCCCGTTGAAAACCTTACACTTCGGTGTTCGTATAATTAGAGGAAGTGATGCCTTTGGATGGAAACAGTGAGAAAGTAGATGCGGCCAAACCGCCTGCTGCGAAAAAGAAAAAAAGAAGCGCTAAAAGCTATGCTTTTTCTTTTTTTATCAAGCTTGCGGTGACGGCGGCTGTCCTTGCGGTCATGCTGATTTACGTCTGCGGAGTTTATATCTGCCATGATAATTCGTCATATCCTATGATAAAGGACGGCGATCTCTGTATCACAGCTAAAATGGCGGAACTCAGACAAGGCGATGAGATAGCTTACGAAAAGGACGGAAAAGTGAAATTCGGCCGTATAATTGCATTCGGCGGCGACAGCGTTGAGATACTTAATGATTATATCACAGTTAATGGGTATGGAATTTTTGAGGATACTGTGTATCCCACGACACCTGACGGGGCAATGATATCATTCCCCTATGAAGTGCCTGAAAACTGCGTTTTTGTACTGAATGACTTCAGAAGCGATACCTCTGACAGCAGAGTGTTCGGCGGAGTCAGGCAGGATGATCTGAAAGGCAGGATCATTTTTATAATGCGCAGACGGGGCATATGATCTTCATTATATAAGGAGGAAAACTATGAAAAAGAATCGTTTATTTGCAGCAGCTGCTTCTATGGCTATGATTGCCTCTGTTATGTCCGTTGTTCCTATGGGCGCAGGAGCAGCAAATGATGCTTACACTAATGCAACCAATAAGACTGACTGGGGCGATGCAGCAACTGCTCATACTACAGTCATCAAGAAAATTCTCGAAATAGAGAATACAGCCAATATCCCTTCAGCAGAATTTACAATCAATGCAACTGTTCCGAATGCGAAAGTTGACGCTACAGCTTCAACAATGGCTGTTTATCCCGGTGTTAATCCTGAACTTATCAAGTGGAAGACAGATAATGCATCATCAGCAACAGCAGGCAGCAGCGGTACTATTACATACGCTCCGCAGGATAAGGCTAATGCAGCTAATACATCCGCAGGCGACTTTGTTACTATCATCAATCAGACAGATGATGGTGCAACAACCGACAAGGACGAAAGCGACTACTATCTCGCTTCCAAGAATATAACTCTCGATTTCTCCGACTGTGTATTCACAGAGCCGGGTATCTACCGCTACTACCTCGATGAGACCAACGGCGGCCAGAGCGGTATCTCATACGACAGCACAACAAGGACTCTTGACGTTTATGTTGAGCACGATGCCGAAAACAGCACAGATACAGCAAATAAACTCAAGATAACCGATTTCGTTCTCTATAAGGGCAAGATCACAGCAGGCCCGAGTAACACAACTCCTCTCGGAACTGCAACAGCCCAGACTATGGAGGATAACAGTTCACAGAATGTTAATACTACCAACATTGTAGCTGACGGACAGAAATCAGTGGGCTTCAAGAATGATTACGATACATCTGACCTTACTATCGGTAAGCAGGTAACAGGTAATCAGGGCTCAAAGGACAAATACTTCAAATTCACTGTAAATATCTCAGGCGCTAAGAAGGGCGCTGTATATACTGTAGATTATACCACAGCAGGTGTGGGAAATGCTGATGCTTCAATAGCAGCTGCCCCAAATGCTGCTACAACTGTTATCACCTCCGCTGTTACTCAGCCTGAATCACTTACTGTAGGCGATGACGGCACTTTAACTCAGGATTTCTATCTCCAGGACGGCCAGTATTTCACTATCAAGGGTCTTGCCAAGGATACGGAATTCTATGTGACCGAGGTTAAGGAAGACTATACTTCAACTGCTTCAGCAGCAGGCACAGGCGCTATCACTATCGGAAACATTACTTTCGATGAAGCTCCGGGTACTGCGGCTGCAAAGAATAAAGTAGTAAGCACTGACTTCCAGGTAGCTTACAAGAACGACAAGACAGGCACTATCCCCACAGGTATCCTTCTCTCTGTAGCAGGTCCTGCTGTTGTTGGTGCAGTAACTCTTGGCGGTATCTCATACCTCCTTCTCAAGAACAAGAAGAGAGACGATGAGGAAGAATAAGCAAATTGCTTAAATTCTGGAAATTTATGAATCTTCTCTACGAGCGGCTCCTGCTGATCGTACTGGTGATAATACTTCTCATATCAGCATGGTGTATGTATGACAACTACTATGTCTACAATCAGACGCTGGACGAAAGTATAAGAAAGTACAAGCCTGTTGCGGGCAGTGCTGACTTCGTAGAGAATTCGCCTATAACAGACGATATGACAGCGTGGATCACTATTGACGGTACTAATATCGATTACCCCGTTATGCAGGGGACCGATAATATGAAGTACCTGAATACCGATCCTTTCGGACATTATTCCCTTTCGGGGAGCATCTTTCTCGACAGCCGCAATTCAGCTGATTTCTCAGACGATTATTCGCTGATCTACGGCCACCATATGGAATACGGGAAAATGTTCGGCGCACTTGACGATTTTCTTGACCCCCCTTATTTTGCACAGCACAGAACGGGGACTCTTATAATAGGAAAAAATGCCGAAAAGACCTATGCCCTTGATGTATTTGCGGCTATGCGTGCAGATTCCCGTGACGGGGCGGTCTTTGATCCGGGAAAGGCGGATATTAAAGCGTTTATCAGGAAAAATGCGGAAATATGCATAGCTGACCGTGATGAACGTATCGTTGGACTTTCTACCTGTACTGAAGGAAGCGATAATTCAAGAATAGTTGTCTTTTGCTATATCAAGGATTCAGACGGTCAGTAGACCTGTAACATGAATGGGAGGGAATGCATATGAAGGCGATACGTAGGTTTATGTGTATAGTTTTCTGCAGCATTCTCTCTTTGTTTTGTCTGCCGTGTGCCATTGCTCACGCAGATGACATCATGACTGCGGAGGCTGAAATACCCGTATCATGCCTCAGTACAGATGACCCTGAGGGACACATCTATCAGATTATGATAGAACCTGTGAATGCCGATTCACCATATCCCAGGTCCGATACCTTACAGATATCCGAAAGCGGAAACGGAAAATTTCAGATCGATATAACTGAACCCGGAACGTACAGCTATATCATTTATGAAAAAGCAGGGGCTGATGATAAAGTCAGCTACGACAGCAATATATATCATGTGACTTTAACAGTGGAAAATATCGGGCAGGATAAGCTTGCTTATGCGGTAACTGCTTACAGAAACGATGAAACCGACAAAGCGCACAGACTTGAATTCAGGGATGTCGTTATGTCTGATGAGGTCACAACTACCGTAACAGTTTCAACAACACCGGCTGTTACAACAGCTGCTTCAACAGCTGTTACTTCTGCTGCGGTCACTTCCGCAAAAAACAGCGGAGGCCTGTCCGCTGTCTATGAGAATATAGGCAGCATTATGACAGGAGACAGCACACCTGTAAAGCTTTTCATAACTCTGATCGGAACAGCCGCTGCTGTTGGCGGAGCAATGCTCCTCCTGAAGAAAAAGGATAACGAGGGTTAAGGACGTCTTGGAGCATAATGGCGGCTTTTTCCCTCTTTTTGCTGCAATAAAGCCGCTGAGGAATATAGACATAAGGAGGCGGATGTATGCTTAAAAAATTGAAAAACAGAATAATAAGCGGTATCTCTGCCCTCTCTATGCTGGCAAGTTCAGGCTTGTCGTATATTCCGACAAGAGCAGAGGATGCCCATAAAGTAATATTTGATCTGGAACTTCTCAAAGGTGCGACTTATTACGCTGACGGCTTCCACGATGATGATATGACGGATACGGAGCTTATCGAGTCGGAAAACCTCAAAAATGAGGACGGAAGCGACATCGGCGGCGCTTATGTATGGACTGCCGAATCCGCTGCGAAGAACCATAATGTAGTATATAATATCAGGTTCAGCTGTTCGGGAGTTGCTTATGATGACCCGAAATACGCTCAGGATACTATGAAAATAACCATTCCGCCCCATATCTTCAGGCTTTCAGACGGCGAGTACGGCGATCAGCTTGAACTTCCTGTACCAAGTGTGGATGAGCTTGAAAAGGACGGAAACGGCGATTATGTCACAGACCATGAATTCGCATACAGAATAGACGATGACGGAAATTATGTCATATTCAACATAAAGCCCATATCGTCGGGCGAGGTCTATGAATTCCCTATTGCGTACAAGACCACGCATATGACATACGACTATACCGACCTCAGCGAGACCGACCCCTGTCAGGTGTCACTGAGCCTGACAACATGGGATAAAGATGATCCCGGCAATGAACATGAGATAATCGATGATTCGGCTAAGATACCTGTGCATATAAACACAAGGGCTGAACTGATGGAAGTAAAGAAGCAGGTTGCCACATTCGGCAATTACCCTGCTGTCATGGACAGTTCTGAGATCATCGCAGCTCTCGGAGCAGGCGCTCTTGCAGATGTTGATATCGACAGCGATCATTATTACGTTGTGTGGGGCGTTACATCGACTATATCGGAAGTTACACAGAGGTATAACTTCACGCTCAGAGATACCGGTAATATCGTTCTCACAGGCAGGGACGCAGAAAATAATGACCGTTCCGTAACAGGTGAGGTCGTAGCTGTCGGACTCAGCGGCAAACCGGCTTATACAAGCGGAACGGAAGATACCTTAGAGGGACTTGCGGCTTCGGGAAAAAGAACAGACCACGTTATCACCGCATTCCCGAAAGATGAGATAGACGCTCTTTCACAGGAAAATGCCACACCTGCTGTGTATTCCGCTTCAAATACAGCTGATGCGGAACTTACACCTGCTGACCACAAGGACAAGACAACTGAAAAGTCGGGAAGTGCAGTTCTGAAATATGAGGTAAAGGACCCGAATTATATCGCTCCTATCGAAAAGTACGATGTGAAAAAATACGGCCTTTACAACAGCGGCATGAACCTTGTAGGCAATTTCAATAATATCACATCTTACAATATGGACGTTCTCACAAAGGATAAGGTCCTTTCGGGAATAATGTATGAGAACTTCAGCGAAGCTTACGCTTATCCGAAGACAGTCGCACATTTCAATAAGGAAATACGTGAGATGACTGCCGAGACCATAGAAGAAGATGACGGAAACGGCGGAACGATACAGAGGCTTATCGTCACAGCTGTAGGCGATCCGTCAAGAGTTTACGAAGCCGTAAAGGGCGACAACAAGTATACCGTGACCAACGGAAGCGATACTCCCGAAGAATTCTATGTCAGCGATACGGGACTATTTGCAGAAGGCGATGATTCACTTGACCTTACCAAGCTGAAAATGATAGCAGGTCAGGAACTGAGTGAACAGTACGGCCACGACAATGCCGAGTATATTGTTGATGACCATGAACTCAGGCTTGCAGAGTATGAATCGCCTCTCTACGGTGCGCAGCCTCAGCCCCTTCTCACAAGCGATGACTATTACTTCGATTATGTAAATTACAGCGTAAAGGCTGCTTCAGCTGATTATGATACTGAAAATATGGAGTACATCGCAGATGATGTTGAGGAATTCAGCGCTGACGATATCCTCACATTCTATGCGTATCCGTCAGGCAGCAGCGAGGCTGTTGAAGTCGGAACCTATAATCTTTCAAACAATACGGCCGTCATAACAAGGAGAGACCTTGTATCTTCCATAACAGGAAGCAGGATAACATTCAGAAGCGATACTGTTACGGGATACAGGATAAAGGCGGAAAACAAGTATTATTATTTCGCCATAGATTCAAAACCTTCCATAACACTGAAGCCTTCCGATTACGTGAAGAACTATGTGGAAGAAGCCGAACAGCAGACAGTGAAGAAGATGGCTGTCAACAACTACGTTTCATGGAAGGTCAGAAACGTCAATACGGATGAATACAGCGAAAAGAACGATGCGGCAACCGATTACCTCACCGAAGCTATACGAAATTCCAGCATAAAGAAAAGCGTTCTCGATGAGGATAATATTATCATCGGTCAGGACGGAAAACAATACAGCACAGGAAATGATACGCTGAACAGACAGTTCACAGTTGCATGGAAAACTGTCGTAGGCGAGACTATCACAGGTGCTGACGGTTCATCAGGCACACAGTATGTTTCTCAGCAGTCAGGTACTTTCTATGACCTGCTTCCTGCATACAGCGACATAATCCCCGGAAGCGTCAATGTAAGCATTAACAGGAACGGAACTAAAGCGCCCCTTTCACGTTCGGAATTTACTGTCCTTCCGAGACAGTCCGATTACAACGAAAGCGGAAGAAAGCTTCTTACAGTGCAGGTCGATGCACCTACGGACAGCACATACGAGATAAGCTATGTTACCGTACACACCCATGAGGACCTTCAGGATCACGGCTACATCGCTGTCAATGCAGTAGCATACCAGACGGGAAATGCGGAAATAGCAAACGGTTCACCCGATGACGGCGGCAAGGAAAAGTACAACCTTCACGATTATATGGTGAACTTCGATCCCGACAATAACGGTGCCGAGAGATTCCTCTACAGCGAAGCCAAGACCAATATCCTTGCGCTTATACAGACTTCATCAGGTATTTTCAAAAAGGTATCATCGGAAGATGATCCTACACCAAGAAGAAACACAGTGGTCCATCAGAACGGAGAGTACACCTATTCCATAAGAATGAAGAACTCCTCCACCACTAAAGCTTACGATATAGCTATACTTGACTCACTGGAAAATTACCAGAACGGCTATAATTCGGCTTTATCAAAGGTCTGCGACTGGAAGGGAACTCTTACAGGCTTTGATCTGTCATATCTTGAAAGCAAGATGGAGATACAGGGCTGCAAGGACGATCTTAAACTATTCCTCTACATCAGCGACGACGATGTGAACAGAGTCAATTTTGAAAATAATCTTTATTCCGATGAAAATAACCGAAAGGTGCTTCTGCAAAGCATACTTGATGAAGGTTCGGGAGATCCAAGCGGACTTTCACCTGAAGAGACAGTGATCTACAACAGGGATATGGCTTGCTGGACGAAGGTCGATGACTGGCGTGACCTCAGCGGCTATGACCTTACAAAGGTGAAGGCGTTCATAGTATATATCCCTCCTCCGTTCTGTCTGGGCAAGAGCGAAAGCTTGTCGTTCAGAGTCAATATGACCGCCCCTGATTATCTGCCGTCAGGCAGAAAGGCAGCAGACGGAGTTACAGAGATACCTCCTGTGGCCTATAACAACGTTTACCGTTCATTCACTAATATACCGGAAAAAAACAATGAAAATGTTGACCCTGAAACTGCAATAGCATCAGGCGACAGTACATACTTCTACACTCATTATGACTATACACAGGTGGAATTCAGAACTGCGGGAACTCTTGAATTCGGCAAGATCGAAACAGGACATGAAAATGTTGCCGTAAAGGACACTATTTTCAGACTTGCAGGTACATCCGCTTACGGTACGGCCGTAAATGAACTTCTTATCACAGACAGCAATGGTATGGTCAGATTTACGGGACTTGAAAAGGGAACTTACACCCTCACCGAGGAATAGACAGACGAAGACCATATCGTTAATCCTACACCTCATACAGTTACCGTAACTCCTCACGGAGATGTTATGCTGGTCACTATCGACGGCTATACAAGCGGTGTTGACGAGGCAGGAAATGTTCTGGTCTACGATGCTGAAACGGATTCCTATGAATATGCATCAGAGGACAGACAGCCGTACAGGATAAACAACGACAGAAGAGTCCATTCACAGGTACAACTTACCAAGAGGGGCAAGCTTACAGATGCGCCGATAAGCGGTGCGGTGTTCACTCTTACAGGAACATCGGATTATAACACAGTTTACAGCATAAGGGCAGTAAGTGACCGCTCGGGTGCTGTGAGATTCGGCGATATCGAACTCAGCAGCAGTCCGTATACAATTACCGAAGTCCTCCCTGCGGAGGGATATATCCCTGTTGCAAACACCTATAATTTATGGGTAAGAGAGGGCGCAGGCGGAGTTGCGGCAGTTACGCTTGAGGGAGGAGATTCCGACAGCAGCGGCGTTATCTACAACAAGCCGTTCGCACATATGGATATCCGCAAGGCTGACAGCGTTACGGGAAATGCCGTAAACAATGTCACATTTACTCTCACACCGAGAGACAGCGCAACAACAGATGAACTTCAGACAGCGGTGTATGAACTGGAAAGGATAGCCGCAGAAGCTTTCACTGATCCTGCTGATATCGCTCAGTATGTGAAGTGGGACGACAGCCTTACACAGACCTATTCATCAGGAAATGTAGGCCCCGAGGGTGAATACCTGTTCGGCAATCTTGTGGAGGGCAGCTACATACTCACCGAGACACCTTCCGACGATTATACCAAGAACGTCACAAGCTATAACGTTAACGTGACAAGAGACGGCAGCGGCTACTGCATCGAGTTTGAGGATACAGACGAGATGGAGTACATAAAGCGTATCAATGGCGGCGACGGAAATGTTGCGTTTGAGAAAACCGACAAGGAGAATGCCACATCTTACCGCATCTTCAACGACAAGACATACGACGATGAGAGAACAGTCATAAAATCATGGATCGGCGATCCTATGGAAAGCGGATTCCCTGTGCTTCATCTCAGTACGGAAGAACCCGAAAAGGGACTGACAAAAGTAACGATAGGCCCTCAGTTCAAAGCATCTTTTGCAGCCCAAAAGAATACTTTAACATCAATGGAAAGAAGCCCGTCACTTCCTGACGGTATAACTGTTGATAATATTCAAGCTTCATTCATGGATAATGATGACGGCGAAACAGGTCATTTCTACTCATGGGTAGAGGGCACTACACTGAAATGGTGGAGCGATGCAGATATTATTTATCTGCCGAGAGACTGTAATGAGCTGTTCAGAGATATGACGAAGATCAGGGAAATGGATCTTTCGGATTTCTATGTTGACAAGGTAACGACTTTCTTTAACACATTCAAGGGCAATAAGCTGCTTGAAACGATCACTTTTAACAACAGCGAAGGCGATAATTTTGTAAACGGCGATAACATTACCACGATGCGATCAATGTTCCAGGATTGCGAAAAGCTTCAGAGTGTTGATATAGGAAAGCTTCAGGTAGGCGCCTCACTTACTAATGTAGGCGAAATGTTCAGGAGTTGTAATGCTCTTACAGGACTTGATCTGAGAGGCTTCGGAAATTGTCCGGGACTTACTGATATAAGCGGCTGGTTCTGGAATTGTATCAATCTGAAATATATTGACCTGAGCAATTTTGAAACAAGTACAAATCTGACCCAAATAGGCAATTTGTTCAACCATGTCGGAATGGGTGCTTCGGGAACAGGAAACGTTAGTGCAATAGATCAGAACGCAGGCTGTGAAGTATTTGCAAAAGGAAAATGGGAAACAGGCGTGACTACAAGGAGTAAGACCACGGATGATTATTTCAGAATAAAACTGTATGGTTATATCTTTAAAAACGCTCAGGATAATAATGATGCGCCAAGTGGTTATCAAGCTGGTGAACCTTTGCACCTGGATGTAGTAAAATATGAGGATTTTCAAGAAGGTATCGATGCAGGAAGAAAAGGCCAATACGGAAGCTTTTACTACAATGGTAATATAAACAATAATAATGCAAGAGTATGGGGCAGCTACTTCAACGACGCAAACTCCGACTACTACAGGGATTTCTGTATAGCTACCTATGGTGAACCGCCGAGAAGAAACAACGCTCTGAACAGCACAAGAAAAGCATTTGTTTCACCGCTGAATCTCATGAAGCTTCTCGGACGAAGCGCAGGTGCAGATGACGACGAAACAACATACAATAACTTCACACTCGTAAAGACAAATGAAGAAAAAGAAAATACCGATGCATCTGACAGCGACATCGGAAAGAAGTACAGCTACGAATACGTAACAGCGTCAACAGGCACTGAAAATCCTGACGGAAGCTTTACAGTTGACGAGGAGATATATCTTATCGTTGCCGAGACATACAAGAAGTCCGACGGCAAATACTACACACGGTCGGCGGAGTATAAGTACGATCAGCCTGTTACGGCAGTATGGCGCAATGTTGACGGAAGCGGAACTTCACAGTGGCAGTGCGATCTCAAGGTGCATAACAGCGATGACGATGTTTACGCATGGGAGGACAAAATCAACGGTTATAATTCCACAGCGCTTCAGAGTTCGCCGTTATTTGCTGAAAAGGGCAGAACTCCTATTATTACCAATTCCGGCATAGAAAATCCCGTAGGCGGACTGGAAATTACTAAAAAGCTTGCGGATTCGCAGGGACAGGCGCTTCACAGCCGAACTCAGAACGATAAGTTCTGGTTCAGAGTGGAAATGTGGAAGCCTGAGACAAATGATGACGGCAGGCCGATAGACGCAAACGGAAACGTAACTGACGATACCTCAAGGATGGTCTATAACCAGCATTATACGATGCTTCCGTTTGACGAGAACGGTGTCGCATACTATCAGCTTGAAGCTGATGAGACTATTGAAATATCCGGCATACCTCAGTACTGCAAGTACAGTGTGACCGAGGTGAACGATGCTGAACATCCTATGCCCGAAAATAACGGGTATACCCAGAAGTCCGCTGTGGATACAACAGGCTTCATCAAGGGAAAGGATACAGTTTCTGCGGCGATCACCAACGAGGTCATCACTCATAACATCACTGTTTCAAAGGATGTTGAACTTTGGGAGATAACCGACGGCGGTACACCCGTAATGCTTGACAGCACCGACACAAGGACGGTTGACTGGGAAAATGAAGACTTCTCGTTCAAGGCTGTTTTCTCGAACCTTATGGCTGATTACGGATACAAATACTACATCAACGGTGTGGAGAGCGGTTCATTTACGGCCGGTGCAAACGGCAAGGCTGAACTTGAGTTCACTCTCAATTCCGCTCAGCACATAGAATTCAGGGATATCCCCACAGGTGCTGAATACATCATCAACGAGAAGGAAGTAACAGAGCTTGAGGAAAATGAGGAGACCGAAACATGGCACAGGATCAATTCGGGAGAATCATCGGAAGGAAGCAATGCTGCGGCAACTCTCGGAACCGCTGACGATACTGTTACCTTCACAAACAAGAAGATCATCAGCACGGTTACGGAATCACCGATAACAAAGGTCAGAGTCAAAGTTGTAAAGCACTGGCAGAACAGTGACGGAACTCCAAAAACAGAAGGACTTCCCGACGAACTGAATGTATATCTGGGAAGAGTTGCTGTTGAGACCGATGAGGACGGCGAAGAAAACGAGGTAACTTCAAAGCTTCTGACGATACGTTCGGCCGATATCGTTCCTGATGATAACGGCAGCTGGGAGTATGTATTTGACGATCTGGATAAGTATTACAACTTAAACGGCCATGATTATCTGTACAAATATTTCGTTACGGAAGCACCTCTGGTAGACTATGATCTGGTCGTGAACGATTCTGTGGAGGAACTTTTAAACGGTTCAGTCATCAGCTATGCAAGAGACAGCGCAGGCGAAGACTATGACTATATCGCAGATCTGACAAACAGGCAGAAGATGACATATTCCCTTACTATCGGCAAGACGGTCAGGGGCAATTTCGGAAACCGTTCAAAGGGATTCGGAATATTCGTGCAGCTTCAGGATGCTTATGGTGCGGCACTTGTCGGTGACGGATTCAGAGTAACTGACAGCGACGGTGTTGAGCGTGACCTTACACTTGACGGAAGCACCATAAAGATAACCGTTGCTCACGATGAAACATTCGTATTCCACAACCTCCCCGAAGGTGCGAGAGTATCTGTATGGGAACAGGATTACAGCAAGGAAGGCTATACTTCTTCCGCTGAACTTGACGGTGCGGAATATACGGACAGGGAACTGTTCTACATGACACAGGACAGAGAGCTTATCTATACCAACGAGCGGAAAGGAACACTTCCTACGGGAATAACGCTGGCTTCAGCGAATGTGCTTCTGTTTGCTTCAATGGTACTGGGAGGCTGGCTTATCCTCAATAAAAAGCGCCGTGAAGAATGATCGGCGGCAAAATAAAAAACGGGTGTGACCTTTCATTTGAAAGATCTCACCCGTTATTTTTATCAGGACTTTTTGAAAAAGTCGTTTTTACGCACGGAACTTGTCTTCACAAGATGAAATAGCATCTTTTCGGCAAAAATTTACGCATACTGCGTCAAAAATCCTTGACAGGCGAAAGCCTGCCTGCGGATCTTTTCCTTATCTGCATAAAATTTATGCTCGAAAATATGCTTATTCCCCTTTTGAAGACAAGTTCTCAAACTTTTCGGCAAGTCCGAGGTGTCTGGACATACGTCCCTGTATCACCCAGTAGAGTATCAGAAGAAGCACTGCCGCCGCAATAATGTACGGTATACAGTTCATCTCGTCGATAGGGATAGCGTCCGCAGGAACTCTTACTTCCGCTTCCTGAGGCGGCGCTGAGGTGTCTGTTCTGTGGGCTTTGACGAGCAGACGGTGAGTGTTGATACCGTATGGAGTACAGGTCATCAGCGTTACATTGTCCTCGTCGGGGATTATGTTTAGGCTGTCCAGTTCTGTCGGAAGAACGACCTGTATGCTGTCCACGGAATAGGTGTATATCTCATCGAGGATAGTGATGGTGAAAACATCATCCTCAACAAGCTGGTCGATATCGGTGAACAGCCTTGATGAGGGAAGTCCACGGTGAGCGGAAATGACGGAATGTCTGCTTTTTCCGCCTATTGGCAGAGTGGAGCCCTGCAAATGTCCCACAGCGATATTCAGGACTTCGGGGCTTGTGCCGTGATAGATAGGAAGGTAAACGTTTATCTTCGGGATGGTGATATATCCCATGATTCCCGTGCCCGTGATATCAAGTATCCTTTCGTAGCCCTCGATAGTATTGTAATCGGAAAAAGGCGCAGGAAGTTCCGCAAGTTCACGGTTATAGCGTTCCGCCCTCTCGAATAGCTTTTTCTTCTCTTCGCTTCCAAGGTCACTTACAGCTTTATCGTAGTTGGATATGGCCTGTGACTGAACACGGGCATTCCACCACGAACTGAATGACGGGTACAGGATTATGCATATGCCGATAATAAGTATGCTTCCGAAGAAAAGGTAAAAGAGGAAAGTTTTACGTTTATTCATTATTGCCTCCGTCCGAAGCAGAAGGTATCAGTCTGAACCTGTCTTTCGGCCATACAACAGCGTATATCCTGCCTATGACATCTTCCTTTGCCACACATCCCACAGCGGTAGAGCGGCTGTCAACGGAATATTTCCTGTTGTCGCCTACAACGAAATACTTGTTGTGGGGGACGGTGTAGGGAAATTCGATATCGCATTCGCCGAGGGCGTGTTCAGAGATATAGTCCTCAGCGAGAAGCTGACCGTTAACGGTTATCCTTCCTCTGGAATTGATCTCGACGATATCGCCTTCCTGAGCGATGATACGTTTGAGGAGCACCTTTTTATTGTGGTAGAATGCGATGATATCGCCTTTGTTTACCTCGGAGGATTTGCCGCAGAGGACCATATCATGGCTTGAAAGAACAGGCTCCATGCTATCTCCCGAAACACGCATTAGAGGGAGGAAGAACACGGAAATAAGAGCAACAGCCGCAGCCGCAACAAGGATCGCTCCGAAAGTGCTCATGAGGGTCGTGATGTATTTTTTGCCGAAACTGCGCCTTGCTATTTCTTTTTTCAGCTGTTCGGTAGTAGGAAGATCGGGAGTAGTTTTAGTATCGGCCATAGCTTACTGCTCCTCTTCGGCGGAAACTGCTTTGACAGGGATATGCTTTGCGCCTTCCGCAGCGAGAGCGTTTATCGTTGATCTGAGCTGAGCGTTTTCTTCCTTTACTCTGTCAAGTTCCTTGCTCATTGCATAGAGCAGTTCAAGCAGTTCTTTTTTTCTTGCACGTCTGAGTTGTTTATCGGTCATAAATCCTCCTTGAAATATAGTGGTTAAAATATACTTTTTGTATATCAATCAAAAATGATTAAAAAGTGTACAAATTGACCGCCGATCACTTTTTCTGATGGCTTGTGATTATTATTTTTATTATACTTCTAACAGAGGAAAAAGTCAACATATATCTTTTTCTATATGTTGCTATAAAAAATATTTGTGATTAATGATAGTATAATTTCTCTTTTTTGTACAGGATGCAAATATTAGCACAGCTGTTATCTTGGTACTTAACAAAAAACGGTAAAAAATATGACCAAATCCATGAAAAAATATGTAGAAAAAACAACAAGTAAAGTGTACAATAACACTGCTTTCGTCTTGTTTAAATCGCTGAAACTTGAAAATAAAATATGAATTTTTTGTTAAGGGCGTCGACTTGCGTTATAACCGGTGGTATAATTTTCATATTGCAGGAAAACATACCAAATGGAGCATATAATGACTGATAAAGAATTCAGAAAACTTAAACGAGGCGATCTTGTTGCTATTATATATGAATATCAGAAGCAGCAGGAAATACTGATAAAAGAAAATGAAGAACTGAAAGAAAACTCGAATCAAAGGAACTGAAGATCAGCAATGCAGGCTCTATCGCAGAGGCTGTGCTGGAAATGAATCATCTGTTTGAAACTGCTCAGAAAACTGCCGATGATTACGTCGAACAGGTAAAACTCTCAATGAGCGATGCAGAAAAGAAAGCAGAGGAGATAATTGCACAGGCTCAGAAGAAAGCCGATGAGATAATTGCTGAAGCTGAAAAGAAAGCAGATGCATCAACCGCAGGCAAGGCTGATGACGAGAGTCCTTCAAACGAAGACAAAGCCGAAAAAAAGGATACCGATAATGAGCCGAAAGATTAACACCCCTGTCTCACTTCCGTCTATCGATCAGGTGGAAGCAGAGATGAGCAAAATAAAGTATAAAAGCAGATTTTTTAAAACACTGCTGAGCACGATATCTGTACTGGTAGTCGTTGCTGCGGCAGCTGTATTGCTTTCTACGCTGCTGTTCCCCGTGGTACAGGTATCGGGAGACAGCATGGAACCAACATTCACAAACGGTGATGTACTGGTTATCTTAAAAACCAAAGATATCAGCTACGGTGATCTTTGCTGTGCTTCCTGGCAGAACAAAACCCTTCTCAAACGAGTTATCGGAATGCCGGGAGACAGTATTGACATAGACTCTGAAGGCGATGTTTATGTAAATAATGAATTGCTGGATGAACCATATGTAAAGGAGAAAAGTATTGGAAAATGCGAATCTGAACTTACCTGTCAGGTTCCTGAAGATAAATACTATCTCCTTGGAGATCAAAGGGAAAATTCATCTGACAGCAGAAACCCTGATGTCGGATGTATCGCAGAGGATCAGGTTATAGGCAAAGTTTTATTTAAAGTCTGGCCTCTGAAATAGGGATGCGGAAAGGAAAAAGCTGATGATGAAGAATTGTTTCGATAAGTTCTACGAAGTTCTTCATAAAAACAGCATTAAGCGGCGGCGAATGGTCTCACTGCTTCTGGTATTGTCAATGTTTGTTTCCTCAAGCGTAGTCTGGGGGCTTCGTGGAACGGTGTTCACACTGGTCAACGAAGAAGAACCCGCTGATACGCAGGAACTCGATGAAACAGAGACAGAAAAGCTCGCTTATCATGTACACACCGATGAATGCTATCAGGATGTGCTGATATGTGAACTGGAAGAAGATGAAGAACATACTCACACTGATGAGTGCTATGAAAAGCAGCTTATATGCGGTTTTGATGAAGAAGACACTATCCCCGATGAGTTAGTGCCTGACGAGGACGATGCAGAGGAGACTGAGGCTGAGGCGGCCGAAACTCCGGAAGCGGAAGAAGCGGGGGAAGAAGCAGATACCGAAGAAGATGCAGAAGAAGATGAAGATGAAGAAGTCGTTCTTGATGCACAGCTTCCCGATATGATGCTTGCTGCAGGACCTCAGGCATTGGCTTCCGAAAAACCTCCTACGATCCAGACTGTTGATAATATCGCAGAAGGTATCAAGTTCACACTGTTCGATTACGGCGGAAATGAACTTGAAAATCAGAATAACAATTATGGATTCGATGGAACATGGGTAAAAAATGAAGGGGATGACAAATATCATTTCGAGCTGACTAAACCATATGCACATGGAAATGTTGTTGATTCAGGCATCAATACGGGCAGAAATATCAATGATGATATCATGTTCTTTGCTTATGGTACACCTGTTCCCAGCGGAATAATGCCCGACGAAGGACAAGCTTTCTATAATTATACTGATGGATCCGGCCAGCATTACCACCCTGATAAAAACAGCTACTCAGGTGATTATAATGCCAATCCGGTGTACTCAGGAAACAGAGCTGTTAAGGGTATAGTAGGTAATGAACTTGGTACTGACGGTTATCCTTATGTAGCAGATTCCGGAAACAGCCTTGCTTATCTGTTTGCTCCTTCTACTAATATAGGCGGCGATCAGAGTGCATACAAGACTGTATATAATGGCGCAAACGGTGAAGGTGTAAATCATCTGTTAAAGTCGGTAGCAGGCCCTAAAGGCGTAGAACATTTCGTTTATAACAGTGATGAGAACTACGCTTACTTTGATAAGGACACAAATAATTTTATAGTTTACGGCGATGATCCTGCTACTGAAAATGTTACAGAACAAGGCACCTTTGAGATCATCAATGATAATCACCATAGAAAAGATGATATCAACAATATCAAGTTTGATTCTGATGAAAACCCTATAAAGTATGATACAGATGTTGATCCGGGATTCAAGATAGGCTTCTTCCCGTTTGATGAATATGATGATACAAGAAGAGATCCTAACTACAACGGTAACGGATATAATCATCATTTCGGAATGACTATGGAAGCTTCATTCAGCAATAACCCGTTCGACAGAACCAATATCAAAGAGCCTATCACTTTCAAGTACAGCGGCGACGATGATATGTGGGTTTTCGTTGATGGAAACCTTGTTCTTGACCTCGGCGGTATCCATGAGCCTGCAGGCGGTATGATCGATTTCTCAAACGGTCTTGTCTGGTCGCAGGATAACGGTGCATCAGGAGAAGGAAAAACTCTTGATGAAGTCAAGCAGGATCTCATAGCTCAGAATTATGTAACGGAATACAGAGATCCGGAAACATTACAGGATGTTTCAGTAGATCAGGCGTGGGATGAGTTTCCTAAGCCTATCGCTAACAACACATCTCTCGCCAGTGCAAATAGGTGGATAGTTGAACCTATAACCAAGTATTTACCTGACTGGACAGATGCAAATACCAAAAACGGCACACACGATATCAAAATGTTCTATCTTGAGCGAGGCGGATGTTATTCAAACCTTGCAATGGAAATGAACCTCCCAACAGTAAAACCTCTCTCAGTTATCAAGAATGTTGACTTCAAGGAACATCTTGATCACACATACGACAATGCCAGGTACTGGTTCCAGGTTTATGAATGGAATAAAACCACTAATGAGTGGAGACTCCCACAGGATACCGATTCTAAGGCTTTATACTATTTGCCGGATAACTTATTCGCAATAAGAAGCGGTGAGAGAAAGAAATTCGATAAACTCGGCCAGGACAGAATATTCAAAGTCGTTGAAGTGGGCTACAGCCTTACGGAAGGCGCAACAGGTCCCGAATATGGAATTGATAACAGTGTCTTTGATAGTGTAACTGTATACGATAAGAATAATCAGCTCTTGAATTCAACCGCAGAAAACGGTACAGTTGCTACTGATGGTGCTGCATTGAAAGATCTGAACAGCTATACCTTCAATAACTCGATACAGGAAGACTTCAGAGACGTTAATATCAAGAAAGCATGGGATTGTGTCGAAGAAAAAATCCCCGATGACTTTACAGTAAAGTTCAAGATAATGCGTACCGATTCCGTTACAGGAGAGGTAAAGCAGGTAGCGCTGAAAACAGAAGATCAGCAAACGCACAAAATGGTAAAGCGCAGAACCTTTACTATCAAGAAAAATGAGTGGCTCAATGGAGTAACTATTCCACACCTTCTTAAACAATACGGCGATCACTACTATACTTACAACGTAGAGGAACTTAATACTCCTAACGGATTCAAGGCGGCTTACGGATATGACAGCGATGGAAACATTACTATCACAAACACCGATATTACCAAGATGCAGATCAATATCAGGAAAGATTGGGATAATATCGATACTGACGGCCGTAAAGTACAGCTTCGTCTTACAAGAGAAAAAGTCGGATATTCTGCGAGCGAACCAACTTCGTTAAAGGTCAGGATGATGGATGAAGGCGGTAACCTTATCAAGGAACTGGACATCCCGAAATCTGATAATAAGATCTATGCAGGAGGCAGTGCAGAATTAGCTTATGTACTTCCCGAAGGCGTTCAGCTTTATGAAGGCGATACGAGTTATCCTTCCTATTCTCCTTCTAATCTCAAAGTTAAATTTGATGACGGAATTCTTGTTCTTGATAATCTTGCAGCAGAAACTACAGCAGGCACCACAGCAAACGTAGTAGAATTCAAGGTAACATCAAACAACGCTAAAGACGAACTCTGGATACTGCATCATTCATTTACAAGAAGTACTGACGGATGGCAGGCAAACAGCGGCGATCATAATATTCTGACAAGTGCGAACACACAATGGGCTAAGGGCGACGCTATGCTTGTACAAGGCAGAGATAATGCATGGCATGGTGCAAGACTCTATCTTGATCCTGCGCTTTTCATGGTCAATAAGACTTATACCTTCACAACATATGTTTACAGTCCTGTGGCTACTACCTTCAAGATGACATTCAACAATGGACTTGGAGAATTCGTACAGATCACCGATCCACTGGTTCAGGTAACTGGCGGACAATGGACAAAGCTTACAGGTACTATAAAGCTTCCGGCTAATATAGATCCATACGGAATGTATCTGCTGGTTGAAACGACAAGTTATGATGATGAAGTATTCAGAATGGATGAATTTGTGGCTATCGAAGGCAACAATCCTGTTGATGTAAATCGGACTACAGGTGAAGTTGTGATAAGCGGCGCTCCGGCAGTAAGCAATACAGAAAAATACAGCATTAATTTCAATGATACTAAGGGCAATTGGACCGGACGTGGTGATGCTAATTTGTCAAATGGTCATGATAACAATAATCATTTTGATTATATGGTTGTAAGCAACAGAAAAAATAATTGGCATGGTGCACAGCTTATGGTTCCATTCTTGGAAAAGGGACATACTTATCATGTTGAATCGTATGTTCAGGGAAATGGCGGTTCTAATATCCATAATGTTAATTTGAAGCTGGATGCTATTAATTCAGATTCAGGTGGAAATAACCGATATATTCCAATAGGATCTGGTACAGTAAATGACGGTGACAACACTTATAAACGCTCACTGATTAGTGCAGATTTTAAAGTACCTGATTATGCTAATGTGAACCAGATGTACATCTATTTTGAAGGCGATGAAAGTGGTAGTCCATATAATGATTTCAGAGTACATAATATTACAATTACCGAACAAACAGTAACATCAACCTCAGTTTCAGGCGAAGTAGACGGCTATAAGATCGAAAACGGCAAGTACGTTTCCGATTACAGCAACTACGGAATCAGTCTGGATGAAAACTCAGTAACAAATCCACTCCATCTTGATAGCGATTACGCACTCGATCCTGCTTTTGAAAAGACCGTAACTCTTGATAGCACTACCGGCTGGACATATCATTGGGATAATGATAAAAATACTGATAGTGCCCATAAGATCATAGAGGAGGCTAATTTCCTCTACAAATACTATCTCGAAGAGGTATGGGTAGACAGTGCAGGAAACACTATCAGTGAAGTTAACGGCGATCTGATAACTAATGACGGAAATTATCTCGTAACCTACAGAGATAACGGTGTTGCTACAAACGATCCCGCTAACCCGATAGTGGTCAATAACAAGTATATCTGGTACAAACTCCCTGCAACAGGCGGTATTGGTACAGATAAGATCTACTTATTGAGCATTATGCTCATAATAATAGGAATTACAAGCGGATGCTGCATCTACAGCCGCAGAAGGAGGCTGGATGAGAATTCGTAAAGACAATTTCACTCGACAAAAACAAAGTAAAAATGAAAAATGGAGGAAAAATTATGAAAACTAACAAGAGATTTTTAGCAGCTATGACTGCAAGCTTACTCGCACTCACACCTATGGCAGCTACAAGTATGCTTATTGCAAATGCAGAAGATTGTACAATAACTGTAAATAATTCAGTAGGAGGTTACGAATATACTGCATATAAGATTTTCAAGGGCGATAAATCTGGCACTGATCCAAACTATAAGCTTTCAAACCTTAAATGGGCTGATGGTTTTGATTATACTAATTTTATTAGTGCTTTAAAGAGCGATACAACTTTGAGCACTACTTTTTCTGGTGTTACTGATGCTGAGAGCGTAGCTGCTGCATTAGATACAATAAAGACTGATAATAATAAGCTTGCTCAGTTTGCTAAACTTGCTTTTGCAAATAAGGGTACCACAACTTCATATGAAAGTACTTATAATTCAACAACGGGTTATACTATACCGGCAACCGAAGCTGGTTACTACCTTGTTGAAGAATCAAGTGTGCCAACAGGAGCAGTAACATCACGTTATATGCTTAAAGTGGCAGGTACTACAAGCGTTGAGCCAAAGAGACCATCTCCTTCACTTACAAAGGAAATAGTTGGTCCGAATGCAAATGCTGATAAGGACGCAAATACAGCAAGTGTTGGCGATGTAGTTGAGTATAAGTTAAATTCAGCTGTTCCTGATATGACAGGATATAACAAGTATTTCTTTGTTGTTAATGATACAATGGAACCAGGTCTTACATTTAATCCTGATTCAGTAGCTGTAAAAATTGGTAATACTGATTTAACAAATAAAGCCGAAGCAGGTGCTGGTGTTAACACTACATTTGAAGTACAGACAGGCGACGCTGCTAGTGGTAAGACGTTCCAGATAGTATTCAACAATTTCATTCAGTATAATACTACAGATTATATTAATCAGCCTATTGAAATTACATATAATGCAACTGTAAATAATGCTGCAACAGCAGGCAGCGAAAAGGATGACGCAAATGAGAATACAGTTAATCTGACATATTCAAATAATCCTAATGTTAATTCTAATGGTGGAACTGCTGGTGAGCCTGATGGTCCTGATGAGCCAGGCGGAACCGATCCAAAGGGCGAAACAACACCTGATAAAACATATACTTATTTAACAGAATTAGAGATAGAAAAGGTAGATAAGGCTAATCATGATACTAAGCTTAAAGGAGCTAAGTTTGAACTGACAGGCGAATCTTTACAGGCTGTTTATCATGAACAGGGTATATTTAAGGTAGCTGCTGATGCAAACCCTGCATACTATCTCTTAACTGATGGAACATACTCGAAGGATGCGCCAACAACAGAAACCGCAGGCAAATATGTAAATGGTATGGGTGCTGTTAAGTATGCTTTAGTTACATCTTCAGATAACGGTTATGATTCAATTAATAAGGTAAATGCATATGGTGAAACAGATAATACTGGTAAAGTTACATTTGGTAAGATCGGTGTAGGAACATACAAGATCGTAGAAACCAAGGAGCCTACAGGCTATAACAAGCTTACAGAACCGGTAGTTATCACAATTACTGCTACTCCTTCAGCAACAGGTTGTACATGGTCTTATTCAAAGGATGGCGGAGCAGCAGCTAGCTCCAATTCATTTATGATCGAGAATGCACAGGGTTCAACACTTCCTTCAACCGGTGGTATCGGTACAAAGATGTTCTACCTCTTCGGTAGCGCATTCGTTATCGGTGCATCAACATTCATCGTAACAAAGAAGAGAGTCGGCGAAGACAAGTAATTACAAGATACAATAATGATCTGAATAATCAGAACTATGCAGCGGATGCTAAGGTGTCCGCTGCATAGCCATTGTTATAGCAAGGAGATCTGAATGAAGCGTTTTCTCATACGTGCGCTCCCGTTTTTCATATTGCTTGCAGGCATAGTTCTGCTTCTTTATCCCACGGTCAGCGAGCATATAAATTCTATGCACCGCTCCCGTGCGATAAAGTCGTATAACGATGTCGTAGAGGATCTGAGCAAGGAGGAGCGTGAGTCTGCCATCGGAAAGGCAAGGGAGTTCAATAAGAAGATAGCCGCAACCAATGGTGTTCTCTATCATCCTGAGCTTGTTCCGGGATATGACAGTACTCTTGATATCACGGGTACAGGCATTATGGCTTACATTAATATCGACAAGATAGGAGTAGAGCTTCCTGTGTATCACGGAGTAGATGAGAACGTTCTCCAGATCGCTGCGGGACATCTCCCGGGAACCAGTCTTCCCGTTGGCGGAGAGTCCACACACTGCGTTATATCGGGACACAGAGGACTTCCCAGTGCCCGTCTTTTCACCGATCTTGATAAGATGGAAATAGGCGATACATTCACACTGACAGTAATGTCTGAGGTTCTTACTTATCAGGTGGATCAGATAACAGTAGTCAAGCCCTATGAGGTCGATGATCTTTTCGTCAAAGACGGCAAGGACTACTGCACATTGTTCACCTGCACCCCCTATGGTATCAACACTCACAGGCTTCTTGTCAGAGGAAAGCGCATCGAGACGGTGGAGGAGGATCAATATCACGCATATGTGGCAAGTGATGTATTCATAATATCTCCGATGATAATTGCAGCAGCTATAGCGATCCCTGTGCTTGTCATACTTTTCATTTTAGTAATGATAGGCGGAGGCAAAAAGAAAAACGAGTGATAAAGGAAATAGCGCCGCAGCTTTCCCGAAAAAAGGGAAAGCTGCGGTGTTTTTTGTGGAATAAACGATGCTTCTGCTGAATATCATACAGTGATCTGTTTTTCCATAAGAAAGGAGATATGTATATGAATATCAGAGAGAAGATCATAAGCGGCGCTGCACTTACGGGGTGTGCCGTATTGATAATGTATGCAGCCGCTAAAACAGGGGAATGGTCAGCAGGCGGAGCGCTGCCTGTTTCGCTGACAGATACAGGCAGCGAAAAGCCGGTTATTGTTCTGGACGCAGGACATGGAGGTTCAACTAAAACATAGCTGCAAAAATTACAGCCCTGAAGCAGAATGACCCGCCCCCTGTCAAGTAGACAGCGCAAAAAACAAAAATAATCTATGTAGTAACCAAAAGCAGTCTGTGCAATTTGTGCAGGCTGCTTTGTCGTTGGCAGCAATTGGCAAGCACCTTTTGGA
>Ga0255346_1002431_pt1 | contig 23530 bp, 21 predicted proteins | sample wastewater_treat_FD_194410 | JGI IMG/M metagenome (GOLD analysis project Ga0255346, IMG submission 194410) | Wastewater microbial communities from Lulu Island WWTP, Vancouver, Canada - plant22 | ecosystem: Engineered > WWTP > Wastewater > Unclassified | place: Canada: Vancouver, British Columbia... | reverse complement strand
ATTGGTTGCATTGATAAGAACAGGATCTGTTTCAGCATCGATCTTTTCTTTAAGACTTGTTATGATCGATTCAATACTCTCTGGCTCAGCACATGGGAACTCTGGTGCCTGACATAAAGAAGCCGTAATTTCATTACTGTTTCCTACAATACGTTTTACCTTAATCCCACTTATCAGTTCAGTGAAAAGATTTGTTGTTTCATGGTCTTTGAGGCTTTCAAAAATCCATGTTTTCCATGATTACTTTGAAACTAAATCCAGAAGGATGATCAGCATAGATTTCCTCCTGAAGAAGTGTGAGTTGCTTTTTGAGTTCCTTGAGTTTCTTACTGTTTTCCATTATTAGTTTCCTCCTTGTTATATTCGAAGATTCTTGTTGTTTCGAACAAGCCAACTTCGTCGAAGAATCCTTTACACATCTCATCGACAGCTTTGGCTTCATTCTCTCCATCTGTCCATGTGTCGAGTGCATTCAGAAGTGCCATACCAGGTATAGCTTCTTCGCACTCATTGTTCAGTTCGCAGAGAAGTACATAACCCATAGAGTAATCGTACTTCCCTCCTATGTTTCTTTTGTTCTTGTCATGTTCGTTGTAGGCTTTGTTAGCCCTGCACATCACAGTAGCCCATAGATTGACTCTTCTATCGAAGTCGACATTCTTGTCTCTGATAGCAGTCACTATAGCATCTGTGAAGTAAACTGTTACATTCTTCATGATCATAGAACTACCTCCTTTAATAGATTGATGTATACCCTTGGGTGTACATCACAATAATATGTAACTAGGTTATATATTATCATGTCGAGACTGAGAAGTCTTATTACTTTGGAAAGGAGGCATTCATATGCTAACAGGATCAGCTATTATACAGGCGATCAAGACTAAGAAGATACAGATAACACCATTCGATGTATCGTGTATCAATCCCAACAGTTACAATGTTCATCTCGCTAATACTCTGAAGATATATCAGGAGCATAGAGTTTTGGACACTAGGGAGAAGAACAAACCTGACTACGAACGTACAATACCAGAAGAAGGATTCATACTCTATCCTGGTAAGCTGTACATTGGTTCTATAGTAGAAAGAGTCAAGAGCAACTTCTATATATCTGCAATCGACGGAAGATCTTCTATAGGAAGACTTGGTCTGCAGATACATGCAACAGCAGGCTTCGGAGATATAGGATTTGATGGACACTATACTCTGGAGATGATTGCTACAGTTCCAGTGAGAGTCTATCCTAATGACCTCATAGGACAGCTGTACTTTGAAAAACCAGATGGTGATGTAGACTTCCTTTACAGTGGAAGATATCAGTATCAGGTAACACCTACTGAGAGTAGGATCGAAATCGATAGCCGTACTATCAAGGGCTATCACTATGTAGAACAACAGAAAAAAAGATGAGTAGGAGAGATGTAATCATGAGTAAGGAAACAGATAACAAGAAACTGGTAGGAACCTATTGGTACAATAAGATAAGCGATGATGAGTATGAGCTCTATCGTCATATAGATTATGTATATGGAGACAAACCAGTATATGAAAACGTTGAGACACACGAAGTTTCGCTCGGTATACCTGAAACTTGTATAGAGTTAGTGCCTATCATGACACTTGCTATAGATAAGGTAATGGGTGATTACTACTTCGTGCTTAGACATGATAACGGCAAAGTTGTCAGAGCATACAACGCATGGTCTATAAAGAGACCTATACATATCAAGAAAGAGATCAAAGCCATTGAAGCTAAAGATAACTATGTCTTTGCTCTGTATACAAACGATGATGTAACTACTCTTAAGAGACTTGGAATAAGCAATGATGTTGTAGCATACAACATCTTATCACTGTTCCACATCGAAACAGGCATCGTTGAGACTCAGCATTGTAATCTCATAACAGATAAATATGAGGCTGAGCAGTTCATCGAAGAGTTTGAGAGGCAGTTCGATATAGAACTGCTCGGTTATAAGCTCTTTGATTATGACTTCTCTATCAACCTTTCAAAGATTGTTCAGGATTATCAGGTGATAGTAGATAAAGATGATCACTTCTATCTGATCACCTATACAAGCAAGAGCAGAGATTTAGATCCAGACAACAATGAAGATGACAAGAATCTGAAAGGAATAGCAGACTTCATGGATGAGCTTGCTAAAAGATAAATTGAATGTATATAATAGGAGTGTCCTTGGGTAGCTTCTTACTCCAGGGACAACTCCATTATAATAAAATAACTAAAGGAGGACTTGATATGAGCATTAAGTCAATGGAAAGCGCAGTACTCGATGAGATCCTGAAGGATCATATTGATGACAGTGACACACCCGTAGCAGATCCCACAGCTGCATCAACAGGTTCGGACGAAGCTACAACAGTAGATACATCATCTACTTCAAAGGATACACCCGCAGAAAAGAAGATCGGCAAGATCAAGTGGAAGGGTGACTATAAGCCTGTTCCAGTACAGTATGCTGTACCTGTGAACAGCAACATGGTCCTTAAGGAAACATCGGAGTTCCTCAGAGGAATCTTCTTCGACTTTGAGGGTTGTGCATGCGACTGGCATGACAACGTCAATTCGAACAATCAGCAGGGAACTTTTAGTGTAACTGCTCGTTTCATCTACACACAGAAGAACGACGATGACACTAAGTTCAGAGCAGTGCAGTCTAAGCTTGGTTCCGTTAAGGAGTCATCAGCATCAGATGCTCTCAGCATCTACAATGCTATGAAGTTCGGCAAGGCTGCTAAGAACAACGAGGTATTCATTACAGATAACCTCAAGGAAGTTATTAAAGACTATGTTCCTGACTGCGTCGGCATTGTAAATCCGCAGAACGGCTCTATCACCGTTAAGCAGATCAAGAACAACAAAGGCCAGGTTAACTGGGATCTGATTACTACTGTAAACGTGGTAAATCACCCTTATAACATTAACCAGAAGATCTATGAAGTGCTCGTTACACTCGATGGTCTGAAGCTGTATGAGGAGATCCTTAAGCACGGCGAAGACTCAATAATTGAGGACTGGCACAAGAACAAAGAAGGAATCTGGGTTCGTAAGACCAAGTATGATGGCTGGACTGTACAGCTCATCAGAGAGTGGCAGGGCGAACTCCGTACCGACCTTTACGATAACGGCGACTACCAGAACATCAATGTTATCAGGATGAAGGCAATCCTTCAGAACAATCCTGCAGCGAGAAACGTAAACTCAATCATGAACCAGGGAGTCATCGTTACTGGAATCCCGATGCAGAGAAAGTTCATCTGATCTTTCTAGCGGCAACAACAAAGTGGCGGGGTTTAACTCCGCCACTATTTTTTCATGAAAGGAAGAAATGTAATGACTGAAACAGGTACTAAGATTACTTTCGATATCACTGGTATCGACGAGATAATCGAAGAGAAAGAGAACCAGTTTACAGCTCTCAGAGAAGTTCAATGGGGAGATAGACCTTCAAATCTTGAGCTTCGTCGTTGGAGAAATATGCCTGATGGCGGAGAGTTCCCTCTTAAGGGTGTAACCTTCATGACACCTGAAGGACCCAACACTCTTGCTGAAACACTTGTTAACCTTGGTTTCGGTAAGACAAAAGATATCATTTCTAGCCTTAAGGACAGAGACGATTTCAGAAGAAGTCTTAACACTGTTCTTGGAAAGGGCGATGAGCTCTATGACGAAAAAGCAGGAGAGGTTGATGATGAATACTATGATCCATCGGAGTTAATGAAACTTTGAGGTGGAAAGTATGCATCGAAACGAACGGACGTGGGGAGTTGATATCAATCACCCCCACTAAGTTCGACTTTATCAAATCTAACCTTGATTCTCATCAACAACCAATCATAATACCTGACAAGAACGACAGCGGAAAACTCGTTATCTACCTCAATTGTGAAGATGATGTGGTAGAAGCTGTCAATGTAGCCCAAGAGATTTATCTCAGATATCTTGAAGGAGGTTACAAATAATGGGATACAATGAAAGTGATATCAGTATTGTATCTAATACTGATGACGAACACAAGAAGCTTGATGATGAAGTTTATATAGAGAAGTGTAATGACGCTTCCTGTATCAACTACGATTCAAGAGGATTCTGTAGATACGAAACGTGTGTACTTAAAGCAGACATTCTGCCGAAACAGCATGCTACTTTCATGCGTAACTGTGCAGTATGCGGAAATGATAAGGACTTCGCAAACCTTCGTGGAGACATCTGCATCGACTGTATGAGTCGTATAATCAATAAGCTTCTCAAGGAGGGATGAGTATGTACTTCGTTCCTGCCAAAAGAGGCTTTAACTCAGAGTATATCCCTGTACAGGCTATACTCTACTCTTATTACATCAAGTATGATAATCTGAGGGAGCTCACTAGTGAGGCTTTCTCAGGATCGGATTCAGACAATCTGATTGTGTATATAGATTGCTATGATATTATCAAGTCTATATATAACAGATCACTGTTAGGACCAGATGGACTCTTTGAGTCTTCATCTAATATCCTCACATCAGCCCTGTTGAATCTGGCTGCTCATCTTAGATCATTCTATTGGAGTGGCTATCATGTAAGAACAGAGTTCTACCTGGTGTTCAGTGAACAGCCTCAAGGGGTTACTATCAACCACTATTGTCACAATGAACACCTTGATAGAATCATCGATATCAATCTTAAGATGCTGCGAGTACTCTGCCCCTATATCCCAGGCATCTATCTTATGGAAAGAACTTGGGATTCTTCTATAGTAACAATGACAGATATCAAACAGCATAGAGATGCAGGGATAGACACACCTGCGATAATCATCTCTAAGAATGATATGATGTGGCAAATCCCTTGTCAATATGAAAATGTTGCTGTCTTCAGACCACGCAAAACGTCGGCTGGGGACACGTCATTTTGCGTACATCAACGCAATGTCGTTTCAGTGTACAGAACACAGAGAAGGCATATGAAAACGACGCTAGAGGCATTTTTAGTTCCTGGACTGTTACCACTTTATATGGCAATGACTAGTTACAGTGAATTAGATCTGCCGATATACTTCAGCTCTTCCAGAGCAGTATCTTTGATAACTGGAATGGTAAGAGACAATAGAATTCTTAACGGCTACAACTCTCCAGATGCTATTGAGGGTATACTGAAAGAGGTTAGTCTTAAGAAGGATAAGATGAACCTGTATGAGAGATACAAGATAATGGATCTCTTCTACAAGGCGAATTTCTATCAGACAAAGCCTGAGTCTACATTCATACTTAAGACTCAGTTATCAGATGTAGCTGGTGTAGAAAGTATCAATAACGAGCACTTCACAAGTAATCCGATTGATATCATACACTTGTTCTATGCATAAGATGGGAGGAATAGTTATGAACTTATTCAACGAAGATAAGAAGGACAAATTCACAAGTACTATTGCTATAGAAACTGTGAACAATCTGGACGATAAGAGAATGAAAGCTATGATCGACCAGTTTAAGGGACACTACTTTAATGTGGTTAAGTATCACATTATGGAGCACTATAATATAGCTGCTCTCATGCTTTACTGTAACAATGCTCCTAGTGATGATGAGTATGACGGAAGTACTCTTCATGTAATCTTCTATGTAGATTCTACACATGAGCAGCTTGCTAAGCCTATGGTAGAAGTAATGTATAAGCGTTTCATCAGAATCGTTCATGAAAGTGTAAAAGGAAACATGCATCCTGTGTTTTCGATTGGCGAGGCCACATTCACTGAAGCTCTTAGTAATAGTGAAGAGAACAAAGACCCAGAGAGTCAGTTCGGCTTTGGTCATCAGCATCCGCTTCTCGATATAATTGAGAACATCTGGAATGAGGAAGAAAATGATGATAACAGAGAAGAGGGTAAGATTATATGACTCATGATGTTATTCTTAGAGTCATTAAGACTCTACTCTTTGTGATTGCTGGATCATGTATCTATATAGGGATGGATAACATGAAGAAAGCATTTCAGTGTAAGAAGAATGCTATGAGCGAGAAGGAAAGACTTCATGGATGGAGGATACTTATCATTATCTCTATATCATTCTTCATAGCAGCATTCCTGCTGATAGTGTTGGGGTATTATGTATATACAAGAATTGCTGGGACAGGTTAATCCTGTCTCGGCACTCTTGTGCCCTCTCACGCTTTGTTTTTTCTTATCCGTGTACATCTTAATAAGTATGAAAGGAGTGATCTCATGGCACTTGAATCGTATAGATACAAAGTGACTCTTAGCTACATCCACTTCGGATACGAGATAGCTATAGACCCACAGCAGATACAGTATGTAGGTATAGATAGAACTTTCGATAGTAACAACATGCCTGTCATAGCAGTGAACTGTAACATCGAAAGAGATATACTGGATATGATGATACAGAATACTAATGAGAACATCGTAGAGTTGGGTATCTTCAGATACGATGCTTCTAATCAGAACGACAATATCACTAAGAAGTACTTCCATGATCGTTTCATCTACTTCTTAGGAGACGACATCTCTCAAACTGCAGAGATAGACTATGGCAATGGACAAGAGCATACAAGAGAGAAGTACAAAGAGGTTACTATGTGGCTGATTCAACAGGATGCAGTGAACAATAACCGCAAGGTTATCAATGGTATCTTCAAGAATGCTACTACCAACTCACTGATACTTCAGATAACTGACTATGTAGGAAACACTGTACTTGAACCAGTAGACTATGATAACAAGTATGACCAGATCATCATACCTCCTACAAACAGCATAGCTCAGTACATAGCGTTCCTCAACAACAATCTATCAGTTTTCTATGATACTGGATATAGGTTCTTCATAGACTTTGATATGACATACATAGTGTCTAGTAAGGGAAAGCCTATACAGACAAAGAACCAGAACATCTTTACGGTTGAGATCAATGTGACTAATATCATACCTGATGAAGACTCTGAGTCTGGTATGGTGGTAGATGCAAGGAATGGTAAGTATATCATGGATGTACCATTAGCAAACATCAACTTCACAAAAAATAACGTGACTAACAAGATGGTGAACAAGATCACTACCATCGATAGCAGCGGTAATGTGAAGGAGAAGTTGATAGAGGGTAATGATACTAATGTGACTACTATGATGAACAAGATAGTGAATCTGAGTAATAATGACCAGAATGCTATCAACAACATCACCGCAGATTATGAGTTGAACAATGTCTTCCTCAGTATCACTAAGAACGACCTTGATGCCAGCATCTTCACTATGAACAAGGAGTACATCATCACTATGGATGAAGACCATGAAGAGTATAGTGGAAGATACCTTTTGAGTGCAGTAAAGCAGTTCTTCGTAAAGCAGAATGAGTACTTCGTAATGACAACGATACTGTTGTTTAAGAAGATATAAGAAAAAATAAGGATGACCTTCATCACCCCTATTCCCGCTGGGTTGCGATCCCAACTTGGCTAACGTTATCCTATACCGCGCCCTCTATTAATATTCCACTACCTTGCTCTCTCCGACTATAGGTGTCAGATTAAACACATTCATTGGGTAATGGGTTCTCATTATTGAGCTATTCCTGCATCTTACCTTTGTCTTTTGACCTCCACTTTACGGCTCCGACATCTTTTGATTCGGTTACCGTCGTTTTGAGACTAAAGGGATTGTATGCAGGACAAGTCTCCTATAGAACGGCCTTACGGCTAGCTGCTGGAGACTGCGGAATGAACCTTTCCACTTGCTCACTATAATGATATACAATTATTCAGCTCCACTTTTACGAAAGATATCGGAGAGGGAAGTTCCCTCTCCGAAAAGTTTTAGCTAGTAGCATTTGTGTTCTGAGGCTTAGCATCAGTATTCTGATCTGGACCTGTTGTTGTACCAATCCATGTTCTTACATGTGCTCTGATTACGTCGAAGTAGTCTCTACGAGTATCAGAGAGTGAGTTAAGAGCAGCACCCATACAGAGTGATCTAGTATTACCCCATGCTCTTATCATTGAAAGAGCATAGTCTTCATACTTAGCAAGGTTCTCATCAGATACACCTTTCTCCTTCATATTGGCTGCGGTCTGTTTGCTCTGACCTCCAGCAACGCCTTTCATACGATTGGAATCTGACTTGATATCAGAAGCTGTTTCTGATCCTTCTTTTCTGTTAGCCTTGTTAGATGTATCAAGAGACTTGTTGTCTTTCTGGTTATAAGAAGAATCTCCAGTATTGATCTTTGAGTCAGTATTCTTGGTACTTCCAGCATCAATCTGTACACCGTCTTCGTTTATAACTCTGCCGTATACATATGAGTATGCTTCATTTTTAGCCTCTGCTTCTGCTTTGGCATCCTTGAGCTCTTTACTCAGTTCAGAGCTAGCACCAGTTGTATCCGCTTTTGCCTTTGTAACGTCGGCGGCAGAAACACCCTTGAGAGTTTTGCTTATGGCATCGTAGCCTTTCTTATATGCAGACTCAATGCCACTCATTCCGTTATCGAAAGCATCCTTGATCTTCTTTAACTTCTCTACAGTAGCATCATACTTGTAGAGGAAGTTGTACATATGCTCCATATGAGCACCTTCAAGATCTGATCCAGAATACTCATCGATCTCTTCTCCGCCGTTAAGCCAGTTACGAATCCTACCAGCGAATCCAGCTATATCATCAGGATCAACGAAGTTCTTTTTATCGGTTATGCCAAGAGCATCGACGACAACGCCTTGCTGAGATAATGTGAACTTATCAACTGCAGCATTACCTGCTTTTGTAAGATCGCCTCCAGTAGGAGTTTTACTTGCATCAGTACCAGCTATCTTACCAAGTTCAGTATCTATTGCCTCAAGATCGCTAAGATCTGGAACTTTGGAGAATACATCTTTAACTTTGCTAACTAATGAGTCAAAGTTCTGCTGTCCCTTGAAGTGATCCTGCATCTTAACAGATTTGAGAGTACACTTCTTCTCGAAGATGATGTTTGCGTACTGCTTGAGATAAGCAATGTTATCTCCTGCCCAAGCCTGAAGACTCTCAAGGAACTTCTGGTATATCTTAGCGAAGAATGACTTGATTCTTGCCCATACCTTCTTGAATTTGTCGCCGAGTGCTCCTTCGTTGAAGATAGCCATCTCTTCGATAGCCTTTCTCTTATCTGTACCAGAGAGGATTACACACTCGTTTACGTATCTTGTCATGTCAGCCTGCTGAAGCTCAAGATCTAAGAGATAGTACTCATGAGCTATTATATCAGTATATCTACTTTCGTACATAGTCTTATCCTCCCTTCTTATATAGTATCTGCTTTATGGCCCTTAATCTTTGAGAGGGCCTTGTACAGAATATCCTTATCCTGATTGAAGCAATCCTTAGCAGCAGTCAGCTTAGCAGAGAATGCAATACCGTGGATATTACTCATCTGGTTTACCTGAGCAGCACGAGCTCTGAGGAACGACTCGATAAGTGCCTTCTGTTCAGCAGCAGTAGCCTTAGTCTTAGTACCAGGATTTCCATTTGCAAGAGTATCTGCATACCTTTTCTCGTCATCGTATCCATCCATACCAAGATGTGTCTTCTGGGCATCGACATATGAAGCATGAGAACCGCTGTAGTCTGTGATCTTGAATGAATCCTTAGACAGCTTGTATGACTTCTCGAAGTATCTCTCGAGTGCACCATACTCCTTGTCGATATCATTTCTTGTCTTCTCGACAGACTTCTTGAGCTTCTCATAACCATCGAATCTCATATAAGCAGCACTTACTTCAGATGAAGTGATAGTGAACTTACTCTTATCCTTAGAGTCATCTCTGAACTTGAGGAAGCACTCTTCGTCAAACTGACTTGCAGGAATGTCTGTATTATCTCCGAGAACCTTACCTCTGAAAGTATCAAAGAAGTCCTCCTTGTTATCTTCGAAAGCATCGTACTTACTCTTAAGAGTGTCGTAGTTGAGTGTACCACTACCGAAAGCATCTTTAAGAGTATTGTTGGTGTTATCCATATCAAGACCCAAAGTAGTGATTACAGGAACATTACCGCCATCGTAGAGGTTGGTGAACTTATATCCCTCGAACTCGAACTCATCTTCAGTTTTGAACTTGGAGAATTCATTCTTGTTCTTCTTAAGATATCCTTCAGCCTTAAACATACTGTTCATCTTAGCAATGAACTTATTGAAGATCTTCTTGATCCAAGCAAGGAACTTCTTGATGATCTCTTTGACTTTACCAAAGAAGTCACCAAAGCCTTCATGAATTACTTCAGGTGAGTCACAGCTTTCCATGATAGTCTTGTAAAGCTGCTTAGAAGCATCGAAGTATGAACGGTTATAGCCTGAGAGGAATGCATAGCACTCAGACATATAGTCGTAAGAAGCTTCTGCTTCTGCAGTAGCCAGGTTGTCTATAGCTAAAGCACTTGAGAATGCATGCTCGTGAATAGTAGTGTCTCCAGAAGCCTCTGAACGGGATCTCTTGGGAACACTGGACAGAGCAGCAAAGTCAACTTTGAAAAGTGACATAGACTTCTCTCCTTTCGTATGTATTACTATAAAGTTAAGACAAAGAAATCGGGAGGGTCTAATTGGCCCTCCCGACTCTATATGCGCTTGTGTATAATCGTGATGTAGATCAGAGCCGATTACTTGAGAACGATGTTATCGAAGTAGTTAGCTGTCTCAGCAACTCCCTCGTAGTCGTCATCGTAGTCGTATGACTCGTTTGTCATCTTCTTACCGCCGCCGATAACCTTAACCATGATAGCCTTAGCCTGACGATTTCTGTCAGCTATAGCCTGGAGGTAGATACCGTTAGCCTGTACATAGTAAGAAGAGTAATCCTTGATAAGGCCATTTGCCTCTGATACGAGACTGAGAACATTCGAAGCGCTATTAGAAGCAGCTGTCTTGTCGTTGCCGCTCTTAGCCTTAATATCGTCGCCAGTCTGAATCTTAACGATATCCTTCTCGAGCTTATCAAGAACCTTGATTTCGTCGTTGAGGCCCTTAACAACAGCATCAGTGAACTTCTGAGCAGCCTTCTTGAACTTATCAGTGTTCTTTACGTCACCAACGATGTCGGCAACTGAGAACTCCTTCTTAAGCTCGAGGCTCTGCTTGTTCTCTTCACCGTCACGGAACTTCTCAAAGAGCTCCTTTGAGAACTCTGAAGCTGTAAACTTAGAGCCTGCAGCTGTAGCTGTACCAGATGAGAAGCTAGATGTAACTATATTAGCTACTTTACCTCTCATAGCTTCCTGGATATCATCCTTGTTATCTCTTATAGAGTCAAGGATCTTCTTAAGATCGCCGCTGACACCGAGAATATCGCTAAGGCTTGTTACACCCACAGCAGCCTTTACAGCAGCCTCAGCAGAGCTATCACAGCATGTAGCAACAGCCTCAACAGCACCGTTCTTGATGTTTGCTTTATCAGGAGCAGCGTCTGTCTTTACAGTAAACTTATATCCGCTGAACTCATAGTCGCTCTTTATCTTGCTCCACTTCTCAGAGAACTCCTTCTGGTACTTCTGTACGAAAGAAGAGTCGCTGCTTGCGAAAGAAGAAAGCTTAGCGATGAATGAGTGAAGAATCTGACGAACCTTTTCGATGAGCTTCTTGAAGAACTCCTTGATCTTGTTGAAGATGCCAGACACACCGCCTGCCTCGTAAACGATCTCCTCGCCGTTCTGAGCGAAGTAGTTTACTTCATTGATAGCAATAGCCTTCATGATAGAGATGTAATTCTGCTCACTCTCAGCTACCATAGCAAGTGCAAGCTCTTCATATGTAGCAGTCTCACCGCACTCTGCGAAGAGATCTCTAGGTGTGAAGCTACCATCATCTATAGATGAAGTGTTGAAGTTAGAATAGATTCCCATAATGTGTGTCCTCCTTTCCTTAGCATACAGCCTGGAGATCTGACAGAGTATCGTACTCTACAGCCTCTCCGATTGCTGTGTAGTAGTCATAAGACTCGTTCTTGTGATCTACAGAAGCATAAGCAGCTGCAGAAGAGAACACACGACGAGCCTGTGTGATAGCGAACTTGTAAGCACCGAGACGAGCTGCAGTAAGCTTGTTGATTACAGCCTGCTCCATGTTAGCATAACGCTGCCAGAAACCAGCAAGACGCTCGAGTTTCTCGAGGCTATCTTTCTTGTGACAATCGACGGTACGGTTATTAATAGTGTCATTCTTCTTAGCAGATCCTCTTGTCTTACCAGCAGAATCAGCGTCTGTTACATTTACAGAACCCAGAGTATAGCTGTTAGGTGTCTTGCCGTTCTGGAGATTAACGTTTGAGAGAGCCTTAGCAACATTCTCAGCTTCCTTGTTGATCTGCTTAATGATTCTCTCGATAGTTGTCTCCATATTTACATTGCACTTCTTGATCTTATGCTCATTCTTAGTTGCGTCTTTAAGAAGACCGCCGATGTAAGAATGAAGAATATCACCAGTAGTCCACTCATCCTTAGTCTCTTCATCGTCGAAGAGAAGGTCTGTGAACTCCTTGTTTATATCATCAAGCTTTGAGATGTTATTAGCAAGCTCATTGTTGAGTGAAGCCTTGCAAACTGCTGTGCAGAGATCATCCTGATCAATGTCGTTATCCTTATCAGTGAGCTTGTTATAGTCACCGATTCCAGTGACATTAGCTGTACAGCCCATCACATAGTTTGACTTGAACTTATATTCACCGACTGTGCCGATCTTCTCAACGATGTTTGAACCGTCACCCTTGAAAGGTCTTACCTTTGCCTTGAAGTTCTTCCAGTTGCTGTTCTTTGAGATAACAGGACTGTACTTCTTGTAGAGATTAGCACTGTCTGCAAATACACCGCTGATCTTTGCAATGAATGCTTTGAAGATACCCTTGATCTTAGCGAGAAGCTTGGAGAAGATCTCCTTAAGCTTGTTCCAGATTTCCTTGGCGCCTTCATTGATAACCTCAACACCCTCGTTTACAGCAGCGATCTCAGCCATGTCGCTGTGGATAGCTGACTCAAAGAGTGCGAAGTCATTCTGATAACCTTCGATAAGAGCCATTGCACAACCAGTTACACAGTTGTATGACTCGTTAGCAGCTACATCTACGTTGTAGTCGCCTAAATTATCGTATCTAGTATTTGAATAGATACCCATAAATGGTTTCCTCCTTTGTATAGTATTCTTTACCTAATGGTATATTAGTAGTTCCCTATGGTCTTAATGATAAGACCGTAAGATTTACTAATATGTTGGTCTGCCCAGTCGCTTAGAACAGGGCAGATGAGGCGGAGTCAGGAAGTTCATCAAGAACTTCTTTGGTTTGGTACTTCTTGTTTTCCTTGGTAAGTTCTTTGGTTGCTTTGACTTCAGACTGCTTAACTTCTATAGCGATGTGAGATGAAATCCTACGGAAGCGTTCAGCAATCTTCATCTGCTTTGTAGAGATACTCTTCTTCTGCTCATTGTTGAGATCAGAACGAGAGTGCTCTACGTTATATGCATTTATCTGAAGCATGTCAGCTTGCATATCGAAGTATTCTGATATCCTTACTCTATTGTAGTAGAACAGGAATATCACTTCTCTGAGTATAGGCACAATAGCAAAGAGGATAGCAACTACACCGAGTGCAGATCCTGCTACCGTGAGCTCACCCATGAAGTTCTTAGAGTTGGACTTGATTACATACTCCATAGCGTTTGTAACCTGTCCCTTATCGTAAGCCTGGTTGAACTTCTCAAGAGTCTCAAAGATCATATGATCCTTAGTCTTGACAAGAGCAGACTTATCGATAGTAGCTTGGAATGTGTCTGTACCTGGAAGCTTTATATACTGTACACACATGGAGATGAGATATGATGTACTCTCTATAATGCTCAGGACGATTGAGTTGTAGAACACGATTGGGAGTTCTACATTGAGGGCATATGCTCTCTTCCAGATCGATGTAGAATCGATGATGTTAGAGATAGCTGTCCTTATAGTATCAACAGGCTTGGTATCCTGCTTATACTCGAGAAGAAGATTCTTCATAGTGTCGAGAGAGTCCATAAGACGGAGATAGTTAGAGAGCTTAGTGATATCACCCTTAGTAGATGGTATCTCTCCAAAATCTACATCGTCAACTCTTTCAACTACATTATCGTATAGTTTTGAAGTTAAAGAGACAAGTACCTTAGTTTGGTCATCTTCATTAACTGCAAGGAGAATCTTACGTGTTTCACGGTCATCGAGATCGAAATATTCTGCGATCGCTTTGTTGTACTCAGGTGTTCTATACACTGAGCGGAAGTCGAAGTCTTCCTTCTTAACTTTCTTACTGATCTTCTGGTATTCAGTATCGAGAGCTTTGTTGTAGCCCTTCTTTATCTTAGAACCAGTACGAGTAGTATCTATAGCATCGCCGACAATCTTACCAGCAGCACCACCGATAGCACCACCTACAGAAGCACCAACTGATCCACCAATTACGGCTCCACCAACTGATCCTCCAGCAGTACCAAGTGCACCCATTACTGCTCCTGCAGGATGACGGATAGCGTCTCTTGCATCTTCAGCAGACTGGTATACATATCTCTTACCATGGAATACGACACCCTGGCCAAACTCCATAGTCTTCTCTTCACCCTTCTTTATAGGACGAAGAATTGCTTTGCCGACTTTGAGCATACCGTTCTTCAGAAGAACAGGCTTGTCAGCTTCAGTGAGAATTATGTTGCCCTCTGTATCAAGAGCATGGAACTCTTCCGAAGTATATTCTTTTCTGTCCTTCTTCTGGCCTTTCTTAGCACCTTTATCAGCCCATCTGCCGCCAAGAAGAACTGCACCAGTCACACCGCCGATCTTCTCTCCAGTTACACCACCGATAGTTCCGCCAATAGCAGTACCTAAAGCACCGCCTATAACGCCACCACCAATAGCTCCAGCAAGAGCTTTACCTCCAGTGTTGGGACCGCTGATAAGGATATACTTGTCTCCATCTACATCGATGATTACATCAGAGTTTGCTTTCATGAAGTCCTTATCGGATGTCTTCTTCTTAGAGAGTCTCTGGAATGTATAACCGTCTTTAGTAATCATCTCAGCCTCAAGAAGAGATCCCTGAGTAGACTTACCTGTCTCTTCGTTAGTGATGGTGTAACCCTCTTTGGTTATGTGGAGAGTTCTCTTGGACCACGGGTTTACACCATTTCTGATATCACCCCATGCTCCTTCTTGAACAGGGGTTTGACCAAGCTCCTCTTTTAATACTTTATAGAACTCCATTGTTTCATCATGTATATCTACTGATTCTTGTGTGATATCAGCCTTATAGATCACATGGATTGAACAAGTTCCATCAGAGCGACACTCTTCAAGTTCATACGCGAGAGGACCTTTGCTCCATATTTTATCATATAAAGCATCGATGTCTTTTGTTTTTCCATTAAAAGTATGATCATATTTACTCGGTACCAAATAGGTGCTACTAACCTTCATGTCAGGGAATTCTCTCTTAACAGCACTGACAAGTTCATTCGGAATAGTTCCCTTTTTGAATATAATACCGTATGTGAAATAACCACCATTGTCAGAAGTCCATGCTGTACCATATCCTTGGAGATAATCACAATTCACATATCGTTCAACGATATCCCAGAATCGAGCAATTTTCTCATATTGTTCACCATTATCAACACACCAGCGTTTATAAAGTATTGAGACTTTCTTCATTGGGATATTGGTTTTAGATTCTTGAACGGGGTTCTTGAGTTTCTCCTTACCCTCACCGATCTTAGCACCGAGCTCGTCGATGTTGTCTGATACTGTCTTAGCAACTGACTTTTCCTTAGACTCATTGAGTACCTTGGCAAGCTGCTCGTTAGAAAAAATAGCCATATGGATTACACCTCCTTATCGAGAAACTTTGGTAAGAAGATTTACCATCTTCTTATACGTATTGTCAGAGGCTTCTCTCTCCATGTTGGAGAATGTAAGTCTCTCATAGTTGTCGTCGCCACTGTCGTAGAGGAACGAAGCAGTTTCTACTGCTTCATTGAGTACGATGATAGCAATGAAGTTGTAAGCATCAAGAATCTTTCTAGCAGTCGATACATTCATAATATCGATACCAGTTGATTCCTTCATTGTCTTAGCAACGTTGTCTGAGATACAGAGAGCAGTGATAGCAGTAGCATCATTGTACTGCTTAAGATTGCGTCTGAACTTAGACTTTGCAGTTCTTCTTTCAAGAACCTTCCAGAGCTTGCTGGATGTAGCATCCTTGCCGTAAGAAAGAGCATCGAGCTTAGCCTTATCAACTGCGAACATGAAGTCACGGAAGAAAGCTATCTCATTAGTTGTAGCTCTGATGAAGCTGTTGAGTACATTTCTGTCCTGTACCTTAGAAGTAATACGGTTGATGATATCGCCTGTAGAAACAGGATATACCTTAACCTTTACTCCTATAGTACAAGTCTGAGTGTAGATTTCACCGTTCTCAGACTTACCGATGAAGTTAACTACCATCATAGTCGGCATGAGCTCGTTAGCCTTCTTATACTCAGAGTTAAGCATACGCTTAGTCTCTATATCTGTATAGTCGAGTTCTCTCTTAGCTCTAGCCTCTGCATCCTGGTTAGGACCCTCCATAACTACCATTTCTTTCATTCCAGTTCTATAGCCAGGAACGATCTTGTAGTCTGAGATTGCCGACTCATTGATATCGTCGGGAAGTGTATAGTTTGATTCTTTGAGATTCTCAAGCACAGCGTTGATAAGATTCTTATCTATCTTAAGTGTGTTTGCGTTCTCGTCGAACTTGAGCACGAGTCTGTCGAGAGCATCTGAATAGTCATCGAGTGTAGCATCAAGAGTTCCGAGATTGCTGTGGAACTTTCTTACATAGTCATACACATCTTCATTCTCTCCAACACAGATAGCAGTGAAAAGAACGTGCAGCATAGCAGCACACTTCTTCTCATGAGCTTTAGCAGCCATAGCTACTGAATCAGGGTCGAGGTCAGCTGAAGCCAGCATAGGGAATGTTAATATGAGATCTTTTGTAGCAGATGCAACGGACTTGAATGAACGACGGTTGATATTGCTCAGATAGAACTGAACTTCATCATAGTCTTTCATGCTCGTCACGATGTCTACGATATCTCTCACTACAGATTCGTGAAAGTATTCTCTACCGTTCAAGTATATTACCTCCTTGCCTAGTATTTTTATAGTGATGTTTCATTGGTTTAGCGTATCAGACCAAAAAAGAAACAGATGAGACGCCCTCATCTGTTTCTTATCATCGAAAGAATCAAAGTTCTACCAATACTCCACCACTAGACTCTGTTCTTATTGTGCTATAGTTGGTTTCGTTAGTAGGCTTTCTCTCGATGACATTGAAGAGTTGCTTCTGCTCTATCTTGTCAACTCGACCAGTAAGTTTACACAGCTCTTCTTTTATTACTCTAATATCACATTGCATGTCCAGTAGAGCTCTCTCTACTATTGGGTTATAGTTGCCATTGCCTGCTCCTCTTAAAGCTTCTCCAAGATGATGTGCCATAGAAGCAAACATAGCATCGTTTTGTCTTTGCTCAACTTCTTGATAGTAGTCAGCTAATAACTGTTCGTCTTTTCCGTTCATGATGAAAACCTCCGTTCGTTAGTTGAATGTGATCGACCTATGTTTGAACGTGGAGATTCATCGTATTATTTGTACATAGACACACCTATACTATACAACTGAGAACAAAATTGGAGGGTGGAACATCTCTATAATTGATCCCAAGAAAGGAGGATTACGCATGGCAGATAGTATGTTCGATAATAGTAATGTGCCTGGTCCTAACTCTGATCCAGACTATACTAACTCCCAGAGAATGAACAACACTGGAAACAATTCAGATAAGGTAGCTGCTAGTACAGTAGATACTATAGCAACTGCTGCAAATAGTCTTATGTCTCATAAGGATAGAATGTGGAGAGAGACTCTTAAAGAAAGATCTGTCCCATTTGATGCCAAGGCATTTGATATTGATGAAGCTACTATGCAAGCAATCATCAATAGTGCAAACATCAAGTCTCCAGAGCAGTTAAACAATCTGAGATTCAATAGCTTTGCTAGGTATGGAGTTCTGGATATAGCTCATAACCATTCTGGTTCTAGAGAGTATCTATTCTTCACAAAACCAGATCTTCATATCTTTAGTACTAATGGCTTTGAGATTAACAAGCAGCTTAAGGATGTCACATTCTTCAAGAATGCTATAGAGCAGTATCCTATGAGTCTATTAGCATTACAGCAGACTTTGAAGAGAGGTAATGGTCTCTACCCTCACCATTTCGACCCAGCATCTAAGTTCATACCTCTTCTTTCTAACCATGTGACTAGTTCTCTCGATCTTCCTGCAATAGCAGCTACAGAGACAGAGAACAATACTTCACTCTTCCAAGTGAAGACAACCTATAGAGATAGCTCAGAACAATCAGACTTTGGTTTCGACTTCTCTCTTGAGTTCTGGGATACTCGATATCTTGATGTGTACATGTTGTTCAAGGCATATGATGAGTACTGTAGACAAGAGTTCTACAGAAACATTACACCGCCTAAACTTTCATACATCACTGATAGAGTAAACTGTAAGCAGTTCTCTATCTATAAGATCATAGTAGATGAAACTAATACCATCATCTTCTATGGTAAAGCTACTGGAGTGTATCCTATGGGAGTGCCAAGAGAAGCTATGAGTAACTTCGATGGTACTATCAAGATTACAGTTCCGATGAAAGCACAGTTCGTTTCTGATATGGATCCTATCATACTCGATGAGTTGAATCGTATAACACGAATGTCATACTATGATGGTAATAGTGGCGGTACAGGAATCACTACTGGAATCATGCCATTGTATAATCGCCATACTGGATCTGCAGATACAAGATGGGGAGGATTCCCATACATTGTTAAGGATAAGGGTGCTGCCAGAAAGGGAGCTCCTGATGAAGAACAGTTCTATAGACTTACATGGATCTATAACTATAACAGTTAATACTAGAAAGGAGGACACTTATGTCAGTTAAAATACCAGTACAGAATACTGCTGACAAGATTCTTAATTCGGACATCTATGACCTTACAGCATTTGTAGATGATATTAAGAAGACAGTCATTGATGGTGTCGATAATCCAACTGAAACCCTACAGGTTGGTATGTACGGATATCTTGGATACGAGTTTGCATCTCTGCTTCAGAACTCTATAGTCGTAGCATCAGAGTTAGCAAACGAAGCTATCCCTACAAGAGCTAAGTTTGATAGAAACGTTATCACTCATGCTTTATCTCTCGGTATCAAGAAGGTACAAGCTACAGCGGCTTCTATGAAAGTATTGCTCATCTTCCCAGAGAAAGCTCTTCTCAATAACATGGTCAACGACAAGTTTGTTCTGAAGGCTTCTACTCCTATATACTTTGACGATATCGAGTTCCATACAGACTATGATATCGTCATCAACAAGACTAAGCTTGACTCATCTACTATGGGTAGCAGAACTATGGACTATGTCTATACTGCTGTCTATGATATGAGTATCATGAACACTGAGTCTCCTATAAACAATGCATATCTCCCTCCGATAGGAGTCTACGCAGATGAGACAGACAATATGATAGTGGTAACAACCACTATCCATCAGGTTGAGTATCATACTATAGAGAACAAGATAGTCGGAAACGATAACCTTGCGAACAAGACACTTAACTTCACGTTCGAGAATCAGCTTAGCCACTTCACTGTTACAGTATTTGAGAACAATAACGATACTCCTATCAATCTTGTTCCATACTATGACGGTCTCTATCATAATCCATACACCTCAAGAAACTACGATGAATCCAGAGCTCTTCTGAATGATCTCATTGTACAGAGTCATACAGGAATTACTGGAACTACAGCAGTTCAGGAAGAGAAGTACTGTTACTACCAGTACATCAACTCTAACACTATCCGTATAAGATTTGATCCTGAGTCTTATCAACCTAGAACGAACGCTAATGTAGTTATCACTGTATGGACTTCTCAGGGTGCTGGAGGAAACTTCAACTATGAAGACGACATCACTGTTCGTCTCTCTTCAGATAACTATACTAATCTCTACATGACAGTTAAGCAGCGTGGAGATGAGGGTTCTTATGGCGGTATTGACCGTAAGAGTGTACCAGAACTTCAGAAGATCATTCCTAAGGAAGCTCTCAGTAGAGGTAGTGTAACGACTGTTACTGACCTTAAGAACTACTTTAACTCTATCAATAGCGAAGACTCAGTTCTCCACATCTTCAGAAAGGAAGACAATACTCTTAGACGTATATACTACACCTATCAGCTGATGAAGGATGAGTTGAACAACGTTATTCCTACTAACACTATACCTATATATGAACCACTTCCTCCGATGCATACTGATGAGACAGTTGGTGATATGTATGTAGAAGCAGGCCAGCCTATATACTTCTACAAGAATAAGAATATGGGCATTTCCTATATGAGAAAGAACTTTATCGGCTATACTGGTTCTAACGATGCAATCGATATAACCAATGTCCAAGTTGTAGGAAGACTCAGAGAGCAGAACACTCCAAGTGAATGGGCTAGAACTGGTGATGGTTATAGTGATGGTATCAGAGCAACTGCTATCAATGAGTTCAGACAAGGAGCAGCTCTCTTCGATAACAACTTCACCAAGTTTGTTAAAGAACAGCTTAGCATATACTATCCTGATGTATATCCTTTCGAACCTGGTCAAGTGATCAGATTCACTCCATCTGGCATATACATGCAACAGAACAATTTCCGTTTACAGGACAGCTATGAAGGAACTGTAGTATCCTATGGCTACTATGGTGACAGTAGCGATGATGATAAAGTCAATTACAAACCTTCAGACTGGACGGACTCTGCACAATTCGCACAACTTAAGCTTGTAGTATGCGCTAAGAACGATAACGGTGAGTTAGAGGAAGTTATGTTTATTATTCCTTATTCAAAAACTTGGACCTATCCAGTCGTAAGAACAGCGAGCTTCATCATATATGCTTATGAGACATACACATATAATGCTCGCTATAGCCCTATGTATACTCAGAATCTTGTACAAGGTAGTCATATTAGATTCTGTGTCTATAATGGAAACGATATATATGACTCCCTTGCTGACGATAGCAACTGGTACATAGGAGAAGTAGTTGGAGTATCGAGATCGTATACTAATGGATTTGGTTCTATAAACAGTATCACTATGCTTTATCTTAAGCCTATGGATGATATAGACGAAACCAATCTCAGTTTCATGCAGCACACATTCAACTTCCCGCCTCCTTCTGCAGGACAGTCTCATGGTAGACCTCTTGATGAAAACGATATCATAGCTATTCAGCCTCTTACAGACTTCGTATATACATCACCTCTGAATATTCTTCTTAGAGACAGTGCGGTTGCTGGATCACATAGAGTAGATGCTTCATTCTATCTTGATATGATCAATGAGACCCGCTATCTTGACTACACCCATATCAATACTCGTTCACCTTTCCAGTATATCGCTTCGTATACCAAAGTCATAAGACCATCATGGATCTCTTATGATCGCTATAGATATACTATCGACGTTGACATCACTCCGAATATCGGTGGAGAGATCACTGAAGAGATCGAAAATCGTACTCAGGTAGTAGCAGTATACTACAGAGATGATGATATGAAAAATCCTATCTGTTGGTCAGTAGGTGAACGTGTATCTTCAAGTGGATCTGTAGATACATACAGATTCTATCTCTATACCAAACCCTTCAAGGAAAGAACCAGCGAGACTGATCATATAATAATCGATCAGAACGATCGTCTCTATATAGGAAGACAGAATCCTTACTTAGATACTCTCACTGCTAAGAGATACGCAAAACAAGCTGAATACGATGCAGAACCTGCTGGAAATCCTAAAAAGGAAGAGCTTGCTAGAGAACTCGCTCAAGCAACTCTCGAACTCTATAGATGTACTAACTTCGGATATAGACCTCATACAGATGATGTCATAGACGATCTTGGTATTCGTATGGATCTCAATACTCATATGAGAATCTATACACTCTATAAGTATGCGAATTATACTCCTCATGACGGCAATCCTGGTAAGCTGATGGATGAGCTTACTCAGAGCTACTTCTACGGTACTGGACTTGATGAGAGTATAGTTTCTATAGTAGGAACTCCTCTTAAGGATATCATACCTCCTGACTTCAAGTTCTACGAGAATCAGGGAGAAGATGATCCTGTAGAGACATATTTCATGCAGGATATGGTTCTGACCAACGTATATGACAGCAGCGATGGAATCAATCTCATGTATAACTACTCCAATCTCATGAACTCATATGTACATATGGCAGACCTTGGAGAAGACATATATGATGAATCGGATAATAAGAGGCATAACTACGGCTATATCATCAATAGAGTTCCCTGTATCAGATACTTCTATCTCAACGAAGAGTACAAGATCAGAGACTTCATCAGAGAGATGAAGAGAAAGATACTTTATGTGCTTGATGCTATAGAGCCCTTAGAGACTACATTCGGTCTTGACTACAAGTTCTTCAATACTTATGGTCCAAGTAATATGTACTACACTACTGAGGGCGGTATAAAATCTGAAGAAGCTATCGATAACGTTGCTCTCTCGCTCACATTTAGAACTAAGTTCTATAATGAAGACAACGATGCTGCTACAATTATTCCTCAGATCAAAGACACTATCAAGACATACATCGAGAATATCGAAGAGCTTAACGATATCCACTTCCCGAACCTCACTACAGAGATTGAGTCTAAGTTCTCTCAGTATATCGTATTCTTTGAGTACGTTGGTTTCAACAAGTACAATGCTACAATGCAGCATATCATTACGGATGAGAATATGGAGCTGCTCAATATAGTCCCAGAGTTCCTCAATGTCAATACTGACGATAGCACTGGCACTTCATTCATCAGTATCGAGATAGTTTCGTAATGAACTTTATAATAAAACTATACCTAGAAGGAGGTAAATCTAATGAACTATAGAGAGACCGAAATACGGGAAGCTTTAGCATATAAGGAAAGAGCTGTTAAGGAAGCAGCTATACCTAGTGAAAGACTTAAGGCTAAAGCAATCCTTGAACAGTCTGACAGAGAAGACTACTATGCTCGCCGTTACGCAAACGACGAAGCTGCAGCGGCATATGGCAGATTCAAGCAGGAAGTTACAGATACTCTGGTAGCAGAGACTGTATACTGTCTGACAGCAAGCTGTACTGACTCAATGATACTTGAGAATGGCTATAACAAAGATCTTCTCAGAGTACTCTCTACAAACTTCGTTAATGAGAACGGTTCTCAGAACCTTCTTAGAAAGTGGAGAGGTACTTCTTATATCATGAGCGAGTTCGCTTACATCATCCAGAACAATATCGACTCTATCTGCGAGAAGGCTGATCCCAAGAATCAGGCTACTCTAAAGATC
>Ga0255346_1002430_pt1 | contig 23538 bp, 15 predicted proteins | sample wastewater_treat_FD_194410 | JGI IMG/M metagenome (GOLD analysis project Ga0255346, IMG submission 194410) | Wastewater microbial communities from Lulu Island WWTP, Vancouver, Canada - plant22 | ecosystem: Engineered > WWTP > Wastewater > Unclassified | place: Canada: Vancouver, British Columbia... | reverse complement strand
AACGTGCTATCGAGGCTTTTCAGCCCATGTCAGAGGCGAATAAGGTTTTCGGCAAGCTGTATGCAATGTGCAACGCTTTACTCGTTTCGGAGAATAAGCCTGCGGATATCATTGACTGTATCGCTCTTGCTGATGCCCTTGCGGTAACACAGGGAACATTCGCTGACAGCTCCGAAACCGAACCTGCTAAGCCGATGAAAATGCTAACTCCTTCACATATGACAGTTGCCGCATTGGAGGAATATAAGGAGAAGATAAGGAAAACTCCATACGCTGAACAGGACTTCGGAAATGACTTTTACAAGTACATCGCTGACCCGAGACTTATGTCCTCGTTCCTTGAAATATCGGGCAAAAATGGCGGAGGTACAGCTGATCTTCTCATAATGCTGGGGTCAGTTTATGGTGAAGATATCGTTCAGGTATATTTTGATCTGCTTGACCATGCCGACGAAAAGGCAAACGGAAATCAGCTGAGATATATCGCAGATACTTACCGTGATAAATACAACGATGATTACATAAGATATGCCGAGGACGAAAAGGTTCCGCAGGGCATACGTATCGCCGCAATAGAAGCAATGGCATATTCAGCCGAAAACGATGAGCGTCTGACGGTGCTGTACAAGACTTCAAAGGGTAAAGTGAAAAATGCGGCACTTCTTTCGCTTTGCAGAATAAACAGCGATACAGCGGAAGAGCAGTTAGCTAAGATAGTTAAAGCCCCTAAAAATAATCAGAGCGATTTTATTGAAGCATCGGGCGGTAAGGCCGCTGAGGAATACGTTATAAGAGAAAACGAGTACAGATTAGAGAATGGTATCAAAGAAAAAGATGCTGCACATCCATTCGGGTTTATCATTAATTTTATGCTTGCAAATAAGAAGAATATAAAGGATATCATCGGGAAAATAGCTAAAGTCAGAGAGAAAGACGCTGTTTGCTCTGTACCGAGACACGGAGTTTCTTCAAGTCTCAATGATCCGCTTATCCATGATATTTACGAGCATGATGACGAGGAATACCGTACTCTGGTAAAGGAACTATACAATGAGTATCCGCTGACTTTCTTCTATGCACGTTTTGTTCTACAGCTTATGGAAGACCCTGTTGATTCACTGAAAAAACTGGGTGCTGACCACAGAAAGAACGATGGTACTGTTACGGCTGTAGTCAACTATATGTTCACTACTCCTGACGGTTGGTACAGGATAAGAAAAAACGGAAGAAGCACGGACGGCGATTACAAAAATCAGAAGCTGTTCATGTCTGTTCCTGATGATATTATTGAATTTATCGCCGATCCTCTTGAAGTCTACAACTACAAGGAAATAACAGGCCTTATCCCTGACGGAAACGAGCGTCAGCACGTTATGGATGACATGAAGGAAAAGTGTATGCTTCTGAAAAAGCTATACAAGATATGTCAGCCCTGCGACCGTGAAAAGATAAGAGCGGCAGCTGAAAAGTTCGCATGGTCCATGATAAGGAATTATCCTTGCGAGGAAGCAATGGCGCTTCTGCCTCTGGTCACAGATAAGCCGATGAACGGAATCGTATACAATCATGTGAAGTTTTCAATAAACGGTATCAGACGTGGTTACTGGATGTATTCCGTTGAACATTACAACATTCCGGATGAAGTGATCGTAGATGATATGCAGAGGCTTATGGCGGAGTTTGATTCTTCGGACGATCCGGAAAAGAAGAAGTATGTGAGAGATATCAGAATGGTTCTTGAAAGACACGGAGTAAAGGAGTAATAACAATGGCACAGGAAATTCTCAGGCTGTCGGCAGAACAGCTTTACAAAAACGAAATAGATGCACTTATCGCAAACGAGACTGCTCCAATTCCAAAGGGATGGCAGATGTCGCCCAAGTCGGTGCTGACCTATATCTTAGGCGGAAAGGTCGGCGATACTGTTATAACTCCCAAGTATATGGGCGACAGGAGAGTTGTGGAGATATGCATAGCTACTCTTGTCACCGATCGTGCACTGCTTCTCATCGGTGAGCCGGGTACTGCTAAATCATGGCTTTCGGAGCATCTTACAGCTGCTATCAACGGCAATTCATCGCAGGTGATACAGGGCACAGCAGGCACTACCGAGGAGCAGATACGCTATTCGTGGAATTACGCAATGCTCCTGGCAAAAGGCCCGTCATTTGAGTCGCTGGTCAAAAGTCCGATATACAACGCTATGGAGACAGGCACTATCGCAAGATTTGAGGAAATATCAAGATGTGCGAGCGAAGTGCAGGATGCTCTCATCTCCATCCTTTCCGAAAAGCGCATATCCATTCCCGAGCTTTCCGAGGAGGTTGCCGCAAAGAAGGGATTCTCCATAATCGCTACGGCAAACACCCGTGACAAAGGAGTAAACGAAATGTCATCGGCGCTGAAAAGAAGATTCAACATCGTCATCCTTCCTCCGCCGTCCGACATGAACACCGAAATAAACATCGTCAAGACCCGTGTGGCACAGATGTCGAAGGATATGGAGCTGAATGCGGAAATGCCGACAGACAGCGATTTCGAGAAGATAGTTACCGTATTCCGTGAACTGCGTGAGGGAAAAACTCTTGACGGCCAGCTGAAGATAAAGCCTACAAGCGGAGTTCTTTCATCGGCTGAGGCTATCTCACTCATGGTCAACAGCATGGCGCTTGCAGGCAGTTTCGGAAACGGCAAAGTCACGGATTCCGAACTTGCCGCCGCACTACAGGGCGCTGTGGTAAAGGATGATGACAAGGACAAGGCCGCATGGGAGGAATACCTTGAAAATATCATGCGCAAAAAAGGTGCGGATTATGCATCGCTGTATGCGGAATGCAGGGAGCGTAACGCATAATGGCTGAGTATTACGGCGCAAGGCATTTATCACCGTCTTGCTCGCTTTACGTACATGAATTCCTTGACCGTGCCGACCCTGATATAGTGCTGATAGAAGGTCCCTCCGACCTGAGCGGACTTATAGACGGGCTGATTGACAGCCGTGTACGTTTCCCTGCGGCAATACTTGCCTACACTACAGAAGCACCTGTGCGGACTGTAATGTATCCGCTTGCGTTTTTCTCGCCTGAGCTGAATGCGATGCAATGGGCGGCAAAGCACAATAAACCCGTGGAATTCTGCGATCTTCCGTCAGGCTGTCTGCTTGTTGAGGAGACAGAGGACGAGGAGATACCTCAGGGGGAAAGCGTATACCGAAAACTTGAAAAAGCTACGGGACTGGATAACGATACATTCTGGGAGTACCGATTTGAGCATTCCGACAACTATGAGGACTTCATAGCCGCTGTTGAGGAACACGGCAAGTCCATACGTGAATTCTCAGTATCGGATGAACACAATGAACTGCGTGAAGCATATATGCGCCGCAGAATAGCCGAGTCCGAAGAAAGATACGGAAAAGCGGCAGTGATAACAGGTGCTTTCCACACAAGCGGCATAAAGAATATACCTTACTCCGAAAAGGACAAAAAGCTGACCGATAAGCTTAAAACTGTTCCGTCGAAGGCTACTCTCATGCCTTATTCATACTACCGGCTGTCATCACGTTCAGGCTACGGAGCAGGCAGTAAGGCTCCCGGCTACTATGAGATACTGTTCAGGAACAAATGCAGGGGAGTTCCCGACAATACACCTGCTGAATATCTTTCACGGCTTGCGGAGTATCAGCGAAAGAACGGTTTTTCTGCATCGTCTGCGGAGGTCATAGAAGCGCTGAGGCTTGCGGGATCGCTTGCCGCTATGCGTGGAGGAAAACGTCCGTCAATGTCTGATCTGCGTGATGCGGCAGTTACTTGTCTCGGTCACGGAAGCTTCGGTGAGATATCACTTGCCTGTGCGGATGTGGAGATAGGCACAAGAATAGGCGAACTCCCCGAGGGAACGGTTTGTACATCGGTGCAGGAGGATTTCATGCATCAGCTGAAAGATCTGAAGCTGGAGCGATTCCGTAGTGCATCCGCTCAGGAACTGGATCTTGATCTGAGAGAGAATCTGAGAGTAAAATCCGAAAAATCGGCATTTCTCGATCTGCACCGTTCCTTCTTCATGCATAGACTTATACAGGCAGGAGTGCATTTCGGAACACAGCTCAGCACAAATCAGGACAATGCAACATGGTCTGAAAAATGGACGGTAAGCTGGACTCCCGAAACCGAGATCGAGATCGTTGAGGCATCACTTAACGGCGAAACAGTTGAGGGAGCGGCTAAGACATCGCTGAATATGGAATTGCTGGATTCTCAGTCACTGAGCGACACGGCGGAAACATTATATAAGGCGCTTCTCTGCGGACTTCCCGAATGCATAAAAACCGCTTCGTCAGCTGTACAGAGGATGGCTTCCGACTGTGCATCACCTGTTGAGGAGGGACGAACTATCGGTACTCTTTCCGCAATAGTTCGCTTCGGCAGTATAAGAAAGCTCGATCCCGAACCGCTGACAGGGATAATAAGTCAGCTGTTCCTGAAATACTGCCTTCAGGCTTTTAATGCCTGCATATGTGACGCTAATGCGGCTGAGGAAATGATCTCAGCTTTAACATTCGTGTATGAGGCCTGCCTTGCACATGATTTCCTTGACAGTGAGAGGTTCAGAAAAATACTTGGCGATCTTGCTGACAGTGATGTTGTAAATCCTCTGATATCGGGATTTGCCTGTGCTCTGCTCACCGAAAAAGGAGAGATAACTCCCGGAAAGCTGTCGGAACTTGTGTCACGCCGCCTGTCAAGGGGAACACCTCATGCGGAAGGTGCTGCGTGGTTTGAGGGACTTGCAAGACGAAACCGAAGAAGTCTCATCGGAAGGCTTACTCTTTGGGAGAAGCTTTGCAGTTTCATCGAAGGGCTTGATGATGAGGAATTCAAACCTGTGCTTGTGGCATTAAGGCGTACCTTTGCTGACTTCACAGCCGCCGAGAAAACTGATATCGCAGAAAATATCGGTGAAGTTATGGGCATTTCCACACAGCAGGCGGCTGAAATGATCACAGCGGCAGTAACAGCAGAGGAACAGGCGGCCATCGACGAACTGGACGATTTTGATTTTGGAGATATATGATATGGAAGAAAAGCAGATACTAAAGCGGTGGCGGCTGATACTCGGAGCGGAGTCTCAGGATAAGCTGGATTCACTGGGCTGCGGCGGACTTTCCGAGGAGGATCTCCTTATGGATACGGCGCTGTCGCAGATATACGGCGGAGGCGTTGATAAAGGCGGAAAGCTTGGCGGCAGAGGCGCTTCATCTCCGATGCTGACTAAATGGCTGGGCGACCTGAGAACGCTGTTTTCGCCTATGGAGATAAAGGTGATACAGAAAGATGCCATCGAAAGAAAAGGACTGAAACAGCTTCTGCTTGAGCCCGAGATGCTTGAGGAACTGGAACCCGATGTGTCTACAGCTTCGCTGCTGCTGATGCTGAAAGATCAGATACCGGAAAAGTCAAAGGCAAATGCAAGAGTATATATAGCCAGAATAGTTGAGGATATCAACAGACGGCTTGCCGATGATCTGAGAAGATCGGTCACAGCTGCACTGAACAGACGTGAGCATTCTCCCATACCGTCAGCGGCTGCCCTTGACTATAAAATGACCATTCGCCGCAACCTTAAAAACTACGACACGGAGCGTAAAGTGCTGCTTCCCGAAAAATTCTATTTCTATGAAAGAGCGTCGAGATCGGCTTCGAGAACGGTCATACTTGACATAGATCAGAGCGGTTCTATGGGAGAATCGGCAATATATTCATCAATTATGGGAAGCATTCTTGCAAGTATCAGTTCAGTCAAGACTCACATTGTTGCATTTGATACGGCGGTTCATGATCTGACCGACCTTTGCAGCGATCCTGTGGAACTGCTTTACGGGATACAGCTTGGCGGCGGAACTGATATAAATAACTCAGTGGCATACTGTCAGGAACTTGTTACAGAGCCCGAGAAAACAACTATGTTCATAGTCACCGATCTGTATGAGGGCGGAAACCGTGCTCAGCTTCTGCGCCGACTGGAAGAACTGAAAGATTCGGGAGTGAATCTCATAATCCTCCTTGCAATATCCGACAGCGGTAAACCATGCTTTGAATCGGGACTGGCTGAGAAAGCCGCTTCACTGGATATACCGTGTTTTGCCTGCCCACCCGAGAAGCTTCCCGAACTTCTCGGAGCAGCACTGAAACGACGCAGTCTTGCAGGATTTGAAAAGACTGCATATGATAAGAAATAAAACAAGAAAGGGGAGAGCGTTATGCTGCATAAGATGAAGCTGAGAAAAGAACCGTTTGAACAAATGGCAAGGGGAACAAAAACTGTGGAAATGAGACTTGACGATGAAAAGCGCAGACTGATAAAAACAGGTGATCTCATTGAGTTTTCGCTTTATGATGAGCCTGACAAAAAGATTGTGACAAGAGTTACAGCTCTGCACAGATTCAGCAGTTTCAGCGAACTCTATAAGGCATTCCCGAAAGAAAAACTGGGATATTCTGCGGATGCCGAAGCTTCACCGAAGGACATGGAACAGTTCTATCCGAAGGAGGAACAGGAAAATTCCGGAGTAGTCGGCATTGAACTGCGCCTGACCGATCTTCAGAAATTCGTTGACGCACAGGATAACGGATACGATTTCGGCGAGACATACGCTGTTGCTCTTGATGAGATAAGAAACGAAAAAAAGGAAGAACACTGGATATGGTACGTTCTTCCTCAGATACAGGGACTGGGAAAAAGCGGTCTGACTGCATATTTCTCCATAAAGGATATACAGGAGGCCGAGGACTACTACGCTCACCCCGTACTCAGGGAAAGGCTTGAAGAAATAGTTTCTGAGCTTCTGAAACTTGAAACGGACGACCCTGTGAGCATATTGGGAAGGATGGATGCTTTCAAACTCCGTTCATGCATGACTCTGTTCAGGCAGGTCGCTCCTGAGAATGAACTGTTTCAGAAAGTGCTCGATAAGTATTGCATGGGCATCGAAGACGATAGAACCCTCGGCATTCTCGATGAACAGGAACGTGAAGCATGAATGATGGTCATATAAAACGAGATCGGGGAAGAACCTTGCTTACAAAAGGTCCTTCCCCAAGATGTTTTTATTATTCAGCCCAGTATACGTAATTGTCTTTTCTCGGGATCGGAGCTGAAGCTTCGCAGTCAGCGTAGCCGAGAATGCAGTGGCCGATTCCCTCATAGTTTCCTTCTATACCGAGACTTCTGAGGATCTCCTTGCCTTCTTCGGACTCGAACTCCTCTTTTGCACGATGTATCCAGCAGCTTGAAATGCCGTAAGCGTGTGCAGCGTTCATGAGATTTCCCATAACGAGACTTCCGTCATAAACGTAAGTCGGCATAGTGTCCTTATCTGCAAGTACAATAAGTACCACAGGTGCATTGTAGAAAGGATCTGTGTTTCCACCCATAATTTTAGCATTCATTGCTGAAAGGCGGTCACGGAGTTCCTTATTGGTGACAGCTATGATTATCGGAGACTGCTTGTTCATGCCTGTCGGTGCGTATGTTCCTGCTTCGATTATCTTTTCGATAATATCCTTCGGGACCATGTCAGACTTGTATTTTCTGATACTTCTTCTTGTCATTAAGTTTTCGATTGCGTCCATTGTTTGACCTCCTCAATATTGCATTTTATAGTTACATTATCCACCATAAGTTCATCGGATGTCAATAGTTTCAAAAAACTTCTATATAGCTGCACAAATATCAACTGTACTATTTGGCTGTTCTGCATCTGATTTTACTCAGAGTTGTAAATTGCTTCTATATGTGATATAATATTTATAATGTATAACGACAGGAGTTGTATCAATGACTGACAAGCTTTACTATATGTTCAACAAGCCCAGTAACTGCGTGACTGCGAAAAGTGATGCGGTCCACAGAACGGTTATGGATTACTTTCCACCTGAACTTTCAAAAAGGCTTCATCCCGTAGGCAGACTTGACAAAGACACCTGCGGACTCCTCATCCTGACAGATGACGGCGATCTTGATTTTAAGATCATGCAGCCCGACCGTCATATCAGCAAGACTTATTTCTTCTATGCCATAGGTGATCTGGACGGCGAAAAAATACATAAACTCGAAAACGGGATCGCCATGGTGGGATTCACCACACGTTCTGCTGCTTTCAGACTTATCAGGAAATACAGGATCAGTCAGCTGGAAGATCACTTCCCCGAAGACAAGCGTGAACGCTACCTGAAAAATCCCGACGGCCCCGCCTTTGCTGCTGAACTCACTATCCATGAGGGGAAAAAGCATGAGGTCAAAAGAATGCTTGAGGCTGTTCATTGCAGGATATTCTATCTGAAACGTGTAAGCATAGGCGGTCTCAGACTTGACGATTCGCTTGCTGAAGGACAATGCCGTCAGCTGACCGAAAATGAGCTGAGACTGCTGATGACATATTGAAAATCCCGATGATCCGTGGTATAATTAGATTATCAATTCTAAGGAGGTCGCATCATGAAAGTTCTTATCATCAACGGAAGCCCAAGAGCAAACGGCAACACATCCATCGCTTTGAATGAAATGATAAAGGTGTTCGAGGCTGAGGGCATCGAAACTAAAGTCTGTCAGATCGGCAGCAAAAATATCAGGGGATGCATTGCCTGCGGAAAATGCGGAGAAACAGGGAAATGTGTGTTCAACGATGCTGTAAACGAACTTGCTCCGGAATTTGAAGAAGCCGACGGACTTGTTGTTGCTTCGCCTGTTTACTATGCTTCGGCTAATGCTACTCTTATCGCCTGTCTCGACAGACTGTTCTACAGTACGCACTTCGATAAGACCATGAAAGTCGGTGCAAGTGTAGTTGTCGCAAGACGTGGAGGATGTACTGCGACTTTCGATGAACTGAACAAATACTTCACGATCAGCGGTATGCCTGTTGCTTCAGGCCAGTACTGGAACTGCGTTCACGGAAGAGAAGCAGGCGATGCTGCATTCGATGCAGAAGGACTACAGACTATGAGAGGACTTGCGAGAAATATGTCATTCCTTATGAAGTCCATCGCTCTCGGAAAGGAAAAGTTCGGCATTCCCGAAAAGGAACCGTGGCAGCCTACTCATTTTGTCAGAGATGATCTGAAATAATGCTGACAGTGCAGCAGCATTTACTTTTTTGGGGCGATTCATAATTCTTGCAAACCATCCGTAAAGCATCGCTACTCTTGCTTTACTACTTCGTCAGGGGGACGCTGTCCCCCTCATTCGCCCCCTGCAAGGGAGATAACATCCCCCTTGACCCCGGAATGCCGCCTTCGGCGGTTTTTTATTATTTATAAAGTAAACGCTGTTGCTGTGAAAATAACACAAACCGCTATTGACACTATGACAACTCTGTGATATAATAACAAAGCTGGCTAATGTCACATAAGATAAAATAATGCTGGATAAAACACAGTCGTAACTGCTGTTGTTTTGTCCGGCTTTTTTATGGAGGTTTATAATGAAGGACAATAACTTTACCGAAGGGCCGATCCTCCCTAAGCTGCTGAGGTTCATGCTGCCCGTTATGTTTGCCATGTTCTTGCAGGCTATGTACGGTGCAGTCGATCTGCTGGTTGTGGGAAGATTTGGTTCGACTGCCGATGTTTCTGCGGTATCAACAGGCTCGCAGATAATCATGACTCTCACGAATATCCTTGTCAGCTTTTCTATGGGAATCACCGTAGGCGTTGGACAGCGTATCGGTCAGAAGCGCCCTGACGAAGCTGCACAGACTATAGGTACGGGACTTATGATTTTTGCCATAACGGGTGCTGTACTCACTTTTCTTTGCGTTATCGGAGCAAACGCTCTTGCCTCAACAATGCAGGCGCCAAAGGAAGCCTTTGACCTTACCGTAAAATATATCAGGATCTGTGGCGGAGGATTTCTCATCATCACCGCATACAATCTGCTGGGAAGTATATTCAGAGGACTCGGCGATTCAAAAACTCCGCTCATAGCTGTAGGTATATCTTGCGCCTGCAATATAGTCGGTGATCTGCTGTTTGTTGCAGTTTTCGGACTTGGTTCATCGGGTGCCGCTCTTGCAACTGTTATATCTCAGCTGATAAGCGTTATCATCTCATTCCTGATAATCAGGAAAACTCCGCTTCCATTTGAATTCAGAATGCCGATGATGAAACTGAAGAAAAAGTATGTTTATACTATTATAAGGATAGGCACTCCCATTGCATTGCAGGATCTGCTTGTGGGAATATCATTCCTCGTAATGCTTGCTATCGTGAACCGTCTCGGTGTAACAGCTTCCGCAGGAGTCGGAGTCGCCGAAAAGGTATGCGTATTCATCATGCTTGTTCCGATTGCGTTCATGCAGTCCATGTCCGCATTTGTGGCACAGAATATGGGGGCAGGAAAGCCTGACCGTGCAAAGAAGGCTCTCACAAGCGGCATCACTGTTTCATTTGCTTTTGGTGTGGTGATGTTCCTGATAACCTTCTTCCACGGCGATCTGCTGGCAGGTATATTCGCAAATAATGCCGATACTGTAAGGGATGCATGGGACTACCTCAAAGCTTATGCCATCGACTGTCTGCTTACCTGTTTCCTTTTCTGTTTCATCGGATACTACAACGGCCTTGAAAAAACGGGCTTCGTAATGATACAGGGAATATGCGGCGCTTTCCTTGTGAGAATACCTGTTGCGTTCCTTATGCAGCACTTCGGCAACGGTTCGCTTTTCCTCATAGGACTTGCAACTCCTTGCTCAACTATCTTACAGATAACGATGTGTTTCGCCGCATACTTCCTAATGAACCGCAAAAAAAGTCAGGCTGCCTGAGAGTCTGGCTATACTGTGATCTTACATACACCTATCGGAACGAAATTGTTTTCGCTCTGACAGGTGTTTTTATTTATGGATCATCAGAGAAACTTCTTTTTATCATAAGGGTAAAAAGATAACACCAATTCACATAAAGTTAATTTTGGAGCGGATTAATTAACTTAAAGCAATATGGGCATTATACATCATTTACAAAAAACTGCTGTAAATTTCAACTGTGTAAATTGTACAAAAATCATTGAATAATGCTGTATTCTATGCTATAATAAAATTATCTTAAAAAACAAGAGAGGGGTTTTTTATGAAATTTTTTAAACGTATGGGAGGTATAGCATCCGCTGTTCTTATGGCTTCGTCTATGCACTGCGGAGTTCTGCCTGCTGCGGCTGAACAGTCTGCTGAAGGGCTTCGCATAAACGAGGTCTGTACCCAGAACAAAGCCTGCTATGCCGACAGCCTCGGAAGAGCATCCGACTGGATCGAGCTGTACAACGGCGGAGATTCGGATATTTCCCTTGATGGGTTTGGCCTGTCGGACGATTTGTCGGCTCCGATGAAGTTCACATTTCCGTCGGGAAGCATTATACGGAAAGGTGAGTATCTGCTTGTCATCGCCAACAAAGATACTTCCGCTTCAAATGAACTGAATACGGGGTTCAGCCTTAGCAAATCAGGGGAGACTGTAGTTCTTTCGTCGCCTGACGGAGAGATGATCCAGAGTATGGAAGTTCCTGCAATGGCTGAGGACGATTCATACGGACGCACACAAGAAGGAGGCTATGCTGTCATGAAGCCTACACCTGCGGAGGCAAATGCTTTAACTGCTGCCGAACCTGTGTTTTCACTGGAATCGGGATTCTACAGCGCAAATGATGTGAGTGAACTGACCATAAGTGCATCCGATACTATATATTATACCCTTGACGGTTCAGACCCTACCACATCCGAAACCGCTCAGGTCTACAGCGGCGCAATACCGATGTACGACAGGAGCATTGATGAGAACGTTTACAGCAAATATCAGTTTGAGGACAATAGCCCCTATTCTGTTACGCTCCAGACCAGATTCAATGCAAATCCCGAAAAATTCGACAAAGCCACTGTTGTAAGGGCAGCTGCAAAGTCCGCTGACGGCACGTTCAGCAAAATAGCAACTAAGACTTATTTTATAATGAATGATGACAAGCTTGCCTATTACAAGGATATACCTGTAGTGTCACTTGTTACCGATCCTGATAATCTTTTCGATAAGGATAAGGGCATTTACGTTGCTGGTCAGCAGTACGTTGACTGGAAAAAGAGTCCGCAGTACAATCCGAGAAAAAGTGAATGGGATACAGATAATGCTGCCAATTTCTTCTCAAAGGGCAAGGAGTGGGAGCGTGAGGCTTCGATAACCTATTTCGATAACAGCGAACTCGGCTTTACCCAGAATATGGGCATTCGCATAAAAGGCGCATCCACCAGAAACAGCCAGACCAAAAGCTTTAATGTATACGCAAGAAGCGGTTATGGTGACTCCAAGCTGGACTACAAACTCATTGATGACAATTATTCCGCAGTTGACGGTGACAAGATCAAGCGCTATGATTCGTTCAGTCTGAGATCGGTAGCGTGGGTGGACAGACTGAGAGAGCGTGTGGTACATTCGTCTCTCCGTGACCTGCCTGCACTCGCTACATATGACAGTGACAGATGTATGCTGTTCATAGACGGCGAACTTTGGGGAATGTATGAGATAATCGAGAAGTCCTCGGATTACTACATTCAGTCTAATTACGGAGTTCCTGCCGAAGATGTGGCAATGATAAAGAACGGCGAACTGGAAACAGGTGCAGAAACCGATTATGACGATCTTGAGGCGCTGTGTGATTACTGCCTTGACCATGATCTTTCCGTACAGTCAAACTATGACTACGTTGCTTCAAAGGTGGACGTTGAAAGCCTTATCGACTGCTACTGCGCAGGACTTTATCTTGGAACATGGGACTGGCCGAACCACAACTATCTTATGTGGAGAAATAACGGCAACGCTATAGACGGCAATCCGTACAGCGACGGAAAATGGCGTTTCGGCTCCTTTGATTTCGACTATTCAGTCGGACTTACCTATCAGAGTTTCGGCGGAGTTGAAGGTTATCAGTATGACAGTTTCCGCAAGATGGATGGTGTCAAGGAAGATATGCCCACAGCGATCTTCACGGGTATGCTGAAAAACGAAAGCTTCAGACAGCAGTTTGCAGACAAATTCTATTCGTATGCTTACTCGGTATTCGAGCCTTCAAAGATGACTGCTGAACTTGATGCTGAGGAAAACAGATATATGGACTACCTTACCATGACAGGCTGGCGCTGGAACAACGGCAAACCAAACTATGACTTCAATACTTATTGTTCACAGCAGAAGTCATACTATCATAATGAGATAGAGAAGATGCGCACTTTCTTCAAGAGACGTGCCGAGTATGCGATAGAGGATATGCAGAACTATCTGGGAGTATCGAAGAATTCTGCGACGATCACAGTTACCCGTCAGGGCGGCGGTACGCTTTCTGTTGATTCGGTAAATACTGCGTTTTCCGGAAATGTCTGGACAGGCAGCTTTGAAAACGGCAAAAAGGTAACTCTGACAGCAAAGGCAAATGAGGGTTACAGATTCGCAGGCTGGAGCGGTTCGGTGGTTTCAGATTCTGATACGATCACAGTTACCGCAGATAAAGCGGTTTCACTGATGTGCGTTTTTGAAAAAGTGGAATATGAAAGCGGAGACATCAACACGGACGGCAAAACAGATGTTGCCGATCTGCTTCTTATGAGTAAATATCTTCACGGAAAAGAGAACTTCACACAGTCGCAGTTCAGGCTTGCTGACATGAATAAGGATAAAGCAGGGGATGTTTTTGATCTTATCATGCTGAGAAAGAAGATATTGAAAGGATAAATTTTGATTAAACAGCCGGAGTATTTTAACGTACTCCGACTGTTTTTTTGTCTGTATTGAAGAATACTTTTACAGTGTTAATAAAACGGATATATATGAACAATTTGTTACAATAGTAAAATGAGAAGGAGGTTTACTTAAAGGATGGACGGAAGTTGACTTCATTTTTATATTATTAGTATAATATGCATATTATCAATTCAACTATTTGGATATTTTATCATGAAAGTAGCAATTTTTGGTAAGTTAAAAGAATAAATCGCAATAATATACTTGTCGTTTTATCCGTTGTGTAATATAATGGTGCCATAGATAAAGATTTATGGGGGATTCAAACAACTTTATCCTTTACGTATTTATCTATGATAAAAAGGAGGAAATGAAGAAATGAAAAACAAATCTGTAAGGAGGTCCGTTGCGGGTGTTCTCGCAAGCCTTATGTGTGCTCTCAGCGTACCGGCTATCCCGACTGCTGTTTACAGCACAGCTTATGCTGCAAGCGCAGGACAGAAACTCAGTGTCGGCGGCGGCCAGACACAGCATAAGGGTGATAACGTTGACGGTTACAGCTATGAGATATGGCTCGACCGTACAGGCGGCAGCGGCTCTATGACACTCGGCAGCGGCGGTACATTTGATGCTCAGTGGAGCGCTGAAGTTTCACAGGGTAACTTCCTGGCTCGTCGAGGCAGAAACTACGATGCATCTAAGAAGGCTACAGATTACGGCACGATCGTAATGGACTACGCAGCTCAGTATTCAGCAAGCGCTAAGGGTAATTCCCGTCTCTGCGTTTATGGCTGGATGAAGGATCCGCTGGTAGAATATTACATCATCGAAGACTGGGTAAACTGGTGCCCATCAGGCAACGGCAAGACCGTTACTATTGACGGCGCTCAGTACGATATTTTCCAGACTCCGCATACAGGTCCTACAATTCTTGGTGATACACGTACATTCCAGCAGTATTTCAGCATTCGTAAGCAGAAGAGAACATCAGGTACTATCACAGTATCAGATCACTTCAAGGCTTGGGCTAATGCCGGAATGCAGATCGGTAACCTGACAGAAGTTGCCCTCAACGTTGAAGGTTGGGAGAGCAGCGGACGTGCTAATGTTACAAAGCTTACTATCGGTTCAAGCGGCGGCGGCGGAAACAACCAGCAGCAGAATAACAACAACGGCTGGAATCAGCCACAGCAGCAGAACAACAATCAGTCCAATACTGCAACAACTCCTACAAAGCAGGCTGACGCTAACGGCTACTACTTCAACTCTTCATTCAATTCAGGCGTTGACGGCTGGACCGGCAGAGGTGCAGCTACAGTTGCTAAGGATTCTTCCAACTACGCAGAGGGCAACGGCTCTATCTTCGTAAGCGGCAGAACTGACAACTGGAACGGTGCTGCTATCGAACTGGATCCTTCAGCATTCGGTGCAGGCCAGACATACAGCTTCGGTGCAGCAGTAATGCAGAAGTCAGAAGCTTCTACTTCAATGAAGATGACTCTTCAGTACACAGACGCTTCAGGCACAGAGCAGTATGACGAAGTTGCTACAGCTACTGCATCAAACGGCAAGTGGACAGCTCTCGGCAACCCAAGCTATACTATCCCATCAGGCGCATCAAATCTTCTTCTTTACATCGAAGCTCCCGACAGCCTCACTGATTTCTATGTTGACAGTGCTTTCGGCGGCGTAAAGGGCAAAAGCGTTTCTGTAAGCGGCGGCACAACTGCTCAGAGCAACAACAATCAGCAGCAGAACTGGAACCAGCCTCAGCAGCAGAATAACAATCAGCAGCAGAACAACTGGAACCAGCCACAGCAGCAGACAAATACTAACACAAATACATCTGCTTCACAGGGTACAGGTCTCAAGGGCAAGTTCGCTCCTTGGTTCAAGATCGGTACTTCAGTAAGCCCGATGGAGCTCAACTCAGGTGCTTCATTCCTCAAGGAGAACTACAACTCTATCACTCCTGAGAATGAACTGAAGCCTGATTCGATCCTCGATCAGCAGGCTTGCCAGCAGAGAGGCAATAACGTTAATACACAGGTAAACCTCAGCAGAGCAGCTCAGACTCTGAAGTTCTGTGAGGATAACGGCATCTCACTCCGTGGTCATACTTTCGTTTGGTACAGCCAGACACCTGACTGGTTCTTCCGTGAGAACTTCTCACAGAACGGTGCATACGTATCACCACAGATCATGGATCAGCGTCTCGAAAGCTTCATCAAGAACACATTTGATGCTCTCAAGACTCAGTATCCAAAGCTTGATATCTATTCTTACGACGTTTGTAACGAGCTCTTCGTTAACGACGGCGGCGGATTAAGACCTGCAAATAACTCTAACTGGGTAAGAGTTTACGGTGATGACAGCTTCGTAATTAAGGCATTCCAGTATGCAAGAAAGTACGCTCCTGCAAACTGCAAGCTCTACATCAACGACTATAACGAATACATCCCTGCAAAGACAAATGATATCTATAACATGGCTATGAAGCTCAAGGAGCTCGGAGTTATTGACGGTATCGGTATGCAGTCTCACCTTGATACAAAGTATCCTGATGCAAAGACATACGAGACAGCACTCAAGAAGTTCCTCAGCACAGGTCTCGAAGTTCAGATCACTGAGCTCGATATCACTTGCTCAGACTTCTCAGCACAGGCAAGCCTCTATGAGAGCATCTTCAAGCTCGCTATGGAGAACTCAGCTAAGATTCCTGCAGTAACTATCTGGGGTACACAGGATAACGTAAGCTGGAGATCTTCACAGAATCCGCTTCTCTTCTCACAGGGCCACAAGCCAAAGCCTGCTTATGACAAGGTAGTTGCACTTGCAGGCAATTCAGCAGCACCTTCAAATCAGAATAACAATACACAGCAGCAGAATCAGAACAACAATCAGAATCAGCAGCAGAACCAGAACCAGCAGCAGAACCAGAACAACAACCAGCAGCAGAACTGGAACCAGCCACAGCAGCAGAATCAGCAGCAGGATTGGTGGAACAACTGGAACAACTTCAGCTGGAACAACTACGACTGGAGCAACAACGGATGGAATACATGGAACAACTGGAGCCAGAACAACAGCTGGAACTCACAGGTTTCAACATGGGGCGATGCTAACAACAACGGTACAGTTGATATCGCTGACTCAGTATACATCCAGCAGTCTATCTCCAATCCTAACCAGTACCAGATGAACGATCAGTCACGTTACAATGCTGACGTTTACCAGGCAGGTACAGGTGTAACAGGTCAGGATGCTAATACTATCCAGAGATACCTCCTCGATCAGACTCAGAATCTCCCTGAGAGCTTCCAGCCATATGATCAGTGGAGCCAGAACAACAATAACCAGCAGCAGAACTGGAACCAGCCTCAGCAGCAGAATAACAATCAGCAGCAGAACTGGAACCAGCCTCAGCAGCAGCAGAATAACTGGAATCAGCCACAGCAGCAGACAAGTGCTGCAAGCGGTCAGAAGTACAGCGTTGGCAACGGCATGAATCAGCACAAGGCTGATAATGTTGACGGCTACAGCTACGAGATCTGGCTTGACAACACAGGCGGAAGCGGTTCTATGACACTCGGCAGCGGCGGTACATTCAGCACAGAGTGGAGCGCTCAGGTAAATGCAGGTAACTTCCTCGCTCGTCGTGGCAGAAACTACGATGCATCCAAGAAGGCTACACAGTATGGTTCTATCGTTATGGACTATGCAGCTGAATACTCAGCAAGCTCACAGGGTAACTCACGTCTCTGCGTATACGGCTGGATGAAGGATCCTCTTGTAGAGTACTACATCATTGAGGACTGGGTAAACTGGTGCCCAAGCGCTAACGGCGGTGCTAAGACTGTAACTATCGACGGAGCTCAGTACGATATCTTCCAGCTCGATCATACAGGTCCTACTATCCTCGGCGATACACGTACATTCAAGCAGTATTTCAGCGTTCGTAAGCAGAAGAGAACATCAGGTACAATCACTGTATCAGATCACTTCAAGGCTTGGGAGAACGCAGGCTGGAACATCGGTAACCTGACAGAAGTTGCACTCAACGTTGAAGGTTGGGAGAGCAGCGGTAAGGCTAACGTAACCAAGCTCACTATCGGCGAAGGAAGCGGTCAGCCACAGCAGCAGAATCAGCAGCAGTCATGGACTCAGCCTCAGGAGCAGCAGAACAACGGATGGAATAACAACGGCTGGAATCAGCCTGCACAGACTCAGACTCAGACAAACGTTCAGGTTAACCAGGCTCAGAACCTTGCAGGCAAGAAGTTGGTAGCTATCTCATTTGATGATGGTGCAAGCGCACAGAGCAGACAGGATCCTGCATACAGAATCATGGACGCTCTTATCAAGAATAATTTCCACGCTACATTCTTCTATGTAGGTGATTGGATCAAGACAAATGAGCAGGTTCAGTTCGCATACCAGAATGGTATGGAAGTTGCTAACCATACAAAGTCACATAAGTCACTCGGCATCCTCGGCGCTAACGAGATCCGCAGTGAGTGGGAGCAGTGCAACAGCAAGCTCAAGAGCATCATCGGTGCAGAGCCTTCACACATCATGAGACTTCCATATCTCGATGGCGGCGGACAGGTTAAGCAGGCACTTTACGATGTTCCGCTCATCAGCTGTGGTGTTGACACTAAGGACTGGGATGGCGCTTCAGCTGACCAGATCGTAAACACGATCAAGTCCGCAGCACAGAACGGTTCACTCCAGAACCAGATCGTTCTCTGCCACGAGAACTATGCTTCAACAGCTCAGGCTATGGAGACAGTTCTTCCTTGGCTCAAGCAGAACGGCTGGGAAGTTGTAACAGTTTCTGAAATGTTTGCAGCAAACGGCAAGCAGCTTCAGGGCGGTCAGATCTACACAAGATCATAATCTGTAAAAAATCATTCTTCGTATTTCTGAAATATGTAAAAAGGACAGTCATTCCCGTTGGCTGTCCTTTTGTTTTGTGAAATATAATTGTTATATTCTCAGAATAATCTTCTTGTCATTGTGCAAGCATACAAATCGTGAAAGGATATGTCTTAAAATGCGTTGCAGATCCGACTGTATTTTATGAAAGCGGTAAATAAATATCAACGCTGAAAATAGTTTTTACGGGAGAGATCAACATGAAAAAGACATTATTATTTGCATTCACATTAGCTATGACAGCTGCACTTACAAGCTGCGGAAACGCCTCGGGCTCATCAGCCGGCGCAAATACATCATTCCCGAAGCCGCCTGTTGCAGAAACAACAGCTGTTGAAACTGCCGCAGAAGAAACAGTTAACGAAACAACGGCCGTTTCCGCTGAAAATGCGGAAGTTACAACTGCCGCCGAAAATGCTGTTGCTGCTGATACAGTTTCAGAAGCAGGTTCATGGTTCGGAGAGGGAGTATATGAACTGCTGAACAACGGCACAACAGATGTTTACTACGTATTCAACGGCGATAACAGCGGAAGGACTTGTGATCCCGAAAGGAAAATCGGTATAGGATTCAATTTTGAACAGTATAAGGATAAGGTCGTATTCCACATGGGATCTGTTGATGATAATACAGAAATGGCTATGTCCTATGACGCAAACGGAAATATGACAGGTGTTATCAACGGCACAACATACACTATAAGAAAAGTTGAGGGCGCTGAACCTTCTGCATTCGAGCCGACATTAAGTGACGATTCTCAGTCAAAGCCAATGATCGAGGACGCATATGAGGGAACATATTCCGAAAGCCACGCTCACAGAGGAGTTATCACCGTAACCAGCGCAGGCGGCAGCACGTACAATGTGCACATCCGCTGGGCAGGTTCAGCATTGGAAGAAGCTGTATGGGATTTCAGCGGTGAGTTCAACGGCAGACAGGTGCTCAACTACAGCAACTGCACCAAGACACATAACATCTATGATGAAAACGGTCTTGTAAGCTCAGAGGTAGAGTACACAGACGGTACAGGATATCTCCAGATAGCCGAAGACGGTGAGAATGTCGGATTTACATGGCAGGACAACGTAGAAGACGCAGGAGCTGATTCATACTTCATCAAGGATTGATTTTTAATTGATACAGGAGGCTGACATAAGATCAGACCTCCTTTTTTTGTCAGACCGAATAATATCTTTGACATATCATTATAATAATGATATAATAACTATAAGAATTTGTTTTCGTGAGTATTTTAAGATGAGTTCTGAAGAATGGAGATGATGGAATGTCGGCTAAAGGTGCTGTAAAAGAACGCAGTGACAGCAGGGTGAAAGAACCCAGACAGTACAGCGTTATTATGATAAATGATGACTTTACGACGATGGAATTTGTTGTGGGAGTCCTTGTGGATATCTTCCATAAGGACGAGATCACAGCTCAGGCAATAATGATGAACGTCCACAAAAACGGACAGGCTGTGGTGGGAAAGTATCCTTATGATATTGCATATACAAGAGTGAAAAAAGCCCTTGAACGTGCCAAGGAAGAGGGATTCCCATTCAGAATGACCATAGAGGAGGGCTGACATGGAATTATCAAATGAGGTCCTTGATATATTATACAAGGCGATAGAATACGCTCACAGCAAGAGCTATGAATTTGTTACTCCCGAAATAGTGCTTCTAATGGTGCTTCAGGATAAAGTGTTCGCAGAAGCTTTTGAGGAGTGCGGAGGAAATGTGGAGATCCTCAAAAACTACATAAAAGAATATGCGGAAGAATACATGGACAAGGCAGAAGTGGACAAGCCCGAATTGTCTGAGGGAGTGAACTCACTGCTGGATTTTGCAGCAAAAAGTGCGTTCAGCAGCGGAAGCAAGGAAGTTTATCTCAGACATATGATCCACGGACTCTGGAACCTTGACGACTGCTATGCTGTGTATTTCCTGGAAAAGCAGGGAATATCCGAAGCTGATCTGCTTCAGGAAATGGCGGTGATCGAAGAAAACGAAACCAAAGCCGCCGAGGCAAGCATCAAGATAGGCGAAGTTGATGACAGTCACAGCGGCTGGAAACTCTATGCGCCTTGTCTGAATGATACTCTTTTTGACGTAAATCCCCTCATCGGACGTACAGAGGAACTGGACAGGACTATCCAGATACTCTGCCGCAAGGATAAGAACAATCCGCTTCATATAGGTGAACCCGGTGTGGGAAAGACCGCAATAACTTACGGACTTGTTAAGCTTATCAGGGACGGAAATGTTCCCGAACCACTGGCAGGTGCTAAAGTTTTTGCCCTTGATCTTGGCGGTATGCTGGCGGGAACGCAGTACCGTGGCGATTTTGAAAAGCGCTTCAAGAAAGTTCTCACCGAGATAAACAAAGAAGATAAGCCGATCATCTACATAGACGAGATACACAATCTCTCAGGTGCAGGCGCAGTAGGCGAGGGCGCATTTGACGCTTCAAATATGCTGAAGCCTTATCTCTCCGACGGCCGTATCAGATTCATCGGAGCGACGACTTTCGAGGAGTACAAGAAGTATTTCGAGAAGAACAAAAGCCTTGTGAGACGTTTTCAGAATATCGAGATAAAAGAGCCAAACGAGGATGAAACAGTGGAGATACTGAGCGGACTTCGTGAAAAGTATGAAAAGTTCCACGGTGTCAGATACAGTAAGGATGTTATAGAGTATGCGGTGCATATGAGCATGAAGTATATCAATGACCGTTTCCTTCCCGATAAAGCAATTGACCTTATCGACGAGGCAGGTGCATACCGAAAACTTCATCCTATCGATAAAAAGAAGCAGACAGTGGATAAGGACGTTATAAATCAGGTGCTGACTACTATATGCCGTGTGCCTGTTGAGACGGTTTCAAATGAAGACATTTCCGGACTTGCAGGCCTTGAAGACCGCATGAAAAAGCGTATATTCGGACAGGATGAGGCAATTGCTCAGGTGGTCAATGCTGTTAAATTCTCGAAAGCCGGACTCCTTGAAGAAAACAAACCGCTGGCAAGTCTGCTTTTTGTCGGACCTACAGGTGTCGGTAAGACTGAAATTGCCAAAAGTCTTGCGGAAGAACTGGGAGTAAAGCTGATTCGTTTTGATATGAGCGAATACGGCGAGAAACACGCTGTTGCAAAGCTTATCGGTTCGCCTGCGGGATATGTAGGCTATGAGGACGGCGGTCTGCTTACCGAAGCGATAAGAAAGTCGCCGTCGGCAGTTCTTCTTCTTGATGAGATAGAGAAGGCACATCCCGATATTTATAATGTTCTCTTACAGGTAATGGACTACGCAACACTTACCGATAATCAGGGAAGGAAAGCGGATTTCCGCAACGTTGTAATAATCATGACATCCAATGCGGGTGCTTCAAGGATCGGTAAGAGTACCATCGGTTTCAGCAGTTCAAGCCTGAATGAAGCAGTTATTTCCGAAGCGGTAAAGCAGACGTTCCAGCCCGAATTCCGCAACCGTCTCAATAAGATAGTGGTATTCAACAGCATGGACAAGAAGATGGCGGAACTTATAGTCGGCAAAAAGCTGGGCGAACTTGCGTTACAGCTGAAGGCAAAGAAGATAGCGTTCAGTGCCGATGATAAAGCGAAAGCCCTTGTTCAGTCCAAGGGAATTACTCCCGAATTCGGCGCAAGAGAGGTTGATCGTATCATCCGAAACGAGATAAAGCCGCTTTTTGTGGACGAGATACTTTTCGGCAAGCTGAAAAACGGCGGACGCATCCTGCTTTCCGCACACAAGGAAAAGTTCATTATCTCGGCAGATAAACAAAAGAAGGCGTAATTATGGCTGTATACAGACTGGATGATACTATATGGCTTCCCAAGCCCGAACTTGCTGATGACGACGGACTTCTTGCGGTCGGCGGAGATCTTTCCGTTGAGCGGCTTGTCCTTGCGTACAGCAACGGCATATTCCCGTGGTTCAATCCCGATGACCCCATACTCTGGTGGTGCCCGAAGGAGAGGTTCATCATAAGACCTGAGAAAATCCATATTTCCCATAGTATGAAGAAATTCATGAAGCAGCACAAGGTGGAGATGAAGATAGACCGTGACTTTGCGGATACGATTCACCGCTGCCGCATGAAAAGGGAATCTACCGTAGGAACCTGGATAACCGACGACATGGAAAAGGCTTACTGCGAACTCCATAAGTTCGGGCTGGCAAACAGTGTCGAAGCCTATATCGACGGCGAACTTGCAGGCGGACTTTACGGCGTTTGTATCGGCAGATGCTTTTTCGGTGAGAGTATGTTTTCTGATAAGGAAAACGGCTCGAAAGCGGCGCTGATACTCTTTGCACAGTACCTCGCAGAACGGGACTTTGTAATGATCGACTGCCAGTTCCATACAAACCATCTTGAGAGTATGGGCGGCGAGAGGATAAGCTTGGAGGAGTACCGAAGACTTCTTGATGAAGGAGGAGTAAATGCATGAACTTACTCACAAGAGAAGAGATAATCGATATTGTCAGCAAGCTTCAGAAAGGCGGATATGGTACTGCTGAAGAAGCTGATAGATCTGTGTAAATATTAAAAAGGGGAGTAACAGATCCGCACATTACAGATTACATATTCTTTGATGATCTGACTCCCGAAGAAGTTGCCGATAAGGCACTGTCATACAAACCGATAATGTTATAACAGAAAAAGCCGTAAAGCGGATAATCGTGACCCGCCCCCTGTCAAGTAGACAGCGCAAAAAACAAAAATAATCTATGTAGTAACCAAAAGCAGTCTGTGCAATTTGTGCAGGCTGCTTTGTCGTTGGCAGCAATTGGCAAGCACCTTT
>Ga0255346_1002429_pt1 | contig 23541 bp, 19 predicted proteins | sample wastewater_treat_FD_194410 | JGI IMG/M metagenome (GOLD analysis project Ga0255346, IMG submission 194410) | Wastewater microbial communities from Lulu Island WWTP, Vancouver, Canada - plant22 | ecosystem: Engineered > WWTP > Wastewater > Unclassified | place: Canada: Vancouver, British Columbia... | reverse complement strand
CGGCTATAAACATATTGTTGTGATGTTGTTTGTTGCTTTCGAGGGCTACAACTCCATTCGTGAGACCGTATTGGGCCTGCTGTCCAATGCACATCGGCTCGGGCACCTCGGCCTTGATTATGTTGTCCGGCGCAGCACTCTTTCAGAGGCCAATGCCCGTCGTACACCCGATATCTTTGCCCGGGTATATTACGATACCTATCGACGTTACTCCGGTAGTTTAGCGGACAGCAGCTTGAGTAAACAGGATATGAAACGGCTTTATATCATGGATTCGACCACGATAACGCTGTTCAAGAACATCCTGAAAGGTGTAGGGCGTAACCCTGATAATGGAAAGAAGAAGGGCGGTATCAAAGCCCATACCATCATCCGTTCGGAAGATAACCGGCCCTGTTTCATCCGTTATACGGAGGCCGCCAAACACGACCATCTTTTGCTAAAGGAGGTAAATCTTCCCGAAGATTCTATTCTTTGCTTTGACAAAGGATATGTGGATTACGCACAGTATGAGGGTTTCACTCGTAAAAGGATTTGGTACGTGACCCGACTAAAGGATAACGCCCTTTACCGGGCACGCAAAGAGTTCGATATCCCGGATGATGCAGATTCGGGTGTCCTGAAAGACGAACAGATTGAGCTTTCTTACGGTAAGAACAAATCTGAAAAGCATCTTTCCAGACGTATTGCCTATTGGGATTCCACCAATGGACGCCTGTTTGAGTTCATCACCAATAACATGGATCTTCCGGCAGAAGTAATCGCACAGATTTATAAAAAAAGATGGCAGATCGAGCTGCTTTTTAAACAGCTAAAGCAAAATTTTCCCTTGAAATATTTTCTGGGAGACAATGAGAACGCTATTATCATACAAATTTGGTCCGTTATGCTGGCCAACTTGCTACTGATGATACTCAAAAGCCAAATTAAGCGGAAATGGGCATTTTCAAACATGGTTTCTGTAATCAGACAGCACTTGATGAGCTACATCGATGCCGGAAGCTTCTTTGAGAATCCTGAAAAAGCTTGGCAGGAACTTATTGAAGAGCAAAAGGTTCGTCAGAAAGGCATGACGGATCAATATTCGCTCTTTCCACAATGGGAGGGGGCTTACTTTTAGAAACTCACGAAAAACAGGGCTGAAAGCTCGTGAAATCGTGATCAAAATTTAAATTACCGGTTTTACCGGACAACAATGATTTCTAACAAAAGAAATCCTCAATGAACACCAATATGGTTTTTGATTATCTCTCCATTATAAAATATGTTGTAAATTTCACAACATTGTCACAGCCAGAACTGAGAAGAGATGTTCTCATATTTCTCCTTCTATATAAAATTATTGTGATTGTGATTTTTCAGTATTTACTATCCTCATTTAATCGACTCATAAGTTTTTACAGAGTATTTATTTAAATACTCGGGAGGCTTAACCCAAAAAACAAATAAGATAAGGGTTGTACAATTTCTAAAAAATGCGGGTATATTTGTGGCAATAAGGTTTAGTTCCCTTATGTTCGTAGTACTGTTGATGATAATTTTCGGCTTTCCAGAAAGTGGAAGCAGGTTTGAGCATCGTTGCAACGACATACCCTTTTTCATTGAGGATTTGGATGTATTTTTCAGCCAACTGTTTTTCATCGGACGAAGAGTAGAAAATGCACGAACGATATTGTGGACCGATATCGGGACCTTGTCCGTCGGTCTGGGTGAAATCATGCGTTTCGAAAAACAATTTCAATAAATTTTCGTACGATGTTTTTTCGGGATCGTAAATCACTTCGGTCGTTTCGAAATGGCCGGTATTTTTCTGACATACCTGTTCATAAGTGGGATGATCGACATGCCCTCCCATAAAACCTACATTTGTTTTGACTACTCCCGGTGCTTTCATAAAAAAATATTCTGTTCCCCAAAAACAACCCGACGCGAAATAAGCTTTCTTAAGTTCACTTTCTGACTTGGCAGGTATAAATTTCAGAGATATGGAATTGACGCAATGACGAGTTTGTTTTAGCGTGAATCCTTCGTTCAAAAAAACATGGCCCAAATGTGCTCCGCAATTGGCGCATACAATCTCGGTACGCTGTCCGTCGGCATCAGGAATACGTTTTACGGCGCCTTTGATTTCGTCGTCGAAGGATGGCCATCCACAATGTGAATCAAATTTGTCGGACGATCGATAGAGTGGGGCGTTGCATCGTTTGCAAACGTAAGTTCCTTCTTCTCTATTATTAAGATATTCACCTGTGTAGGGCATTTCGGTAGCTTTGTAAACAATGACGCGCTCTTCTTCGGGTGTGAGTTGATTGAATTTCATTTTTTGTTGAGTTTTAGTGTTATTTTGTGCACACATCGAAAACGATGTACAAATGAGCGTTATATATAAAATGATTCGATTCATGCTCTTATAACAATCCATAATCGATTTTGATGGATAACTGTCATTTGTTGAATATAAATTTCACAAAACTGAAAGGCTTCCTGTTTTCCAAATATGAAAAATTCGTGTCGTGGAAAAATGCTTCTCTTTCAAAGCAAATATTCCGATACCCTTCGTAACTGTTTTTATATTGTAAGCATCTGACAATCCATTCGAAAATATACCAGATATAGAATCCGACAATGAGCAGTTCGAGCATTTGACGGGTATGAATGGATTCGTGGTTCAATATCCTCTGATCAAGTTTCGGACCGTCTTTTCTAACAAAAACAATCCCGAATAGATTTATAGCATGAAATCCTTTTAAAGGGATAAAATTAGAATAAATTACTTTCATTCAATCTGCATATTCAGTTTATAGCAATCAAAGGTAATATGGTATTGTTTAGTTTCGTATCTTTGCAGTCTTAAAAAACATCAACACTTCGTATGGATATGACTCAAAAATTTTCGTCGGAACTTTCTTATAAAGTTGCTGACCTTTCGCTCGCCGATTTTGGGAGAAAAGAAATAGAAATAGCGGAACACGAAATGCCCGGATTAATGTCGGTGCGTAAAAAATATGCTCAGGAGAAACCACTGAAAGGAGCACGCATCACAGGTTCGCTGCATATGACCATTCAAACGGCAGTACTTATCGAAACGCTGGTTGAATTGGGTGCTGATGTGCGTTGGGCAAGTTGCAATATTTTTTCGACGCAAGATCATGCTGCTGCCGCAATTGCTGCTGCAGGGATACCGGTTTTTGCATGGAAAGGTGAAACGCTTGAAGAATACTGGTGGTGTACCGAGATGGCTTTGCGATTTCCGGAGGGCAAAGGCCCCAATCTGATTGTGGATGACGGTGGGGACGCTTCTCTACTTGTTCATATGGGATATAGAGCCGAAAATGATGCAACGACTATCGACAGGAAAGGAGAAAATCACGAAGAACAGGTGATTTTGGATACCCTCAATCGAATTCTGAAAGAAGATAACGGGCGTTGGCATCGCACAGTAGCCGAATTGAAAGGTATTTCGGAAGAAACCACCACAGGCGTTCATCGTCTGTATCAAATGATGGAGCGTGGCGAATTGTTGGTTCCGGCTATTAATGTTAACGATTCGGTTACGAAATCAAAATTTGACAATTTGTATGGTTGTCGCGAATCATTGGCCGATGGCATTAAAAGGGCAACGGATGTGATGATTGCGGGAAAAGTAGTTGTCATTTTAGGTTATGGCGACGTGGGTAAAGGCTGTGCTAAGTCGATGCGTTCGTATGGAGCTCGTGTACTGGTTACCGAAATCGATCCGATCTGTGCTTTACAGGCTGCAATGGAAGGGTTTGAAGTAACCACGATGGAAGAAGCCGTTAAAGAAGGCAATATCTTCGTTACCGCAACCGGAAATTGTGATGTGATAACGATAGAACATATGGAACAAATGAAAGATCGAGCCATAGTTTGCAATATAGGGCATTTCGATAACGAAATTCAGGTGGACAAACTTGTTAGTTATCCCGGCATCCGGCATACCAATATCAAGCCGCAAGTTGACAAATATACTTTCCCGAAAGGAAATTCGTTGTTTTTGCTTGCCGAAGGCCGTTTGGTGAATTTAGGATGTGCAACGGGTCATCCTTCGTTTGTGATGAGTAATTCGTTTACCAATCAAACGTTGGCACAAATCGATTTGTGGAAAAATAATTACAAGGTAGGTGTTTATCGATTGCCAAAATATCTCGACGAAGAAGTGGCTCGTCTGCATCTGGAACAAATTGGCGTAAAATTGACGAAACTTACTCCAAAACAGGCCGATTATATCGGAGTGAGCATCGACGGGCCATTCAAACCCGAACATTATCGGTATTGATAAAGATTGAATTCGCGAAAAAATGCGTAAATAATGAATTTAATTTTTGGAAATTTAAAATAAAGGCTATACCTTTGCACTCGCTTTTGCAAGAAAGCAATTAGGTCGATTCGCTAGCTCAGCAGGTAGAGCACATCCCTTTTAAGGATGGGGTCCTGGGTTCGAGCCCCAGGCGGATCACACCAGTTAAGTCCACACACAAAGTGGGCTTTATTATTTTTTACCTGTGACTTACAAAAATCGGATATAAAATTCCGATCTTCGCGATCTATAAAGGCTTAATTTCTTTGGGTTGAGAAATAATTTATTTCCTTCTCGTGATTATTGTCAGAAAAACGATAACATTAACGATTTCCAGACGGCCTAACAGCATATTGATAGAAAGCAAGTATTTGGCTGTATCGGGTAGTCCCGCATAATTTCCTAATGAACTAACCCCCCCAAATCCCGGTCCTACATTTCCAATGGTTGCTATTGAAGCAGAAAAGGAGGTTATGCCATCAATGTTCATGGCGGTCAAAAGTAATGCCACGACTGAAAAGGTGAGAATGTAAAGTAAAATAAAAACAACCGTCTGTAATTCCACTTCGTTGCTAATTGTTATTTCATCGACTTTGACGGCATACACACCATTGGGATGTTTTGCCAATTTGAGTTGTTTGATCAGTGATTGAAAAAACAGATATACCCGGTCGAATTTTAATCCGCCGGAAGTGGATCCCACCATTCCACACTGAATGGTGTAATAGATAAGAATTAGAATCGAAAATATGGGCCAGTTAGGCGTGTCGGCTGTGGCAAATCCTGTGGTTGTTGCCAGCGTAATAACCTGAAAAGACGCATATCGAAGAGAGTTATTGAAATCGTAAACGTGTTCATGTGTCAATTGCAGAGCCACAAGTAAAATTCCGATGAAAATGGCTATGATATAAGTTCGAGTAATTTTTGAAGTGAAAATATTGAATTTTTTACCCAGTATGGTGGCATAAATAAGCCCGAAGTGAATGCTGCTAACAAGCATGAAAAACATGATGGTTATTTCGATCCAGATATTGTTATAATATGCAATACTCAGATTTTTTGTAGAAAAACCGCCGGTAGCTACTGTTGCAAAAGAATGACAGATAGCATCGAACCATTCCATACCGAGAAGTTTTAACAAAACTGTTTCCAAAAGCACAAGGCTACAATATACAATGACAATGATATTGCCTATTTCTTTTGTTTTTGTTTTGAAGTTCATCATCGATAGACCCGAGACCTCCGAATGATAAATACTCGACTGAATTCCTCTTTTATCAGGGAGAATAAGTAAAACGAAAAGAATAATACCTACTCCACCTATGAAATGAGTAGATGCGCGCCAGAAAAGTAAGCCTTTAGGTAAGACTTCTATGTCGTTTAAGATGGTAGATCCGGTCGTGGTAAATCCTGATACGCTCTCGAATACGGCATTGGCAAATGAAAATTCGCCTCCCCATAAAAAATAGGGTATTGTGCCAATGAGACATGTGATGATCCAACCCAATACACTGATTGACAACCCTTCATGAAAACTTACTTCGTCAGGTGTTTCAACGAATATTTGAGGAAGAGTTCCGAGAATCGTGCACATAAATGCACTAAACAGCAATGGGACATAAGATGTTTCGTGTAAATATAAAGATATACCTGCTGAGATAAAAAGAAAAATTGCATTGAATAGCAAAACAAATCCTAAGTATTTGATAATAATTTTAGCTTTCATCTCGGATCATTCATTTTGACTTCTGCTCCGTTGCAGACGAAGAATCATTTTGTTAATTTCTTTCTCGAGTTCTTTGATTTCGTCTTTCGAATTGATTTTGATGTTCAGATTATATTGTTCGGGGTAAAAAGAAGATACGGCTTCTGTTATTTTTTTGATAGGCGAAACGAAATATTCGTTGATAAAAAAGTTGAGTATAATGGAAAACAAAATGGCGGCAATAATGGATACCAAAGCAGGCATAATTGCTCTTTTCGAACGTTGGCTGACGAATGATGCCTGACTAATGATATTTTCTTGATTGTGTTCCACAAAAACATCAACCGCAGTCTTTACAGAAGAAAACAATGGATGAATCTCGGTCAGATAAAGTTTGTTTCTTTCATCGAGTGGAATTGAATTTGCTTTTCGACATGCTGTCAACACCGAAGAATGAAATTTTTGATATTCCTCATCAATTGTCAGGAGATAATCTTTCTCCTCTTTCTCGATTGCACTTGCGGTAGTTTCTGCAATAATTTTTTGGATGGTAGAATCGGATTCGGATATGATTTTCATCCCCTCTTCCATATTTCCAGCCAAAAACATCAGTAGTCCTGTATTTTCGTGCTCCAGAGACTCGAGTATCGATTTAGATTGTTCGATCGATGCGTATTTGTTTTTGATGATTTGGTCTGCCGAGCTGCTTACCTTTTTAAATTCTGAGAGTGACATCAAACCTGCTACGATCAACATAAAGATCAGTAATGCAAAACTGAATGTAATTTTGGTTTTGAGCGATAACATTTTATTATTGTATGTTTGATTCGAAAATATGAATTGAGACGACCTGCAAAATTACATTTTTTATTTTATCCGTATATCTTTTTCGAAACAGTTTCTGCCCAAAACAGAAACGGGATAATGCAAGATGTTTTATCCCGTTTAGAATAAGAGTTGTAAATAGAATTTTTATTGTTTTGTTAATGCTATAAAATCGCGATCCGTATGGTATTTTGCAAATTCCAGATCGTTAGCAGCTCGTTTAGCCATTGATTTATCACGAATAATGGCAGTTTGCAGGTTCGACAAAACTTCAACGTATTTGTTAGTGCGTGCTGCAATCACAGCCTGCAAGTACGCTGTTGTTGCATCGGGATTGGTAATGTTAACTAATGTTTCTGAAGCGCGGCTGTAATCCTTAATGAGCAATTGAGCCAATGCCGCATTGTTGCTTTTTGTATTGCCAAAAGCGGCTACAGCCTTGTTGTAGTCTCCATTTTTCAGATAAAGCAAGCCTAATGCCCCATCAATATCTTTGGCCTGAGATGCTTTTCCCAATAGTTCTTCGGCTTTGTCATTTTCGTTGTTCAACAAAGCGATAAGAGCCATATTCATGTTTGCTTCGGGAGCATCGGGCGCTACTTGAATGGCTCGTTGAAAAGCCTGTTGAGCTTTAGATATCTCACCTCTTTCATAGAAAAGTGTGCCAATGTTGTTCCATCCTCTATAATCTTGAGGAAAGTTAACAGTAACGTATTGATAAATGCGTTCTTTTTGAGCAGGATCATCGGTGAGTGTAGTAGCATACAACAATTCTTCTACAGATAGTTTTTTGGGGTCATTTTCCCAAAACGACATGATTTCTTCGTCGGTTTTTCCAATAATTTCGATGTTGGCAATCAGTCGCGAACGCCGCAATTGAGGCAGTATAGTTTCGGCTAATTCTTCATAGACAAACGATATGTTTTTTATCTCCTGTTCGCGTGTTTCCGGATCGGGATACATTTCGAGTACACGAAGGATAAGATCTTTGTCTTGAAGATCAGAAGCTTGTACCAATTGTCTGAAACCTTCCCAATCTTCTGCAGTATAATGTGCATTTACCTCTGTGTCTATATTTTTCTTCTTCAATTCTTTTTCGAGGTATTCGGTTGTATTTTTCTCACGCTCGGCTGCAAGTTTTTCATTTAGAGAAACTCCACCGTCAGGTGATGCATAAGCCGAAACTTCTATATAGATATTTTGTTTTGGATCTTTGTAGGCTTCCTCAACGCGTTTTTTCCACGCGGCAAGTCCTTCCTTATTGAGTTCGCTTTGGCGAAGCGCTGCATTTTGAATCAAGAAAAGAATATTCGCATCTTGGGTTTGTTTAATGATTTTTTGGAATCCATCGTCGGCAACCGAAGGTTTGGTTGACAATGCACTTGCCAAAGTGGATGTAGCTATAACGCCATTAGCCACTTTTATCTCGGGCAATTTTACCGGTTTGTTTTTAATCTTTGCGTCAAAACGCACGAAAAGTTCAGAAACATTCATTTCGGGTTGATAAGGAAATGAAAAAATCATCGTAAAGTTTCCGCCTCTGTTTTTGGGGATTACTGTAGCATTTCCGGCCACTTTTTCACCTTGAAAAGTATAGGCTGTTGATTCGGATTCTTTGTTTTCGGCATATTTTAAAACAGGGGTAATCGATACGGTTGCATTCGCATTAAACCACTTTTCGGGAAAAATACCATTCACAGTAACCGGAATCTTATTTCCTACAGTTTCGAGGGGTGAGGGTGTTACTGCAAAGTTGGATTGCTTGAGTGGTTTCAGACTTGAGCAAGAAACCCCCACGAAAGAAATAAACAACAGAATCGCAAGCGATTTATAGATAAGTTTTCTTTTCATGACGAACGTATTTATGATTTGTATTTAATATTCTCTCAAAACCGAGTGCAAATCTATTTATTTTCTTTTTAAAACGAAATTAATTAACCATTTTAAAGTGTATAGTCAACCGGTAAGTCTATTTACATCCGGGTATTCAGAGAGTTTTTCGATTTCGAAAAGAATCTACATTAAATCCCAACATTTTTAAAATTTCGGTGACTTTGGGATCTGCATTGACTACCGTATAGGCTACGTATTCACGCCGCAGGGGATAGTTCGATCTGAAACGGTAAAAATCTTCAGGATTCGATTTGAGTGCTTCTGTTTCTTTCATCGGATTGTAGGTATGCCACACCGCAGTAAGCAACTGTTCTTCAGGCGGAACATGTTGCAAATCGATAATTGGCTGATCGGGTTCGGGAATCTTTTGAAACGGTATGGGATCGATGCCTAATTTAAAGTAATTGTTCACGTTCTCAAGTGTCATTTTGGTGGCTGTCCATTTGCCGTCAGCCGAATAACCCGCGATATGCGGTGTCGCTATATTCACTTTTCGAAGCAGATCCAAATCGATATTGGGCTCATTTTCCCAACAATCTATCACCGATGCCGAGATTAAATGTTCATAGATGGCTTTCCCCCATGCTTGATTGTCAACAACTGCTCCGCGACAGGAATTAATAATAACCGGTTGTTTACGTAATGAACGAAAAAACTCGAAATCCACCAAGTGATATGTGGGGTATTTCCCGTTTTTTGTCAACGGAACATGTAATGTAATGATGTCCGCTTCGTTTTTAATTGTATCGAGAGAAACGAATTTTTGTTTCCCTTCTCGTTCTTCGCGAGGTGGGTCGTTGAGAAGTACTTTCATGCCTAGTTTTCGACAAGCGGCTTCCACACGACTTCCGACATTCCCCACGCCGACAATTCCGATAGTTTTATCTTTTAATTTGCATCCTTGTTTTCGAGCGATGTAAAGCAAAGAGGCAGTAACATATTGTTCGACCGAATTGGCATTGCATCCGGGTGCTGTGCGCCAGGCTATGTTGTGGGCATCGCAATAGGCCGTGTCGATATGATCGTATCCGATAGTAGCCGAACATATCAGTTTCACACTGCTCCCTTCGAGAATTTCTTTCCCGAAATGGGTTACAGTACGCACTATCAAGACATCCTTGTCTTTGATTTTTTCTTTGCTAAATTCATTGCCCGGCAAATATTCTACTTCGCCAAACAATTCGATTACACCTTTCAGGTAAGGTATATGAGCGTCCGCAAGAATTTTCATTCAGTTTGATTTGACGATAAATATTCATGCATCGATTTTGCCGCTTTTCTACCGTCACCCATTGCGAGGATTACGGTTGCCCCACCGCGAACGATATCTCCTCCGGCAAATATGGTTTTTACTGCAGATTGCATGGTCTCGTTATTCACAACAATAGTTCCGCGTGACGTTACTTCGATACCCGAAAAAGATTGTGGAATAAGAGGATTTGGCGAAACACCAACGCTCACTATTACTTCATCCACATCTATCCATACCGTGTCTCCTTCTATGGCAACGGGACTGCGACGTCCGGAGGCATCAGGGTCGCCTAATTTCATACGCTGAAGGAGCATCCGTTGAACGCGGCCGTTTGCATCGCCTTCATATTTAATGGGATTATGTAGGGTTAGAAATTCTATGCCTTCTTCCTTGGCGTGTTTTATCTCTTCAATACGGGCAGGCATTTCTTCTTCCGAGCGACGATAAACGATCATCGCCTTTTCGGCCCCGAGACGCCGTGCCGTACGAACGGCATCCATGGCGGTATTGCCTCCACCAATTACGGCAACCTTTTTACCTAAATGTATGGGAGTATCGCTTTCGGGGTCAGCCGCTTGCATGAGGTTGATACGAGTCAGATATTCGTTGCACGACATCACTCCGTTGAGATTCTCACCCGGAATATTCATAAAGTTGGGTAATCCCGCACCACTGCCAACGAAGATACCTCGAAAGCCTTCCGCTACGAGATCCTCTTGCAGGATAGTTTTTCCGACTATGCAATTTGTCAAGAATTTAACTCCCATTTTTTTAAGTACGTCAATTTCAAAATCTACGATTTCGTTGGGAAGGCGAAATTCGGGAATTCCGTAGCGGAGTACTCCGCCCAATTCGTGCAGAGCCTCGAAAACCGTTACATCATATCCCATCTTGGCCATGTCTCCGGCAAATGAAAGTCCGGCCGGACCTGAGCCTACAACTGCTATTTTGATGCCGTTAGCCGGAGCAACATCGGGAATCGATATTTGTCCACTATTGCGTTCGTAGTCTGCGGCAAAACGTTCGAGATAACCAATGGCAACGGGTTGTTTTTTTAGTTTGAGGGTGTAAAAACATTTGCTCTCGCATTGGCGCTCTTGGGGACAAACACGACCGCAAACTGCAGGCAAGGCGCTGGTTTCCTTTAATGTTTTGGCGGCTTCGAGAATTTCTCCGCGTTCGATATTTTTGATAAATTTCGGAATATTGATTTCAACGGGACATCCTGTTATGCAGGTTGGGTCCACACAATCGAGGCAACGATGCGATTCGCCAATTGCTTGCTCGAGACTAAGTCCCAGATTGACTTCGTCGTATGTGTGACAACGGATTTCGGGAGGAACTTCCGGCATTTTCACTCGGGGCAAATCGGTTCGATCCTTATTTTTCATCGATTTTCGCAGGGTTTCGCGCCATTCTTGCGCACGTTCTGCCTTTAAATATTCATTATTCATTGTATGTTATGGATAGTTTACTTATGAATTTGTGTTTATTTTCTTTAGCATTTTTTTAATTGTATGCTTTCAGGCGCATCAGCATTTCGTCGAAATCGACTTGATGCGCATCGAATTCGGGGCCATCGACACATACGAAGCGTGTTTTTCCTCCCACCGTAACGCGGCATGCTCCACACATCCCGGTACCGTCAACCATGATCGTGTTGAGCGAGGCTATGGTTGGCACGTCGTATTTTTTTGTCAATTCGGAAACAAATTTCATCATGATGGCGGGCCCGATTGTCACGCACAAATCAACTTTTTCGCGTTGAATGACATTCTCAACGCCATTGGTTATCAACCCTTTTTCGCCATACGAACCATCGTCTGTCATAATGATGACTTCATCGGAAAACTTACGAACCTGCTCTTCCAGAATTATTAGTTCCTTTGTGCGCGCAGCCAAAACGGAAATTACTTTGTTCCCTGCTTTTTTCATTCCTTCTATGATAGGAAGCATTGGCGCAACTCCAACACCGCCACCGGCACAAAGTACTGTCCCGAAATTTTCGATGTGCGTAGCTTTACCCAAGGGACCTACTAAATCGGTTACATAATCTCCAATATTGAGTTGGCAGAGTTTTTCGGAGGATTTGCCTACACGTTGGATAACCAGAGTGATTGTCCCTTTTTGAGGATCGGCAGCTGCAATTGTGTAAGGAACGCGTTCTCCTTTTTTCCCGACTCTGACGATGACAAAATGTCCCGGTTTCCTGCTTTTTGCAATAAGTGGAGCTTCGATTTCGAACTTTACGACTTTATCGGATAAGCTTTCTTTTCCTACAATTTTGTTCATGATCTTGTGTTGTTTCTTTCAGTGTGTTTAATTATCTTGCAAAAGTACGGAATTTTTGATGATCGAGAAATTCAAATTTCAATAATATTGCTCAATGAAGGATAATTTGTACCCTGTCTTATTTTTATCATGAATATGCATGTATAATTCAATGACCTTGAAAAGACGCAATAAAATTTGGTTGGATTAAACCAAAATCGTAATTTTGTGTCAAAGGACAACCAAAAGTAAAAATTTTTGAGATGATACTCGGGGGTTGACTGGTTTTGACAGCGAGTAGAAGAGGTTTGTAAGCATGCAGTGCGTTGACAGTTAGCACTTTAATCTCAAATGTCGAACAATTAACTGGCAATAACAATTATGCTCTTGCTGCTTAATCGAAGTATAGTAGATTGAAGCTTAATCCCGGCACAGGTGTTGGGACAAGACATCACCCGGAAGCTGTGGCTTCGAAGCGTTCCGAATCGGTGGTGCAGATAAATCGGAGATAGGGTGGGCGAGGCTTTGGCGCCTATCTGAAACAAAAAAGCTAAGGAAAAAGTTGGTAGCTTCTGCCTTACTTTTTCTCGAAAAATCAAGAGAAGATAAGCATGTAGAAAGCAAATTGCTTCCTCGTTTGGACGAGGGTTCGAGTCCCTCCAACTCCACTTTGAATAGTTTTAACTGGTAATTGAGGTTTCAATTACCAGTTTTTTTTGAGAAAAAATTAGAATCTGAGATTTTTATTGATCGGTATTTTTTCCTTAGAAAATATCTTCTCTTGGGTACTTTTCTTCAACTTTACTAAACAGAAATGAAATAAGCGTCCCGATTGCAAAGAAAACGACGCACAGGAAAAATGCCATTCCGAAACTTAGCCTCGTAGCGGCGAGCTGCTCAGGTGCAAAAGCCGGAAACACCACTGTTGGAAAAATTGCCAGCGATGAGCCTATCACCATTCCCAGAATGAAATGATACATTTCGGAGTAGTAACGTTTGAAAAGATAGGCCGCCAGTTTTGCGAAAGCAAGTACACACAGGATAAAACCTATAAGTAGAGGGATGATTACTGCAAAATCAAAATCTTTGATCCCCGTTGCCATCTTATCGTATAATCCAAAGTATATCAGGAAATTGGATGGACTCATTCCCGGTACGATCACCCCCAGTCCGATTAGTGCTCCGGAAGCGGCCCAAATTAATAAATTAGGAGAAACTTCTGTAAATTGCTGACCACCATATATCATCAAAAGAAAAATAAATGCTGTCGAAAGTAAAAATATAAGCATATCGCGCCATGATCGACCTTCTTTTCCCGCCGTTTTGTATAGCGAAGGGAAAGTTCCTGCCACAAATCCGATAAATAGACAGATAAATTCGGCCGCATATACGCCAAAAGCTTTTTCGACCAAAATCGAAAACAAGACGATGCCAATCGCTGCGCCGATAATCACAGGTATGAAATAGAGGACGTTTTCGATGAAATGTTTTTTTAAATCGGATAAAAATCGTATCAGACGGTCATAAATTCCCAGAATAACTGCCAGAACGCCACCTGACAAGCCCGGAAGAATGAAGCCGATGCCCACAATAATTCCTTTTATCAATCTTATGAACCAGTCAATGATCGGATTCGGTTTTTTCCCTTCTATTTTTGAATTCATATTGTCAATCGAAATTTTCCAAAGTGCAAAAGTACATCAATATTTTTATTCGATGAATGATATTTTCAGTTGTTTTTTACAAATTCGAACTATCTTCCCGGTTATCTATCTTCTACAAATAGATACGTATAAAGTTTTTAAAGTGATTTCACCAAAAATTAGGCAATTATGAAACTTTGATCGATACTTTGTTGTTAAAACAAAAAAATCCGATCTTATGAAAAACAGAAAACCTTCGGTAGCAGGCCAATTCTATCCTGACGATCCAAAACAACTGAAGACAGTGGTCGAAACCTATCTGGGAATAGCAGAACCACGTAAAGTGCAAAAGGTGAGGGCTCTCATTAGTCCACATGCAGGCTATGTTTTTTCGGGGAGAGTTGCAGCGTCAGCTTTTAATCAACTCGAAGAAGATCGACAATACGAAAACGTTTTTATACTTGCGTCATCTCATCATTATCAATTTGAAAAGGCATCGGTTTATTGCGATGGAAATTTTGAGATGCCTTATGGTGAGGAAAAAGTGAATTGCGATATAGGTAGAAAACTTGTTTCGGATTTTCCCGATGTGTTTACGAATGAAATTGCCCCACACACAAATGAACATGCCATTGAAGTGCAGTTGCCTTTTTTGCATTACAAGCTGAAAAATGAATTTCAAATCGTTCCGATTGTTATAGCTGCTTCAAAGCCGGAGACTTGCTCTCGTATTGCGGAAGCTCTTAAACCTTACTTCACCGAAAACAATTTGTTTGTTGTTAGTACAGATTTTTCTCATTATCCTCATTATCAAGCGGCTAAACAGGTGGATACTGCCACAAAAGATGCCATAACGTCAAATAATCCACAAATTCTCATTGATACTTTAATTGAAAATCGGAAGAAACGTATTCCAAATCTACTTACGAGTTTGTGTGGATGGACTTCTGTCCTCACTCTCTTACATTTGACTCACTCAGACTCCTCCCTTCGTTATCAAGCTATCGATTACCGAAATTCGGGTGATGAACGAAACTACGGTGATCGTCGCGAAGTGGTCGGATATTGGGCGATAGTCGCTTGTCAACAAGCTGATCTCGATCAAAACGATGAGTTTTATTTAACCAACGAAGATAAGAAAACTCTGTTGGCGGAAGCGCGAAACAGTATAAAGTCTCTTTTTGGACACGAGGCGAATAAAATAGATATCGGCTCATGCTCTCAAGCTATTTATTCGCATTGCGGAGCTTTTGTTACCTTACACAAACACGGGCAACTGAGAGGTTGCATCGGAATGATAGAAAGCGAAAATCCATTAATTCACACAATACGCCAAATGGCTGTTTCTGCAGCCATTCACGATTACCGCTTTCCTCCGGTTGCCGAGCATGAACTCGAGCACATCGAAATAGAAATATCTGTGCTTTCGCCATTAAAAAAAATTGATGATATTTCTCAAATTGTGCTTGGCAAGCACGGAATTTATTTGCGAAAAGGTTCGGCAAGTGGTGTGTTTTTACCACAAGTCGCCGATGAGACAGGATGGAATTTGGAACAGTTTCTGGGCCATTGTGCCCGTGATAAGGCCGGAATTGGATGGGATGGTTGGCGGCAATCTGATATTTATATTTTTTCGGCCGTTGTGTTTTCGGAATCGGAGTTCAGAAATTAGCCCCAAGTTCCGGCAATTTGCGTATTACAATATGGGCATCTTCCATCTTCTATATGGTTTTTTGTAACGGAAAAACCTTTTCGCTCAATTAATAAATTTCCGCATTGCGGACAATAGGTGTTTTCGCTTTCTGAATGACGGACATTCCCAATGTAAACATATCTGATTCCGGAGTCTTTCGCGATTTCTCTTGCATTTAAGAGTAATTCTGTGGGAGTAGGCGGAAGATGAGACAATTTATACGCAGGGAAAAAGCGGCTGATATGCAAAGGAGTGTCATCAAATCCGTTGCGTACAAGCCATTCGCACATTTTTTTTATTTTTTCGAGATTGTCATTGAATTCCGGAATAAGAAGAAATGTAATTTCGAGCCAAACGTTTTGTTGTTTTAAGGTCAACAGAGTTTCGAGTACGGTCGAAAGACGTCCTCCGGTGAGTTTTTTGTAGGTCGCCTCGTCGAAACATTTTAGATCGATGTTAGCTGCATTTATCAAAGAGCACAATTCGACCAAAGGATCATGGTTGATAAAACCATTTGAAACTATAACCGTTTTTATGTCCTTTTCGCGCGACAGTTGAGCAATGTCATACATGTATTCGTAGAATACGGTAGGTTCGGTATATGTAAAAGCAATAAATCCTATATTTTGCGATAAAGCTGCATCCACAATCCTTATCGGTTCGATGTAAGGATGTGCATTTTGAGGCGAAGTTTGCGATATTTGCCAATTTTGGCAGTTTAAACAATGAAAATTGCATCCGGCGGTTGCGAGGGACAAAATCTTGCTACCGGGATAGAAATGAAATAAAGGTTTTTTTTCAATAGGATCAATATCTATTGAACACGGCCGGCCATAGGATAACGAATATAATGTACCATGAATGTTTTTGCGTGTGCGGCATAATCCTGAGTGTCCTTCTCTCAAAGTACATTCATGAGGACAAAGAATACATTTTATGTTCCCGTTTTCCTCCGGTTTCTGAAATCGGGCTACACAGCTTCGATCGTCAAATTCAGTATAATTCACGTCGCAATTTTTTTCGAAATATAGGAAAAATTTGAGATCCGTGCATAAGGTATCGAAGAAAAAAATTGCGGCTGAAAATCATTTTCAGCCGCAAAATCGGTAGCTTTGATTTTATGGAGAATGTGTTAGTGTACACCCGGCGAGAATCGAACTCGCATCGTCGGAACCGGAATCCGGTATTCTATCCATTGAACTACGGGTGCATTCAGTAAAATTAGTTGTGGAATGAGGTTTTATTCCACCGCAAAGTTATTGAATCTTGTTTAATAAAAGACTTTATTAGTTCAACATTTTCAGCAGATACATACGATTCGTAATCCAAAATAAGAGTAAGATCGTCAGATCCACCTTTAAATTCGGCTTTAATTGGCTCCATGTCAATTAATCGAAGTGCTTTTTCGAAATCGATGTTATTTTTTTGCGATCGATCAAAAAACATTTCTGCCGAAAGATGAGGCAGAAGGGGCTCAGATTCGATCGGATTCCACTCGGTTGAATAAAATTGAATTTGACTGTCGCATGCTTGTCCACAAACAGTTTTCACAACACATACAATTTTTGTGTTATTAATGAGCGGAAGTAATTTTATCTGAAGATTTCCTCTACTCGAGGTTCTTATTTTTAAAAAATCGTCGGTGTAATTAATCCTTTCAATATTTCCCAATGGATAGGGAATGCTTGTCAGTGCTGTGTCGACGAGTAGCATAATTTTGTCTGCTTCGGAAAATCCCGGCAGAACATATTGAGGCATTGTTTTGAAAAGTTCTCCCATTTTTTGAGCGGAACAGGTGAGTGTAATTAGAAGCAATCCTAAGGGAATAAATCTTTTAATCATTTGATCGTTCAATATCTATAACGTTAATGTTATCATGATTCTCGTTACGTACGATACAAAGATAATACTTTTGTTTCATAACGCCATGAAAAAAGCCACCCTCTATGGGATGGCTTGAGCATTCTTTCGAACAATGTCGTTTCTTACTTTACAGCAGCAGCGGCTTCCTCTACAGCTTGTTGCAAAGTGTCGGCAGCAGCGGCAGCAGCGGCAGCGATGCTGTCAGCTTGAGCTTGAGCGATGCTGTCTAATCTTGCTACTTCAGCAAGGCTGTCAGCTTTAGCTTTTTCAGCTTCAGCCTGTTTGTTACCAGTGCATGATGCAAAACCCAAAGTAGCTACAATAGCTACAAATAATAATACTTTTTTCATCTTTCAATAATTTTAAACGATAAATAAATTTCTTTTTCAAAAACGCAGCAAAGATATATGATTTATATGTTATACAACATATTTAACGTTATAAATTATCTAAAAAACAAGCCGTATTAGTATTGTTTAACTTTTTCGGGGCGATTATTGGTAAATAAACCGTTTGATGCTTTGTTTAGGAGTCATTTCAAAATCATTTTCCATGAGTTCTATCTTGCTGATTTTTTCGTAGTTAGCAAGATGTTTGTTTAGCGTGTTGAGATTATCTACCATGATGTTATCGAGCATCTCGCGAGGAATATCGGCTTCTTTGAGTGACAGGTAATCCGGAAATACAAGTGCTATTAATTTCCCATCCCGACTAATCACCAAACTCTGAGCCACGTAAGGAAGATTGTTCAATCTGGATTCTATTTCTTCAGGAAAAATGTTTTGACCGTTAGGGCCGAGAAGCATGGCTTTGATTCTTCCTTTGATATATAGACAATTGTTTTTATCCATAACGCCCGAATCTCCGGTTTTGAGCCATCCATCTTTGGTGAAAGCAGACGAAGTCGCCTCGGGATTTTTGTAATATCCCAACATCACATTTTCGCCTCGCACCTGGATTTCACCCGGAATATTTTCAGGATCTTCGGAGTCGATTCGTGCCTGCATGATGTCTTTCAAAACTCTGCCACACGATCTCGGTATAAATTCTTGGTGAGGACTGTACGAGATAAGTGGTGCACATTCGGTCATTCCATACCCTACGGTAAACGGAAAGCCTACGGCATAAAAGAAATCTTCCACCTCTTTATTGAGCGCAGCTCCACCGATAATTATTTCTCTAAAATTGCCTCCAAGCGAATGGGTAATGTTTTTTTTGATTTGACTATAGATCATGTGCTTTACAACCGGAATCTTCAATATAATTTTCATTATCCGTTTGTTAAGCAGCGGCTGAATACTTTTTTTGTAGATTTTCTCGAGGATAAGTGGCACCGTAATAATAATATGTGGTTTGACTTCCTGTAGAGCCTCGACTAAATTTCGCGGTGTTGGAGGAATGCCAAGCAAAGTAACATGAACTCCTTGGCTAAGAGCATACAAAAAATCGAAAGCACAGCCATAGGCATGAGCCAATGGTAAAAAAGCCAAATCGCGTTCGCCGGGGAAGAGCAGTTTGAGCCGCTGCGCAAAAGTGATGTTGCCTGCAAAATTGTTGGCCGTAAGCATTACACCTTTGCTAAATCCGGTTGTTCCCGACGTATAGTTCAAACAAATCACTTCTTCGTTTCCAATAGTTGGGTACTGAATATCAGACTTGCGAAATCCTTCCGGATACTTTATTTTAAATGAGTCATCCACTTGTTTGCGTATTTCTTCCGAATCCATGTTTTCTCCTTTTATCAGTTCAAAAGATGGAATCGCAAATACGGGGACGTTTATTTTTTGCGAATCTATGTTTTCCCAAATTTGTTTATTAATAAATACAAGCTTGGCTTCGGAGTGATTGATGATATGCTCGATGCTTTCAGGATGAAAATCTGCCAGAATCGGTACAATAACCGCTCCATAAGTAATTGTGGATAGAAAAACGGTTGCCCACGAAGTGTGATTTTTTCCGACAAGAGCTATTTTATCTCCTTTGGCAAGGGACATTTTCTCGAACAAAAGATGTGTGCGTGCAATGGAACGGGCTAAATCGCCATAAGTTAAAAGATTATCGGCGTGGTAATCGCTAAGGGCATTGAGTTCCCAATGTTTTTTGAAACTATTTTCGTAAAGTTTGATGAAGTTTTGTTCTATCATTGCTGCACATTTTTATCTTTTTTGTGCAAAAATAAGTCCTTCTTTTCAAATTGCAAAAGAAAAACCTCATTAAATAAAATGATTTTGTTGTATTTTTGTACAGCCAAACTATTAAGTTTCAAAAAAACCAATCCGAAATATCTTTCGACAAAGAAGATGTATCTCCTTTGCACATTAAAAATATGATTGACAGATCCATATTCGAAAATAAAACAGCTGCATATTATACACTCGGATGTAAATTGAATTTTGCAGAAACATCTGCTATAGGACGACAGTTGTCTCAGGCGGGGATAACGAAAGCAAGAAAAGGACAAAAAGCCGATATTTGCGTGATAAACACATGTACGGTTACCGAATTGGCCGACAAGAAAAGTCGGCAGGCTATTCGCAAGATGATTCAGCAACATCCGGATGCATTTGTAGTGGTAACCGGATGCTATGCACAGCTCAAACCCGATGATATAGCCTCGATAGAAGGCGTGGATTTGGTATTGGGTGCTGAACAAAAACTCGATATTTTTCAATATCTCGACAATCTGACCAAGAAAGACAAGGGAGCGGTGATAACGTCCAAAACCAATCTGATAAAGACATTTGTGCCTTCTTTGTCGGCTGACGATCGAACACGATATTTTTTGAAAGTACAGGACGGATGTGATTATTTTTGTTCGTTTTGCACCATTCCCCACGCACGGGGCAGAAGTCGTAACGGTTCTATTGCCGATCTGGTGACACAAGCACAATCGGTTGTGGCTGAGGGTGGAAAAGAAATTGTGTTGACAGGCGTCAACATTGGAGATTTTGGCCATACAACAGGCGAGCGTTTTTTTGATTTGCTGCTTGCTCTCGACGACATACAAGGTATAGAGCGTTTTCGCATTTCGTCAATCGAACCCAATTTGCTTACCGATGAGATTATTGATTTTGTGGCAAATTCAAAGCGCTTTGCACCACATTTTCATTTGCCTCTGCAGGCCGGCAGCGACGATGTTCTGCAATTGATGAAACGTCGCTACGATACGGCTTTGTTTCGCCACAAAGTGGAAAAAATAAAACAAACAATGCCCGATGCATTTATCGGGGTGGATGTTATTGTGGGAGTGCGGGGCGAGACCGATACTTATTTCGAAGAAAGCCGAAAATTTATTGAATCGCTACCTATTTCGCAACTCCACGTGTTCACATATTCAGAAAGAGCAGGAACTCAGGCGCTCAAAATACCTCACAGTGTTGATCCGAAAGAGAAACATGCTCGAAGTAAGGCTTTACTGGATATTTCGGATAGAAAATTGCACGAATTTTATCTCTCTCAAAAAGGTGCTTCAAAAAAAGTGATTTTCGAACATACTCGATATGGTTCAAAAATGTATGGATTTACGGAAAATTATATCAAGACGGTTGCCGATTATAATCCTTCTCTCGTGAATAAGGTCACAAAAGTGCAAATTGGAGAATTGGACGAAGATCGATCGGCGATGAAAGCAATTATATAAGAGGTATTTCATGAAAAAAATCAACAATATCAAGTATTATTTACTGTATGGTATTTCATACATCCATGCCCTGCTCCCATGGAGTTTGTTATATTTTCTTTCCGATGTACTTTTTATTGTTTTGTACCGACTTGTAAGATATAGGCGTAAGATAGTTCGTGTTAATCTTCAAAATGCATTTCCCGAAAAATCGGTGATCGAAATAGAAAAAATTGAGCGTCGATTTTATCATTTTCTGTGTGATTATTATATCGAAACTATTAAATTGTTGCACATTAGCGATGAAGATGTGAAACGTAGGATGAAATTTGAAAATCCCGAATTGCTCAACGAGCTTACGAAAGACGGTAACTCTTGTCTGCTCAGTTTGGGGCATTACGGCAATTGGGAATACGTTTCGTCTATCGGCTTTTATCTATCTCCCGAATTGTTTCGGGGTCAAATTTACCACAAATTGCGTGACGAAGCATTCGATCGTTTTTTTTTGAAAATCCGATCTCGTTTTTCTCCTCTGAGCATAGAAATGAGTGATGCCATGCGGACGATCGTTCACAATCGTCAGCAGGGAAAGGCTATGGTCATTGGTTTTATCAACGATCAACGACCTCGCCGTAACGCCGGACGGCATTGGACTCGATTTCTCAATCAGGACACGCCGGTGCTTACAGGTATGGAGCGCATCGCACGAAAATTTGGGTTCTCCGTTGTTTATCTCGATCTACGTCGTGAAAAAAGAGGGCATTATGTCGGTCGATTTTCTGTAATTACGACCGATGCTTCCAAAGAAGAAAAATTTGCCGTGACCGAACAATATATGCGGCTTCTCGAAAAAACCATCTTACGCGATCCTGCGTATTGGCTTTGGTCGCACAAGCGATGGAAATTTAAGCGTGAAACGGCTGAAAAAATATGAATAAAACATCGGTCATCATTTTGAATTGGAATGGGCGAAATTTGCTCGAACAGTTTTTGCCCGTAGTATTGAAATTTTCGAAATCAAACGATACCAAAATCGTCGTTGCCGACAATGGGTCATCTGACGATTCGGTTTCTTTGCTCGAAAAGCAGTTTCCCGATGTTCGACTTCTGGCATTCGATAAAAACTATGGTTTTGCCGAAGGATATAATAAAGCCATCCGCGAGGTTGAGTCCGAATATGTAGTTTTGCTGAATTCGGATGTCGAAGTAACCTGCAATTGGCTATCGATACTCGTCTCATATCTTGATCGTCATCCGGAGACGGTAGCAGTGCAGCCAAAAATTCGTTCGTTTCATAGTCGCGATCTGTTTGAATATGCCGGAGCTGCCGGTGGTTTTATCGATCGGTACGCCTACCCGTTTTGTCGTGGACGCATACTTCAACGTGTGGAGCAAGACTATGGTCAGTACGACACCGCAATTCCCATTTTTTGGGCTAGCGGTGCCTGTATGTGTATTCGACGCGAAAAATATTTGGAAGTAGGTGGATTGGATGCACGTTTTTTTGCTCACATGGAAGAAATTGATCTTTGTTGGAGGCTCAATGCACGAGGATATGTTATCGAGTGTGTTCCGACGTCGGTTGTATATCATGTTGGTGGTGCGTCTCTCAACAAAGAGAATCCGCAGAAGACTTATCTCAATTTTCGCAATAATCTGCTGATGATATACAAAAATGTATCGGACAGAATGTTGCCAAGAGTGCTTTTTGCACGTTTCATCCTCGATTTTGCGGCGTTCCTGCATTTATTGATAAGCGGAAAATTCGATAATGCCCGTGCCGTGATGAGAGCTGAATCCGATTTTATGCGAATGAAACCGGCATATCGTCTGTTGCGTGCACAAAACCTCGAAAAAACCATTGTTCCCTGCATCAAGCAGCAATTTGGTGGCAGTATTCTCTACAACTATTATTTGAAAGGCAAAAAAACGTTTCAGTCGATTTTCGATCGAAATCATAAATAGGTCCGAAAATTACGAAATGCTTTCTTGAGTCCAGTCTAAAAAGGTAATGAGCAAAATTGGTGGTTATAACTGTTCATAACCGGTGGTACTATTTCGTTTAATATCAGTTAGTTAAAAAATTATCAACAATTTTGTAAGTATCTGATAGTCAACGGTAAAAATGTTTCATGTTGAACGCAAATATTTGGATATCAACGAAATAAGTTGTACCTTTATGTCTGAACAAATAAAAGGAAACAACATGTTTAAATTAAACAACCAGCTGGCATTATTCAGTTTCGAGACCGAGCTTTGTAAAAAGCAGCGGGATTTACTTGCCGGTTCAAAAGAGAAATGGTTTCACCATTTGATATTCAGAAATATCCGGGAACAGGATTTTCAACCCTTGTTTTCTGAAAAGGCAAGCCGTCCGAACGTGCCCATTAATATTTTGGTATCCGCACTGGTATTAAAGGAACTCAAAGGGTTGAGCTATGATGAGTTGATGGAAAGCA
>Ga0255346_1002428_pt1 | contig 23543 bp, 19 predicted proteins | sample wastewater_treat_FD_194410 | JGI IMG/M metagenome (GOLD analysis project Ga0255346, IMG submission 194410) | Wastewater microbial communities from Lulu Island WWTP, Vancouver, Canada - plant22 | ecosystem: Engineered > WWTP > Wastewater > Unclassified | place: Canada: Vancouver, British Columbia... | reverse complement strand
GGAAAACAACTTGAACTTTTTTCATTTCACCCACAGGCTCCCGGAAGTGTTTTCTGGCATGAAAATGGCCTTATCCTGCGCAATCTTATTGTAAGCTACTGGAGAAAAGTACACAGAAAGAACGGTTTCAGGGAAATAAGCACTCCTATACTTTTAGATTCAAGCTTATGGAAACAATCGGGTCACTGGGAGCTTTACAAAGAGAGTATGTATACAACTCAAATTGAAGAAAAAGAGTATGCCATAAAGCCTATGAGCTGCCCTGGAAGTATTCTGTACTACCTTGAAAAAAACAGATCTTACAGAGATCTTCCGCTTAAGGTTGCGGAGCTGGGTTTAGTTCACAGAAATGAACTTTCAGGTACTTTGCACGGTTTAATGCGGGTCAGACAGTTTACTCAGGACGATGCACATATTTTTGTCTGTCCGAACCAGCTTTCCGAGCAGATACAGCAGGTAATTAAAATGTCTGTTGATATGATAGGCGAGTTTGGTTTTAAGAATTTTTCGTTTGCCGTATCGGTAAGAAGTCCTGAAAAAATGGCCAAATATCTTGGAGACGATGCAGATTGGGATAAAGCAGAAGCTGCTCTTAAATCTTCACTTGAAGCATTGAATTATACTTATTGTATTTCTGAGGGAGAAGCAAAATTTTATGGTCCCTCAATCGACATTATGATCAACGACTGTCTGGGAAGGAAATGGCAGTGCAGTACATTGCAGCTCGATTTTAATCTTCCGCAGAGATTTGAACTTGAATATACAGATGCGCATGGAGAAAAACAAACACCTTTCATGCTCCATAGAACCCTGCTGGGATCACTGGAACGTTTTATCGGAATATTGCTTGAACATACCAAGGGTCAACTGCCTTTATGGCTTTCGCCGGTACAGGTTGCTGTTATGCCTATAAGCTCAAAGTATTCGGAGTACGGCTGTACTATCTTCAGAATGCTGGAAGAAAAAGCTGTCAGAGCAGTCATAATTGACAGTGAAGAAAGTCTTTCAAAACGTATACGTCAGACTGTACTTTTAAAAATACCATATATAGTTGTGCTTGGGGAAAGAGAAGTTTCAAACTCTGTCATTTCTGTAAGAAAAGCTGATGAGGATGAGAGCAGCGTATACAATATACAGGAGTTCATCGATTATATTAAAAAAGTAGAACGTTATAGAATATAAAAAAAAAGGCGTGCATCAATTTGCACGCTTTTTTTTATATTTGTTGCTCGGTTCGGTTTATTATCTCATTTTGCAGTTCCGGGGAAAGGTTATTGAAATAATCACTGTATCCTGCAACCCTTACTATAAGATTGCTGTATTGCTGAGGATTCTTCTGTGCTTTTAGAAGGGTATCACGGCTGACAACGTTAAACTGTATATGATGTCCGTCACGCTTAAAATACACTCTTATAAGATCCTTTATCTTTACTATGTTTTCCTGGTCTTCAAAGACACTTGGAAGAAATTTCTGATTCAAAAGAGTGCCGCCAGTTCTTATATGATCCATCTTAGAAGCTGATTTAATAACCGCCGTAGGACCGTTTTGGTCAGCATCTCGTGCCGGAGAAATTCCTTCTGAAAGAGGCTCAAAAGCTTTTCTTCCGTCGGCAGAAGCTCCGCAGACACTTCCAAAATATATGTGACAAGTGGTTGGGAGCATGTCAATCCTATATTTCCCTCCTTTTACATTGTTTCTATCGGTAACACAAGAGTAGAAAGCTTCAAAAACTTCTTTCATTATACTGTCTGCATAATCATCATCGTTTCCATACTTATGAGTATAGCTTTTAAAAAGCTTGTACGCATCGTCATATCCGGAAAAATTTTTAGCAAGTATCTCTTTAACCTGCATAACTGAAAATTTTTTTTCTTCAAAAACGTGTTGCTTCAGTGAACTCAGGCTATCCGTGATACTTCCTATGCCTACACCCTGAATATAGCTTGTGTTATATCTTGCGCCTCCGGAGTTATAGTCACTCCCTTTTTTTATGCAGTCATCTATTACCACAGATAAAAAGGGAACGGGTATATACTCGGAATACATCTTTTCAATTATCATATTTCCTTTTAGTTTTATATCTATAAAATGATTCAGCTGCTTTTTGTAGATCTCAAAAAACTCTGTATAACTTCCGGCTTCTTCAATTTTGATATTCAGCCCTATCTGTTTGTGAGTATTGGTATCGTATCCGTTATTTAAGGTTATTTCAAGGACTTTAGGAAGATTAAAGTATCCTGTAAGGATATATGCTTCTTTGCCAAAAGCCCCTGTTTCGACACATCCGCTTGTTCCACCGCACCTTGCATCTTCTATGCTTTTTCCCGCCAGAATCATTTCCTGGACAACAGCATCGGCATTAAAGACCGACGGCTGTCCCCAACCTTTTTTTATTACATCTAGAGCCTTAAGTAAAAAAGCATCAGGTGATTTTTTACTTATCTGGACATTTGAACTGGGCTGCAAAAGTCTCATCTCATCAACAACCTCAAGAAGCAGATACGATAACTCATTAACACCGTCGGAACCATCCGATTTGAGTCCGCCGATATTTATATTTGCAAAATCAGTATAAGTACTGCTTTCTTTGAGTGTAACGCCTACTTTTGGAGGAGCAGGCTGATTGTTGAACTTCACCCAGAAGCATTCCAAAAGCTCTTTTGCTTTTTCCCTGTCAATAGTACCTTCCATCAACTGTTTGCTGTAAAAAGGGAAAAGGTGCTGATCAAGCCTGCCGGGATTGAATGAATCCCAGTTGTTCATCTCTGAAATTACTCCTATATGGACAAACCAGTACATCTGAAGAGCTTCATGAACAGTATCCGGCTTATACTCAGGTACTTTCCGGCAGATACGGCTTATTTCCTGAAGTTCTTCTTTTCTTTTTTCATCCTTTTCTTCCTCACTCTTTTTTTGTGCAAGAGCCGAATAACGTCTGGCATAAGTAATTATGGCATCGCAGCAGATATCCATAGCTGTAAGCTCATCGTACTTGTTCAGAGCATTAAAATCGTTTTCCCAATCAAGAAGTTCGATAGATTTTTTTATCTCGTTTTTAAAATCTAAAAATCCTTTTCTGTATATTTTATCATCAGCCACTGTATGACCAGGTCCACGCTGCTCCATAAACTCAGTAAACATTCCTGCACTATAACAATCCTTCCATTCCTGTGACATCATGGCAAGTATACGACCTCTTAAAGCTCTTTCCTGCCAAAAAGGAATTATCTTCTCTCTTTGGATTTTTTTCGACTGCTCATCGGTTTTAAAAAAGATTTTCTCTCTCTTGTCAATTATTTCAAAATCTTCAGAACTATGACAGCACAGCTCAGGAAAGGTAGGAGTATGAGCGGGTGAAGGCCCCCTTTCTCCCACTATAAGCTCTCCGTCATATATATCTATATGTTTGTTCTCCATAATATGTTTAAATGCAAATGCCCTTAGCACAGGAACCGGTACCCTGCCCTCATATTTTTCATAAGCCTGTGTCATTAGAACCGCTCTTTCCATAGAGATTCTCGCCTGGACTTCAAGACTTTCTTTCCTTAGCTTTTCAACTCTTTCAGTCACTTCATCCACCTACCTCATAGTTCCGCTTTCTGAAAAACTCCTGCACCTGTGCAAAAGTTCGCGGCGGAAGTTTGTTCTGGTTATCTGCTTGATAATTTCTTGCTAAAGCATCATACTTATTTTTAGCATAATCATGATAAGATAGAAGCTGGATTTTCTTTATTTCACAGTATTTTAGAATATTATCCATCTGTTCCAGCTCTTTGAGCTGTGTGTTCACTCCATTGATAAGCGGTATCCTTACAAGGATCTCACTTTCTAATGAACTAAGCTTTTTAAGATTATCTACGATAGGCTCGACAGAACAGCTTGTATATTCTATATGCTTTTGATGATCAGCAGCTTTAAGATCGTATAAAAATAAATCTGTATGACGAGCAGCTTCCTTCATATACTCCCACTGGCAGTAGCCGCTTGTTTCTACAGCCGTATGAATATTTTCACGTTTAAGTCTTCTTAGTAACTCCAGCGATTGAGTATTTGCCAGAGGCTCACCACCGGAAATTGTCACACCGCCACCGCTCTGCTCATAAAAATCCATATCCTTCAGCACAACGTCGGTTATCTCATCAGCATCCATTTCTGTTCCAATAACTTCTCTGGCCTGATTAGGACATACCATAACACATCTTCCGCACTTTATGCATTTTGAAAGATCGGTTGTTATTCTTCCCTGGTAGAAGTATATAGCTTCTTTTGGACATGCCTCTATACATTTTCCACACATTTTGCACCTAGAAGCATAAAACATAAGATCCTTTTCAAAGCTCTGGCCTTCAGGATTATGACACCAAAAGCATCTGAGCGGACAGCCCTTGAAAAACACCACAGTTCTTATGCCGGGGCCATCATGCAGTGAAAAACGCTGTATCTTAAAAACCATAGCTTCGACCTTCCTTCAAAAAATTCGGACTGTTTACAGATAGTATTTTTACAGTTTTATTGGTTCTGTTTTGCCAGTTGTGTGGCTTGCGGGAGATATAATGTGCACTGTCACCTGGATAAAGATCGTATATTTCTCCTGCAAGATATAGAGTAAGAATACCTTCAAGCACAAAAACAAACTCTTCTCCTTCGTGACTGTATTTCTGAATTTTTTCGGTGTTCTTCTGCGGAAGAATCTCGACTACGCGAGGAAGAATATTTTTTGTATCCTTGTTGGCCGACAAAAGATAATGAATATACCCATTTTCATGTATCTTCAGAACCTCCCTTTCATAACTGCGTACGATCTCTCCTGCCATTATGTCCTCGTCAGAAAAGAATTCTTTTATATTTGTATCAAGAGCCTTTGCAATATTCATGAGTGAGTCTATGGCAACCGTAGACATACCACGTTCAAGCTGTGAAAGAAAACCGGCTGACAGCCCTGTTTTCTCGCTAAGATCTTTAAGAGTCATATTGCCTTTTAAACGATACTCCTTGATTTTTTTTCCAAGAGTCAGTATATTTTTCACCTCTTTTTTAATATACTAAATTTTTATTCATCATTTTCATTATATAAAATTTTTTGTGCAAAAGAACACTGCCTTTAGACACACATTAGGACATTCAACCTTATTAAAAGACAACTAAAAGACATTTTCTATATTTTGTATACTTTTTTTCATTTTTTCATTATAATAAATTTTGTTTTTTCCTTTATTCTTTTTATACTCTTTAAAAACACTATTGTTTATTTGTTTTTAATTTATGTATTGCAAAAAGATAATTTATATGTTATACTCTGAATATAACAAAAATGATTTATTTTACTTATTGACTTTTTTTCACGTATCACTTTTTCATATTTCAGAGTAATACTAATTTAAACCAGCTATTTTCTGAAAGCTTCCTCCCATTTTCAGAATTTAAGTGATGTACTTTTTTCCATACACGTAAAACCCCTTTCGTATCTGTGGTCCCACCAGGCCACAGATTTTTTTTATTTTCTAGGCATTTCTTAAAATTTTCTTAATTTTCTTAATATTTCTTAAGATTTCTCTAAGTACGTAGTTCTATACTAAAGTCATTCTCAGTATGAAAGGAGCTAAATATGATACCCAGATCGGAATTGAAACACTTCATTAATTTTTCAGATTACTTGGCTATCCGAAACAGACTTAAGTTTATCGCTTCTTACGATACCAATGCCGATAAAAACGGAGAGTACACAGTCAGAAGTCTTTACTTTGAGAACTACAACAACAAGGTTCTTGCAGAAAAAGCTCTTGGAACAGATCATAGAGAGAAGTACCGGATACGTCTTTACAACAATAACCACAAACTTATAAAACTGGAAAAGAAGATTAAGAAAGATAGATTTACAACCAAATTTTCCAAGGAGATAACCAAATCTCAATGCACCGATTTAATTAACGGTAGTTATGACTTTCTTTCACACAGCAATATTCCTCTATTCAACGATTTTTTTTCAAAGATAAAGAACGATATGCTTCGACCCAGAACAATAATAGAGTATAAAAGGCAGGCTTTTTTTTATCCGTATGGAAATGTACGAATTACTTTTGATATGGACATAAAAACTGCATTGGGATCAGTTGATATTTTAAATCCAGAACTTGTTCTTGTTTCTTCTCTTGAGCGAAACCAGATAATTCTTGAAGTAAAGTATGACAGGTTCTTACCCCAGATTATCTCCGACTGCATCCAGCTTAATGAAAGAAGGCAGATTTCAGCTTCAAAATATGCTTTAGGAAGACAGTATCTTTAATTCAATATTTTTATATAGGAGGAGTTTATATGAACAGTACGGTAAATTTTAGTGATATTTTTAAGTCTAACTTCCTTGAGAAGGTATCTTCTTTTTCTTTTGTTGATATGCTGGTTGCTCTTGCATTAGCCTTTGCAGTGGGTCTTTTCATTATGGCAGTTTATAAAAAGACCTTCAGGGGTGTACTTTACTCGCAGAGCTTCTGTGTTTCTTTAATGGCTCTTACCCTTATAACCACTCTTATCATCCTGGCCGTTACATCAAATATTATTTTATCCCTTGGAATGGTAGGCGCACTTTCTATCGTCCGGTTCAGAAGTGCCATAAAGGAACCGATTGATATTGTTTTCCTTTTCTGGTCTATCAGCGCAGGCATAATTCTGGGCGCAGGTCTCATAATTCTTGGCGTATTCGGCTCAATACTAATAGGTTTTATACTGCTTGTATTTGTCAATAAGAAAAGCATAGATAATCCTTATATTCTCATACTTAACTGTGAAAATGACAGCACTGAAAAACAAGCCCTTGAATTCGTATCAAATAATGTAAAAAAGCATGTTGTAAAGTCAAAAACTGTTTCCAGAGAAAACGGTATAGAAACAACCGTTGAAATAAGGCTTAAAAGTTCCTCAACAGAGTTCGTAAACTCTCTTGGAAATATGAGTGGCATTAAAAATGTTGTTATGGTCAGCTACAATGGAGAGTACATGGCCTGATATCGGCAGTAAATAAAAGGCGGTGTGACATGATGAAAGAAAAGGCGATCACAGTTGTAACTGTATTATCTGTTTGTTGTGCAGTACTTCTTATTATATGGCTGGTTTTCTTTTGCGATCTTTCAGGCTTAAAAAAATCTCAAACACCTGAATATATGGTAAAAATATTTGATAAAAACCAAATCATAGACATAAATATTTTCATAGATAAGGAAAAATGGACTGAGATGCTTGAAAATGCAACCGCACAGGAGTACTATACATGCAATGTTTCTGTAAACTCCAAAAAATACTACAACGTCGGAATAAGAACCAAAGGTAATGCCTCACTAAGCATGATCAGATCATCTTCGCAACCTCAAAGATACAGTTTCAAGCTGGATTTTGGGGAGTATGTGAAAGATCAGACTCTATTTGGATTGCAGAAGATAGCTCTGAATAATATGATAGGTGATGCTTCTTATATGAAGGAGTATATGTCATATGAGATGTTCAGCGCTCTTGGTGTGCCTGTACCGGGATATGCTTATGCCAGCATAAGTGTAAACGGTGAACCTTGGGGATTTTACATTGCCAATGAAGATATAGACGATACTTTTGTTGAAAGATACTACGATGATCTTTCCAAAGTAAATGTTTATAAACCGGAAACAATGGAAATGAACGGGGAAGACGGACAACAGCCTGGCGGATTCGGAAGAAACGGTTCTACGGGTACCAACCTTGTATACACCGATGACAACCTTTCAAGCTACAGCGGAATTTTCGATTATACACTCTTTGAAACTACCGGTGATGATGATAAGATGAAGGTTGTTGAGATGATGAAAAGTCTGAGCACTCTTTCAGATATTGAAAAGCACATTAACACCGAAGAAGTTCTTAAATACTTTGCGGTTAATACTTTTCTGGTTAATCTTGATTCTTACGCAGGCTCCATGAAGCACAACTACTATCTGCTGGAGAATAACGGACTATTCGAAATTTTGCCTTGGGATCTGCACCTTTCATTTGGCGCTTTTCAAATGCAGCAGACATCAAGAGTCATAAATTTTCCTATAGATGCCCCTGTTACCGATAGCATGCAGAACAGCCCTCTCATTTCAAAGCTTTTAGAAGTCGACAAGTACAAAACCATGTATCATTCATATCTGCAAAAGCTTATACAGGAGTTTATTGACAGCGGTAAGTACTATGAAAGGATCAAGCAGGTAAGTTCCATGATTGACTCTTATGTAAAAAACGATTCTATGGCATTTTATACTTATGAAGAGTATCAATCAGCTCTGGAAAATATGATAATTTATGGAAAAGACAGAACTTTGAGCATTAAAGCACAGCTCGAAGGGTCACAGCCAAGCACAGAGTATGGAAATATCCAGTCATCACTCAATCTTACAGCTTTGGGAACCATGGGCGGCGGAAAAAACGTCGGAGATAGAATGATGAACACAAATCAGCAGTCACAAGGTTTTTTTGATACAGCAGATGCATCCGGAACGCAACTGCGACAATTTCAGGCACCTGGAGAGCAAAACGGTGCTCAGAGTATGCCAAATCAATTCGGACAGCCTCCTGCAGATATGCAAAGTATGGAGCCGCCTGATAATCAGGGACAAGAAAATATGCAGCCCGGAAACATGCCTGAACCACCGGAGGGATTTTCTTCACGTCAGCCTCCAGAGTTCAGTGAAAAAAGAGGCTTTGGTCCAAGACCAAATCAAGACCAGCCCGGGAACTTTCAATTTCAAAACTCCACCCAAGCATCATCAACAACAGCCATATCATCCGAAACGGCTTTAAATTCAACTCCTATACTTCCTAATGGTCAGAATATGCGCAAAAATGAAATAAACAGAAACAGTCCTTTTAGGCAAGCAGATCATACCTTAGAATATGCAGCACTCGGAGTATCTTTTGCAGCAATCTTTATAGGACTTATCGCAGTTTTCATGTTTAAAAGGCGTAAATATTCATCTTAACTCTTAACCTACTTATGATTGATCCATACAAAACTCATGCTTAAAGCAAAGATGCAGCCTTCCCGGCTGCATCTTTTTTGATAAGGCACTTTCTTTATTATCTTAATATGAGTTAATACTTGTTGAAAGATCATAACTTATAATTATTTCAAAATAATAAAAGAAGGTGCTGCTTTGAAAAGCATTAAGTTCAAAATAGCTTTGATCTCAATAATCATTTCTTCTCTGGCTTATTTTTTGATACTCGCCATAACCTATTCAACCGTTACCCAAAGCATAGTCAGCCAAAACGAACAGTTTACACGTAAAATACTGAGTTTGAAATCGCAGCAGCTTGAAAACTATCTCGATGGAATAATTTTACATTACTCAGGATATATAAAAAACAGCTGGCTTATAAAGGATTCTCTTGTCCTTAGTTACTGGGATATGATCAAGTCAGAACTTACTACTAAAATTCTTGAAAAAGAAGAAGATTTTTACGATATTATTTTGATATCTGAATCCGGTAAAGCTTTTAGCTCTTTGGAAGGTGAAAAAGAGGATTTTTCAGATGAAGGCTTACAAATTTTCAAAACATGTCCTGAAGATACGTATATCAGAGTTGAAGCAAATGGCTCTGATACACTTTTAAATGCTTACTTCAGAGTTTATGATGAAAACTCAAAAATAATAGGTTTCAGTATCTTAAAGGTAAAGACTGATTTTATAAAATCATCAATTGGAGATATAAACATTGTCGGGGTTGTAAGCTCATCTCTTATTACAGATGATGGCAGTTTCTTCAGTACAACTGCAGACATTACTCAAGATAGAATCTTAGTATCGGCGGATATAGCTTCGGAAAATGGCTGGAAGATAGGAGCATATATAGATAAAAAGATTTTAAACGCTGAACTTGACAGAATAATACGGCTACTTTCAATAACGGTAGTCTTGATAACAGTTATTTCAACTTTTATGTATATTTTAACCGGAGCCTTTTTACTTAATCCTTTGAAAGATCTTGAAAAAGGTCTTGAAATAATAAAACAAGGAAATTTGAAAAAAGATCTGCGAGTAAGAACCAAAGATGAGATATACCGAATAAGCTGTAAAATAAATGAGGTTACCGAAAAACTCCGTGACGTAATGGCCGCCATTCTTGACACTACTAACGAACTGAGTTCTTCTTCAAATGATTTTAAAATAATTTCCCATACCTTAAAAGACTCTTCGGACAGACTTCATGCAGATATGACCCAAACCCACAGCAAAACTGACCGTTTCAAACTTGCCCTGTTAGATTTTGAAAAGTATATGCAACATCTTGAATCAGATATGAACGAAAACCACTCGTACTCTGAAAAAATAGAAGTTTTTGCGGGCGATATAAAAAAAGAGTCTTATTATGGACTATCAAAAATCAATCAATGTCTTGATTTTTCAGAAAAAACCATTCAAAGGATTGAACTTTCTGATAGATATGTAGGAGTACTCGCAAAACACTCGGAATCAATAGAAGAGATAGTGCATGCAATAGAAAAAATAACCTCACAGACAAATATGCTTGCCGTTAATGCTTCAATACAAGCAGCCAAAGCCGGTGAAAACGGAAAGAGCTTCGGGGTGGTTGCCTCAGAAATACGAAAACTTGCATCCGAAAGTAAAACTGCAACCGAAAAAATATATATAGTTTTGAAACAGATAAAGGATGATGGAGATAAAGCCAAAAATCTTTCTGCGGAATGTCTTGAAGATATACGAACAAATAATTCAAATATCATGGGGGTTTCCTCAGAGTTTTCTTCAATCATTGAAAAAATAGTTGAACTGTCAGTGATGCTTGATAAAATGAAGAAAATAACTCAGGATAATTTTTCTGAAACCTCCAATATTATTGTTAACCTAAAAAACTTATCTAAAGCTCTTGTCGTTATTCAGTCAGAGATAACAGAGGTAGCAGAAACATGCTCCAATCAAAAAGCAATCTCTAAAAAGATAAAAGATCATTCAGAGGTTATGTCTGTTCTATCAAAAAAACTCAGTCTGATACTTAATCAGTTCAAAACCTGAAAGTACTTACATATAATTTAAATGCACCCCTTTTTCATTGAAAGCTGAAGTGGGGTGCATTCCATTTTATCCGTATATTTTTTTTATCTTTTCCATAAGTTCTGTAAAAGCTTGAGCCCTGTGACTGCATTTATTCTTAAACTCAGCCGGGAGCTGCCCGAAAGATTTCGTTTCACCCTGAGGAATGAAAATGGGATCGTACCCGAATCCTCCGTTTCCCATAATTTGAATGCTTATATTTCCGTAAACACGGGCTTCATACGAAACCAACGTAAGCGTAACAGGATCATAAAAAGTGGCAGCACAAGCAAAGTATGCCTGTCGGTCACTTATACCGTCCATCTTGGTCAAGATACTCTGCATCTTTTCTTCAAAAGACCTGTCTGACATATATCTGGCAGAGTATATCCCAGGAAAACCATCCAGCGCTTTTATACAAAGCCCTGAATCATCGGCCATTACTTTTTGGTTTAACATGTTTCCTACAGTAACAGCTTTTATGACAGAGTTTTCTATAAAAGTTTTTCCTGTTTCCTCAACATCAGGACTGTCCTGCATAGAATACACCTGAGCATATTCTTTAATAATCTCAGATACTTCTGCAACCTTGTGCTTGCTTGTCGTGGCAAGCATTACTTTAATTTTCTCCAAAATCATTCTACCGCCTTTCGTAGCTCCTGAATTGCGGTCTGCGGATCATCTGCATGAAACACCGCTGCTCCAAGGACAAAGGATGTTGCTCCTGCATCGTAGAGTTTTTGGATATTCCCGGAGTTGACTCCTCCGTCTACCATTATTTCAACATTACAGTCCAATATCCCACAAAGTCCTGCTAACCGTGCTACTTTCTGAACAGAAGTTTCTATGAACTTCTGTCCCGTAAAGCCTGGATTCACACTCATTATAAGCACTGTATCCAGATAAGGAAGTATCTCCTGAAGAACCGCAACCGGAGTTGAAGGATTCAAAGAAACACCGGCTTTACAGCCTTTTTCCTTTATCATGCTTACTGCTCTGTGAAGATGAACTGTCGATTCGTAGTGAACTGTAACTGCATCAGATAGCTCACAGAATCTATCAATATATCTTTCTGGACTTTCTATCATAAGATGAGTATCAAAAAACATATCTGTGTTTTCTCTGACTGACTTTATTACAGGAAATCCAAAGGATATATTCGGAACAAAAAATCCATCCATGACGTCCAAATGAAGTCCGTCGGATATTTTTTCTATTTTTCTGATATCACCGGACAGATCAAAAAAATTTGCCGCCAGCAAAGAAGGAAAGAACTTTACCATTTTTTCTCACCACTTTCTTTTATTTCTCTGTATATGCTCAAATAGTTATTATACCTTTCAGAGGATATTTCTTTTTCTTGAACGGCTTGCTTAACTGCACAACCGGGCTCATTTATATGAACACAGTCGTTAAATGCACAGTACGGTTCATATATTCCAAACTCCGGGAAAAAATCCTTAAGTGTCGCACATTCAAAGTTTCTGAGTTCAAGATTTGCAAAACCGGGTGTATCTGCTAGAAATCCGCCAAATGAAAAGGCTATGAGCTCGGAAAAGGTTGTAGTGTGTCTGCCGCGTTTAAGCCTGTCTGATATTTCATTTACCTTCAAATTCAAAGTACTGTCGAGTTTATTTATCAGACTTGATTTTCCGACTCCGGACATTCCGGCTGTAGTAGTTATCTTACCGCAAAGAGTATTCCTTACTTCTTCAATCCCAATATCTTGCTTAACAGATACCGTTATGACTTTAAGTATTTTTGAGTATGCTGCCACAAACCTATCAAGCAGTTCTTTCTCCTGTGCTGTTTGCAGAAGGTCTATTTTGTTTACCACAATTACACACTCAAGCCGTTGTTTCTGAACCTGAATAAGAAACTTATCAACTATAATGTTGTCTACAGAAGGATTTTTTATTGTAGTTACAAGCACCACCTGATCGACATTGGCTATTTTGGGTCTGTAAAGTTCATTCTTCCTCGGAAGGATATTCTCAACCTTTGCATATTCGGCATTTTCCTCAGATGAGTACTCTATATAATCTCCTACAACCGGCCGTATATGCTGCTGTTTAAACTTACCCGGCAAGACACACTCTAAACGTTTATTCGTCTGAATATCCACCGCTGAAACCATGTTGGAATGGAACCTTATGACAACCGCTTTTTCCCAGGACACTCGTCACCCCTCATAAACACCGATTATAAGTTTTATAGCATTTTTATTCAATTCTTCTCCAACATCCGGAGACATTTCAAGAACAATACCGTGCTTGGTACTGTCACTGGTTCTTATCTTCTGCACAGTATAGGTTATCTTGTACTGAACAAGAAACTGATCTGCGACTTCAAGCGGAACCCCTATAAGATCGGGCACTTTTTGTATATCAATACTTCTTAGCTGTATAAGAACATGATGACCAGCTTTTACTTTTACTCCCGCTTTAGGATCTGTATAAAGAACGGTATCTCCCGTTCCGTCTACAACAGGTATAAGGCCTTTTTCTTTAAGAGCCTGGATGCCGACATTCTTCGTCTCACCTATAAGATAAGGAACCTCAACTTTTTTTGCCGAGCTGGTATAAACCATCATTATAAGTATCGAAAGAATTCCTGCGGCAAAAAGCCCAAAAATAACCATCAGAATATGGATGAGCCCTTTAAGAATTCCTTTTTTCATCACGCACCTCTGTACGTTCTATGTTGCGTTTTCTAAGCTGACCACAAGCCGCATCAATATCGGTTCCTCTCTCTGCTCTTAAACTGACTTCAAATCCTTTATTTCTAAGCTCCTCTGCAAACTTTATCATAAATGGTCTCGAAGGTCTTTCATATCCTTTAGGATTAGGATTGACCGGTATGAGGTTTATCATTACCTTCAACCCCTCAAGAAGCGTTGCCAGTTCAAGCGCATCTTCCTTGGTTTCATTGAAATTTCTTATAAGAGTGTACTCTATGGTAACTCTGTTTTTGGTTTTTTTCTGGTAGTTTCTGCAGGCTTGCATAACCTCTTCAACAGGATACTTTGAATTTACGGGCATTATTCTATCCCTTTTCTGATTATTAGGAGCATGAAGAGAAAGAGAAAGCCTTATGTCAAGTTTTACATCTCCCAACTCTTCTATCTTATCGGCTATTCCTGATGTAGAAATAGTTATATGCCGTGCGCCTATATTTCTGAAATTTTCTTCGTTCATTATCCTTATGGATTTCATTGTATTTTCATAATTCAAAAGAGGCTCGCCCATTCCCATAAAAACTATATTATTTATGTTAAGCTCTTTTGCCTTTTCCATAGCAAGGACCTGTGAAACAATCTCACCGCTGGTAAGATGCCTTGTAAATCCTCCCTTTCCTGTCCAGCAAAAGCTACACTTAAGAGGACATCCTACCTGTGAAGATATACAGGCAGAAACTCTGTTGGCATAGTACATGATCACTGATTCCACTTTTGCTCCGTCCATAAACTGAAGAAGAAACTTTATGGTGCCGTCTACTTTTGAAACCTGCATATCCACAATCTCCGGAATGCCTATATAGAGACGTTCCTCCAATTTGTCCTTGACCTGTTGAGAAAGATTGGTCATCTCTGAGAATGTAAAGACATGCTTTTTGTATATCCAATCGGCAACCTGTTTGGTTCTGAACTTCTCTATGTTAAGTTCGTTCTTTAAAAAAACTTCTAACTCCTCGTATTCAAAATCAAGTATATTTTTCTTAGTCATTTTTTTCCTCCGTTTTTAGCGTTTCTTTTCTGAACATTGCAATATAAAAAGGTATCAATCCTTCGTCATGGAATATGTACGCACCATATCCGTCAAAGTGAAACTTTACTCCAAGACTGCCGAGTCTTTCTCTCAGATCCAAAAAACTTACATTAAAGTTCTTCTTAAGCCATTTCATGTTTCCTGTGTTTTCTTCCCACGATAGAGTGCAAGTCGAATAAGCTATCTCCCCTTTAACCTTTATATTACTCATAGCATTGGTGAGAATTTTTCTCTGTATCTGAGCATATCTTTCAAAATCTTCCTTTTTAACCCTGAAAAGCACTTCAGGATGAGCATAAGCAGTACCAAGAGAAGTACATGGCACATCAAGCATAAGTTTATCATACTCAAAAGCATCTCTGAACTCGGAAGCATCATTGAGCTGGACAGAAACATTTGTAATCCCATGTCTCTTACAGTTGGCAGAAACACTTTCCAGTCTTGAAATATCGTTATCTACTGCCTTTATACTGCCGGTATTTTTCATAAGCTCAGCAGAAAAAGTACATTTTCCTCCCGGAGCCGAACAAAGATCGAGCAACTGCTCTCCTATCTGCGGATTTAAGATAATAGGAATCAGCTGCGAGGATTCATTCTGTATATAAAAATAGCCTTTTCTGTAAAGTTCCGTTTCCTCCAGGGCCAGAGAGTCTTCATCAATATAAATACCATATGGAGAGTATTTTGCTGTTTGTGCAGCTATTTTTGAATCTGCAAGCATCTGCAAAAGCTCTTCACGGGAAGTTTTTAATGAATTAACCCTTATGCTTCTGCGTGGCGTGGATGTATTAAACTTTATTATGGAAGAAGAAAAAGTATGTCTCTTTCTTATATATTCATAAAGCCATTTCGGAAGAAGGTACTTGACATTTTCCGGTTCATTGCCCAAAGTATCCTTTGCTCTTATATAATTTCTGAGAACAGCATTTATAAAAGATTTGCTTTTCTTACTGGATACAAGTGCAACTGTCTCATAAACTGCCGCATGCTCGTCAAAACCTGATATTAACTGATAAAACCCCAGCCTCAGCAACCAAAGCGAGGCCGGAGTAAGATCTTTAGGCTTGTCAACAAACTTGGAGATCAGCCAATCCTCTTTGGCTATATTTCTTATGCTTCCCCAGACCAAAGATTTGAAAAGGCCAAAACTCCTTTCATCAAGCATATTTCGTGCTTGTTTTACACTTTCATTGGATATGGTTTCCTTCTTTTCATACTGCCTGAGCAGTTTATATGCCAGTTCTCTCTCCATTGTTAATCTCTTCTGTCAACAGCACCTGCAATCAAAACCATTCTCAAAAGTTGTGAAATAGCCATGAATGCTGCTGCAACATATGTCATAGCGGCTGCATTAAGTACCTTTTTGGCTTCATCTACTTCAGAAGACGGCATTCCGACTACCGGAAGCATCTTTATAGCTCTTTTGCTGGCATCAAACTCCACCGGCAACGTTATAAGGGTAAATAAGACCACAAAAATAAATAGAAATATACCGGCCTTAAGCAACAGTGGAGTGGAAAATATAAGACCCATAAAAAATATCACCCATGAAAGCGTTGAACCCATGTTAGCAAGAGGAACAGAAATATTTCTTATCATCAAGGGCTGATAGTTTTTAGCATGCTGTATGGCGTGTCCGACTTCGTGGGCAACTACACCCAAAGCCGCCACAGATAAAGAACCATATGTGGATTTTGAAAGTCTAAGAACCTTTGAAGATGGATCATAATGGTCAGAAAGAAAACCATTCACAAACTCTACCTTTACATCATAAAGTCCGGCTGAATCCAGCAGCCTCCTGGCGAATGCAGCACCTGTCTCTCCAAGAGCGGATCTTTTTCTGGAATATGTATTGAATGTCGACTGAACTGATATCTGTGCCCAAAGAGTCAGGAAAAATGCAGGTATAAGAATCAAAAACGACGGATCATACCAGAACATAATATTCACCTCCGATTTATTTTTTTTAATTATTTTCAGAACTCTTCAAGGTTTTCAACTCTTATAAAATAATGTTTAAGATACTCAGTTTCAAATATATTATATATGAGAGGATGATCGGGAGACTGCATGCCCCTGTATACAACGGTAAGCTTCTTTCCTGTATCCTGTGCCGCTTCAAAGATAATCTTCCTGAAATCTTCTTCATAGACAATCTGTGTACATGAAGAAGTACAGAGATAACCTCCGCTGCGGGTTATCTTCATCGCTCTCAGATTAAGCTCCTTATAGCCTTTTATAGCGTTTGCCTTGGAATCTCTGGACTTGGCGAGGGATGGAGGATCTATTACAGTTATATCGTAATATCTGCTGGTATCATCAAGAACTCTCAGATAATCAAAAGTATTGGCATTGACAAGCTCATATCTTTCCGCAGAAAATTTGTTCAGCTTAAGGGTTTCTTCAAGTATTTTGAGGGCCCTTTCTGAATAGTCTATAAAAGTTACAAACTTCGCTCCACCCTTAAGAGAATGTATACCAAAATTGCCTGTATAGGCAAAGGCATCCAACACTTTTTTGTTCGATGCATACTTGGCTATATTCTGTGCATTGATGCGCTGATCAAGAAAAAAACCGGTCTTCTGACCCTGCACATCACATATGAACTTAACACCTTCGATTGCAAATTCAATCAATTCTGGACCGTTTGCGTACACCCAGCCTTGATACGGTACAAACTTTTCTTTCTGGGCGCTCCTTTCATCATCCTTTTCATATATTCCCTTGGGATTAAGTATTTTCACTATACTCTCTATAATATCATCTTTATGTTCGTATATTCCCAAAGTATTTATCTGGAATATAACGTAGTCGTCAAATCTGTCTACAACCAGACCAGGAAGACCGTCAGACTCTGCAAAGACAAGTCTGTAAGTGTTCGATCCCGGAAAAAGTGATCTTCTGTATTCATAAGCCTTTAGTATTTTTTTATAAAAAAAATCCTTATTGATTTCCTCGTTTTTTCTGGTCAGAATCCTTATTCTTATAACAGAATTAGGATTATAGTAGCCTTTGCCTATAAAATTTTTACCAAAAAAAACGCTGAGTATGTCTCCTTCTTTTACCCCAGATTCTACAGACTCTATCTCGTTTTCATAAATCCATGGATGACCGTTAAGCACCCTCGACTTTATATCTTTCCTTAAATGAGCAATCATCCACAAACCTCCTTATATATGGATATTATATCTTCATACGTTATATTACCCGGAGTAACGGAGACATGCATCGATTTTGCCACAAACTGTGAAAAATCGACTAAATCCTTTTCAGAAAGCTTTGGAATGTTCTTGTAAACTCCCAATTTTTCAAGAAAATCATCAAACTTATCTACTGATTTAAAACTTTCCTTAAAGACTCTCAACTTTTCAGGATTAGTCCTTTCAGCCTTACGCAAAACACTAGGCAAAAAGATTATAGTCGCAACTCCGTGTCTTATCCCGTAAAAAGTTGTCATGTTGTAACCGAACGAATGAGGCAAAACCGTCCCTGTCTGAGATATAACCATACCTCCAAGCATCGATGCCAGAGATAGAGCCTGCCTGCATTCATATCTTTCTTCTTCGGATAAAACCAAGGAAGAGTTCACAAGCTTAGGAAGATTTTCTTTTATTAACTCAATAGCCTTTGCCGCATAAAGATCAGTAAGTATAGTGGATTTCAGAGATAAAGAACCTTCTATGCTGTGTGAAAGAGCATCACAGGCAGTCGTTATTGTAAGTTCAGTCGGAAGATCAAGAGTATATTTAGGATCTATAAAGCTTATATCAGGAAAAATTACATCGCTTTTAAAGCTTTTTTTCCTATTTTCAGGAGAGTTCAAAACGGAAAATTCAGTTACTTCGCTTCCTGTTCCACTGGTGGTAGGAATTGCAACTATCGGAAGCGCTATGTCAAAATCACCATCGAACAGCTCTTCTATTTTCATAAAAGGATTTGCAATTAATACCGCAACGGCTTTTGCTGCATCGATAGGACTTCCTCCTCCAATACCTATTACAAAGTCTGCATCATTTTCAAGCCCAAACTCTACAACTTTCTGAACCGAAGAAAAAGACGGATTTTCTTCAACTTGATCATACAAAACAGATTCTATATTCAGCTTATTTAGAACTTCAACGATTTCATCATAAGCCCCGCAGGCTTTAGCTGATTTTCGTCCGCTTATTATAAGAGCTTTCTCCCCTAAACCGCTTAAAGTTGCATAGTTATTATTAAGACAGTCTTTGCCGAAAAAAACTCTTGTCGGAATAAAATAAGAAAAGGCATATGGCATTCGATACTCCCCCCTTATATAGTTTAATCTATTTTAACATGATTTTGTTTAAGAAATTTTACAGAAAAAGATAAATTCTACTGTTATAATTGATACGGAAAAATGATTACAAAAAGATTTTCAAGGAGGACATTATGCTTAACGTAGGATTTGTAGGTCTTGCCAACGTAGGGAAGTCAACCCTTTTCAACGCTCTTTCCAAACAGCATGTTCCTGCCGAAAACTATCCTTTCTGCACAATAAACCCAAACATTGCCATTGTTGAGTACAACGACGAACGTTTGGACTTAATGACTAAAATACTTAATTCAGAAAAAAAGGTAAATCCCAGCATTGAATTTGTTGATATTGCTGGACTTGTAAAAGGAGCAAGCAAAGGAGAAGGACTAGGCAACCTGTTTCTGGAAAACATCCGTAATGTTGATTGTATAGCTCATGTAATAAGAATTTTTACTGATCCCAATGTGACACATGTAAATGGAAAAATAGACCCTATAGCCGATGCGGATATAGTGAACCTTGAACTTATAGCCAAAGACTTTGAAACGGTAGAAAAAAGAATTGAAAAAACCTCAAAGATGGCAAGAGTAGGAGATAAAGAAGCTCGAACCGAAACAGAAATACTTTCCGCACTAAAAGAACATCTAAATAGTGAAAAGCCTTCAATTACTTTCCTCAGAGGTGAAAGAACAGAAAAATACCAAAAGATTATCGAATCCCTTTTTCTGCTTACTGAAAAGCCTGTTATATATGTGGCAAATATTGACGAATCTTCCAACGAAACAACTACACAAAAAATAAAAGCTTTCAGAGAGTATGCTCTTTCCAGGGGTGCACAGCTTGCCGAAATTCATGCCAAGCTCCATGCCGATCTTTCCGACCTTGACGAACAGGAACAGAAAGTATTTTTAAATGAATACGGTATAGAAAAAAGCGCTCTTGACTCGTTCATTCTAAAATGCAAGCAGGCTCTTAATCTTATCACATTTATCACAGGCAACGAAAAAGAATCCAAATCGTGGAATATCATAAACGGAAGTACTGCACTGCAAGCAGCAGGTAAAATACATTCCGATATCCAAGAAGGTTTTATAAAGGCAGAAGTTGTGAACTTTGAGAAAATACGTGAAATTCCTGATATGAAAAAACTGAAAGAACTTGGTTATGTCAATGCTGAAGGAAAAGACTATCTGGTAAAAGAAGGTGATTACATATACTTCCATTTCCGGTGAAACAGTGAGAGTTCTCGGTCTCATAGTTGAATATAATCCTTTCCATAACGGTCATCTTTACCATCTAAAAAAATCAGTAGAACTTATAAACCCTGATTACACAGTTGCAGTAATGAGCGGCAACTTTGTCCAGAGGGGAGAACCTGCTATTGTTGATAAGTTCGCACGTACCAAAATGGCTCTTGCTTACGGTGCAGATGCCGTATTTGAACTTCCGTTTGTCTACTGCATACAGGATGCAGGAGGGTTTGCATGCGGTTCCGTTGGGGTTTTACACAGAACAGGAATAGTAACGGATATAGTTTTCGGAAGTGAGTCGTCTGATATAAATATTTTAAATGAGATATCCGGAATACTCAGTTCACAACCCCATGAGTATACAGTTATTCTGAAAAAATATCTCAAGGAAGGACTTTCTTTCCCAAATGCTAGAAAATACGCTATACTTGATTATCTTACCAGTCATAACTTTCCTGTTGAGGACATACGACTGCTGGAAAAGTCAAACGATATACTTGGGCTTGAATACCTCAATTATTTAAAACAATACGGCTCATCAATACAGCCTCACTGCATCGCCAGAGAAGGTTCTGCATACAATGATGAGACAGTCACAAGCCGTCTTGCAAGCGCAACAGCTGTCAGAAATATCATCAAAGAAGAAAATATAGAATTTCTAAAAGAACTTATTCCTGAAAAATCCTTTGAAATAATTCTGAACGAATTTAAAAAAGGAAAAGGACCTGTTTTTTTCGATTCTATGCGTGAAATCATACTGAGCAAAATCAGACTTATGAACAAAAATGACCTTTTGAAGATATACGGCATAAAAGAAGGATTGGAAGATAGGTTTTATAACTATAGCAGAAGATCTATGGATCTCGAATGCCTTCTTAAAAATTTAAAAACTAAACGCTTTACATATAGCCGCTTAAAGAGAGCACTGGTACATATTTTGTTTAACCTTTCAGAAAAGGAAATTAAAACCTATAATTCACAAGGACCACAATATTTAAGAGTCTTAGGCTTTAATACAAAGGGCAAGGAACTGCTTGCACATATTAAGAAAAAATCCCGTTACCCCCTTATACCGACAGCTTCACAGTACTATCAGATATATAAATATCTGCTCAAAAATCAAAATGATCCGGACAAAAAATACGACTCTGATCCCATTATCTATATGGATCAAATAAACAGGGATTTTGATGCTTCAAATATATACAGCCTGCTTTACCCAGAAAAAGAGCATGCTATGTTCGAACCAGACAAAAAAAATCAGATCATTATCATGGAGGAAAAAGATGAAAAAACTTCTCATTATTGATTTCGGTTCACAGTACACACAACTTTTGGCCAGAAGAGTGAGAGAAATAGGCGCATACTCTGAGGTTGTTCAACACGATGAAAAACTTGATTTATCGGAAGTACAGGGAATTATACTTTCCGGAGGACCCAAAAGCATATATGCTGCCGATGCACCTAAAGTCAATCCTGATATTTACACCTGCGGACTTCCAATTCTTGGTGTATGCTATGGAATGCAGGCTATCGCAAACGATATGGGAGGAGAAGTCAGACACGGAGATATTTCAGAATATGGAAAAACAACTATACAAGTCCATGAACGCCAAGTTATTTTTAACAACATTCCTGACAGCTTCAACTCTTGGATGAGTCACGGAGATACAGTTACCAAAGCACCAGAAGGAGCTGTTGTTACAGCAAAAAGCAGTAACGGTCTTATAGCTGCTTTTGAGATAAAAGAAAAAAAGATATATGCTATTCAGTTCCATCCGGAAGTACGACATACCGAACACGGAACGGAAATACTTGAAAACTTTGTCCTTAATGTATGTAAGCATTCAAATACATGGTCATTATCGGAATTCCTTGAAAAACAGATTGAAACCATTAAAAATGTTATCGGAGATAAAAAAGCTATCGTCGCCCTTTCCGGCGGAGTTGACTCATCAGTTGCTGCTGTTCTGACATACAAAGCTATAGGTAGCAACCTAAAAGCTGTTTTTGTAGATCATGGATTACTTAGGCTTAACGAGGAAACAGAAGTAAAACGTATATTCCGTGACGCAATAGGACTCGACCTGACAGTTGTAGATGCCAAAAAAAGATTCCTTGATAAACTTGCAGGAGTAATTGATCCGGAAAAGAAAAGAAAAATCATAGGTGAAGAGTTTATAAGAGTTTTTGAAGACGAAGCAAAAAAAGACCCGGAAATAAAGTATCTGATACAGGGAACCATATACTCAGACGTTATAGAAAGTGCGGCATCCGGAAAAAAGACCGCAAAAATAAAATCTCACCACAATGTCGGAGGACTTCCGGAACACATGGATCTTAAAATATTTGAACCGTTGCGCAATCTCTTCAAAGACGAAGTGCGCAGTATGGGAGAACTCATGGCCATTCCAAAACATGTGCTTTACAGACACCCCTTCCCTGGTCCGGGTCTTGCTATAAGAATTATAGGCGAAATTACCCAACAAAGACTTGATATACTGAAAAAAGCTGACTCAATATTTATAGATGTACTTAGAGAAACAGGTTGGTACAATAAAGTATGGCAGGCTTTTGCAGTTCTTACAGATATGAAAAGCGTTGGAGTGGTCGGCGATGAAAGATCATACGACTATGTACTTGCCCTAAGATCTGTTGACAGCGTCGAAGGTATGACTGCAGATTGGTCAAGGATACCTTTTGAAGTACTGGAACTGGCATCAAGACGCATAGTGAACTCTGTGGACGGCGTAGGCAGGGTAGTATTTGATATAACAAGCAAACCACCTGCAACAATTGAGTGGGAGTAGCAAAAACAGGCTGTAAAGGCTTATAGAGCCGTTTTGTGAGCGTTATGCTTGCAAAATGCTTACAGATTTTAGAAATGGGTCACCTGAAGAATAATTCTTTGGATGAATTTTTGTATTTAAAAATGCTATGGGCAAGTTCTGAATTGAACCCCTTTAGTTAGAGAGAATCTGACGAAAGGGGTTTTGTTATGTCAAGAAAAAGAAAGTATTCGGATGAGTTTAGACTAATGTTAGTTGATGAGTATCTCTCTGGTAAAAATGGAGGATTTAAAAGTATTGCAAAGAAATATGGTATAAATCACTCCATTGTTGAACGGTGGGTTCATCTTTATGAAACTCATGGTTCTGAAGGCTTATGTAGTTCTTTAGGAAGATATAGTGGAAA
>Ga0255346_1002422_pt1 | contig 23574 bp, 13 predicted proteins | sample wastewater_treat_FD_194410 | JGI IMG/M metagenome (GOLD analysis project Ga0255346, IMG submission 194410) | Wastewater microbial communities from Lulu Island WWTP, Vancouver, Canada - plant22 | ecosystem: Engineered > WWTP > Wastewater > Unclassified | place: Canada: Vancouver, British Columbia... | reverse complement strand
AATCACTTATCTGTTCGCTTACACAAACTTTAATACTATCACAACTTAATTGATTGTCTAATAAGGAAACGATAGAATCGTGGATGTCGCTGCGCCATTCGGTGCGTAACTCTACTACCGTGTCGTGAATGGCACTTAGTAAGGTGTCGCGTAAATCAACGATAGAATCATGAATATCACCTTGCCACTCGCTGCGTAATACGTCTGCCGTATCGTGAATATCGCCTCGCCATTCGCCACGTAGTACATCTGCCGTGTCGTGGATAATAGTGATGAATTGAGTACGAATACTATCCAATGAATCACTTATCTGTTCGCTTACACAAACTTTAATACTATCACAACTTAATTGATTGTCTAATAAGGAAACGATAGAATCGTGGATGTCGCTGCGCCATTCGGTGCGTAACTCTACTACCGTGTCGTGGATGGCACTCAGTAAGGTGTCGCGTAAATCAACGATAGAATCATGAATATCGCCTTGCCACTCGCTGCGTAATACGTCCGCCGTGTCGTGGATAGATACTAGTAAGGTGTCACGTAAACTAACTATAGAATCATGTATCTGGCTGCTTACACAGGCTTTGATATAATCACAATTTAACTGATCTATCAATAAGGATGCAATGGAATCGTGAATATCACTACGCCATTCGCTACGTAATACATCTGCCGTGTCATGGATAATACTGATGAACTGCGTGCGAATATTGTCAAGAGAATCGCTAATCTGTTCACTCACACAAACTTTAATACTATCACAACTTAACTGATTGGCTAATAAGTGAGCGATAGAATCATGAATATCACCACGCCACTCGCTACGTAACACATCCGCTGTATCGGAAATATCAACTCGCCACTCAAAGCGTAGAATTTCCGCCGTGTCGTGGATTAACTTCAATATTGAATCCTGACTAATGTAATGATATTCATCTAAAACCCAAAGAACAGAATCTCTAAAGAACGGAATTTTCACTTTAGAAACTTGTTCTCCCCCAAAAAGTGCCAACGTATCATGTCCGATCATACCAATATATTGCTGTTCTTCATACCTAACTCCACTTAATGTCCTATTGCCATCTTTCAGAAAAAGAGAATCATCAACTTGTAATAAATATAAATTACTTAAAGAATCATAAATTGCATTTTTGATGGAATCAATATTTAGCGGCATTATAACGTAAGAGGTTTCTCCACCATGGAAGAAAAATAGAGTATCATTATTTACAGCAATATTAAGTGCACGTAAGGAATCATTTATTTCCGGACGTAATACTCTAATGGTATAATATGCCAAAGAATCTCCAATAAGCATATTAATTTGGGGCGCATTAATATAATTATTGTATAATAGATAATTACCAAGGGCTGTATCACTGACTCTTTCACTATAAAGTGCATACGGGACGGCAGCAATCGGACTTATATCGGTTAAATTATAGTTTGCATTACCGTAAACATCAATCTCGGTTTTAATCCACGCTTTATTCCAAGATACTGTACTCAAATTACCTGAAATATGGACTCCTTCACCAACATTGAGTGTGATTAATCCCTGTGAATTGCTTTGCACATTGTGAGTCTCCTGAAACGCTATAGGTCCGGTAGGTGAGCCGTGCAAAATTGATATTCTTACATCTACATATTGATTTACAACTAGCCTATTATTACTATCGCGAACAACTGCCTGAAAAGTTATTCTCGAAGAATACTGCGCATAAGTAAATATAGGTAAACTAAAAAGAACAGAAACTAAGAAAATGAGTAATTTTATATTTTTTCTCATGTTTTTGTGTTTTATTTATTACTTGTGGTGAGAATTTAGCTCTATTCTCTCCTTGATTAATGTGTTTTAAAAAAATGTTAAAATAAAAAAATCAAATCAAATTTTATTATTTTTTTTAGCGTAGCAAAGATAATATATTAAATAAATATAAACGACTTGTCAGAGATTTTTTTTTAATAAAATACAATTCGTTTATAATGAATGAAATAAGAATGATTTTTAAACTTTATAGGCATAAAATTCAAAAAAAGATTCTACATAACTTTAAATAAATAATAATTTAGACCAAAAATTTGAATAATTAATCCATTTTATAGCTACTTATCAGTATGTTAATTTTTAACACACTGATAAATTAATTCTCTTTAAAATAGTCATAAATATTACATTTATATTAAAATAATATTTTTTTTTACCTAATCATTTTTTATAAAAAATAACGTTGTGTAAGATAAAATAGTATCTATTTTAGAAAAAAACAACTACAATGCAAAAATTAAACATTAGAATTGATAAATGGCTTTGGTACGTGCGTATTTTTAAAACTCGTTCATTAGCTTCCGCAGCTTGCAATGCCGGAAAAGTTAAAAAAGATAATCAGAGTGTTAAACCTTCGAGAGAAATAGCAAGCGATGAAATATATACAATTACTATTGACCAACTAGAAAAACGTATACAAGTAATTGATACTCCGAAGCAACGAATAGGCGCACGTTTAGTTTCTTTATATTATCAGGATTTAACTACTCAAGAAGAATATGAGCGTGTTAAAAACTTACGATTGAACACGGAACAACGCCCACGAGGTAGCGGTAGACCAACAAAACGAGAAAGACGTCAGCTTGACTACTTAAAGAAGTACTATTCTAGTGAAGATTAGTTTAATTTTCAGCATAGATAACTGACAAAACTGTTTCTCCCACAGCTTTAAGCGTCTGTTTGTCTATATTTGAAATATTATCTGCATGTGTGTGCCACGTGCTTGTAAAGCCTGTTGAAGATTTTTTATCTTGATGAATAATATTAATCATCTTAATGTGAGCTAATTTATTAACGTAATAATGGTCATCGGTAATCGGATTTGCGGCTTCATTTATAAAATAATTTCCATATCCTAATTGATAAGCTTTACTCCACACTTTTGAAACAATTTCAGGGGCATAAAAAGAGGAAAAGCCTTCATGATAAAAAGTTGCATTACTTCCTCCTACCATATCTAATAAAATACCATAATCTGCCTGATAATTCTCTTTAAACGCATTTTTAGCCCAATATTGCGACCCAAGTCCCCACCAATCGCCTTCTAAATTCTCACTAGCTGGCGTCCCATAATCTTCCGAGTCGAAAAAAATAATGTCTACTCCTATTGACGGATTTTTAATTCTTAACTGTCTTGCCACTTCTAGCAAAACCCCCACCCCGCTCGCTCCGTCATTCGCACCATCAATTGCCTTGTCACGCACCTTGGGATCCGGATCGTAATCGGCAAAGGGACGAGAATCCCAATGAGCCCCCAGCAAAATCCTCCGACTTGCCGTAGGATTAAACGAACCAATGATGTTGGTCGATTTTAAGATCGATTTGTCATAAGCTACCGCATCAAAATTTTGAAGATATGCCGTATCACAATAAATTTGTAAAAGTGTAAAAAGTTGTTTTAAACACTTTTGATGAGCAACACTATTAGGAACTCTCGGTCCAAAATCGGTTTGTAATTTGACAAAATAAAAAGCGCTGTCAGCATTGAAGTCTGGTGCTTGCAATCCTACACTGACTGCATCGTCATCTGACTTCTTCTCCGTTTGCTGACGACACGAGCAACTCACTATAATTATTATTGAGAATAAAATAAATAGATTCTTTTTCATTTTTATTTTTTTTAGATTAAAGACAACAAAAATATTCCTTTTTCTTATTTTCTATTTGAAATTCCTAATTTTTATAATTTTATAACAACCTCGGTTCTTGATAAATGCACCTCAACAGCACCATTTTTAATAATAAATTACTCTACTACCTCCGAATCTAATTGTAAAGAGTAGAATTTGAAATAAGCTCCTTGTAACTGCATGAGTGCATCGTGCGTGCCGGATTCAACAATTTTACCATCTTCGATATAATATATTTTGTCAACTTGCCGTATCGTTGATAGCCGATGGGCAATGATAATTGCTGTTCTATTGCTTAGCAGGTTATTAATAGCTTGTTGTACAAATTGTTCCGATTCTACATCTAACGAAGAAGTAGCCTCATCTAAAATAAGCACCTGCGGGTCGTACAAAATAGCACGAGCAATACTAATTCGTTGTCGCTCGCCACCGGAAAGTCTCATGCCTCTATCCCCTATTATCGTATCATAGCCATTTTCCATTTCCATAATAAAATCATGGGCTTTTGCCATTTTAGCCGCTTCTATAATTTTATCTTGCGAAACATCATGACGTCCAAAAGCAATGTTTTGCGAAACCGTGTCGTGAAAAAGAATTATATCTTGATTGACTATGCCGAAAAGAGCTCTTAAATCACTAATTTTATATAATTGTTGGGGTTTGCCGTCAATGAGTATCTCCCCCGTAGATAAATCATAAAAACGTGGTAATAAATCAACTAAAGTCGATTTACCGCTACCCGAAGGACCGACAATCGCAATTGTTTCTCCTTTATGCAAGGTAAAGCTAATACGATGTAAAACCTCAGTATGCTCACTGTAAGAAAAGGAGACCTCTTTGTACTCGATTTCGGATTTTAATTCTTTAATTGATAAAGGATTTTCGTGTTCAACGATTTTTTCTTCGCCGTCAAGGATTTTATAAATTCTTTGTGCCGAGGCTAATCCCTTTTGCACATTGTAAAAACAAGTAATCAAAGACTTGGCAGGAGGAATAAGTCGAGCAAATATGAGAATGTAAAAGACAAAAAATTCACCGCTGACATTATATTCTTGTATTACGAGATGCCCCCCAATGAAAAAAACAACCATCATGGTAAGAATTGCCATGATTTCCACAATGGGACCGGCTAACTCCGTGCGTATATAGATTTTCTTATATAGTTTATAAAAATAGTGATTACGTTCTTTAAAGTTCTTTGAGGCATGATCAATGGCATTATAAGCCTTAATAATTCTTAAACCACTGATTGTCTCTTCAAATACGGAAGATAATTTCCCCAATATTTCTTGTGCTTTGATAGACTTTTTTTTGATTTTTTTCCCAACTAAAGCAATTAGATAACCCGCAAACGGCAAAACTAAAAGTGCGATGAGGGTCAGCTGAGGACTAATCAGGAAAAGAGAAATTAAAAATAGAATAACCAAAAGCGGGTCGCGAAATAACAAAAATAACATTGAGACGATAGACCACTCCACCTCCTGAACGTCAGAACCAACTCTATTCATTAAATCTCCTTTTTTCTCTTTTGCATAAAAAGAGAGAGGAAGTATAATGAATTTATGATAAATATCTTTTCGCAAACTTTTTACAAATCCAACCCTAATAGGAGCCATAAAATAAAGTCCTAAATAACGAAAAAAATTGGATAAGAATGATAATACTATCATGGATAAGGCTACCGCAATAAGAGCTTGTATTTTGCCATGCGATATAATAATATGACTCATATAATAGTTGAAATAATCGGTAACTGCCTGAGTTGTTAAGGCAAAACTCGGCTTCGTAGCAACGTAAGTAACCTTTTCAAAGAGAACCGACAGAAAAGGAACAACCATCGAAAGAGAAACTAACGAGAATAAAGAGTAGAAAATATGAGAAATAAAGATTAATAGAATATATTTCTTAAACGGAAAAATATAGCGTATTAATCTTAAAAGAAGTTTCATTTATTTTTAATAATAGAAATTCTAAACTAGTTCATGAATTACTAATCCCGAACGTAATTTAGGTTCAAACCAAGTTGTTTTCGGAGGCATAATATTTCCGGAATCGGCAATATTTATCAGCTGTTGCATGGATACGGGATAAAGAGCGAAAGCTACTCGCATTTCCCCACTATCAACGCGTCTCTGAATTTCACCAAGCCCTCGAATACCTCCCACAAAATCAATTCGTGTATCGGTTCTTAAATCTTTAATATTCAATATTTTATCTAAAACTAAATTAGACAAAATCGTTACATCAAGCACACCAATAGGATCATTATCATCGTAAGTCCCCTCTTTTGCCGTCATCTTATACCAATTATTATCAATATAAAAACTAAATTCGTGTAATTTTGACGGTTTATAGATTTCCTTGCCCATTTTTTCAACGACAAAATATTGTGAAATTTTTTCAATAAATTGCTCCGTTGAAAGTCCATTAAGGTCTTTAACAACTCTATTATAATCAATGATTTGAAGTTGATTGTCAGGGAAAATCACTGCCATAAAGTAATTATACTCTTCATTTCCTGTATGGCTCGGATTTTTTGAACGTTTTTCACTACCGACTAATGCGGCGGCGGCAGTACGATGATGTCCGTCAGCAACGTATAAATAAGGAATTTCATCAGCAAAAATCTTTACAATCTCATCATTAATTGCTTTGTCGTCAATAACCCAAAAATGGTGTCCAAACCCGTCGTTCGTTACAAAGTCATACTCCGGTTTTTGCGTTGCGGTAATTTTTGAAACGATAGCATCAATTCTCTTATTCGCAGGATAAGTAAAGAAAACCGGTTCAATGTTTGCATTGGTTGTACGAACATGTTTCATCCTGTCCTCTTCTTTGTCTTTCCGCGTCAACTCATGTTTTTTGATATTATTATTCAAATAGTCGTCAATATGAGTACAACCGACAATTCCATACTGAGTTCTACCATTCATGGTTTGCGCATAAATATAAAACTTTTCATCATCTTCTTTCTCAAGCCATTTTTTTGCTTTAAAAAGATTAAAATTCTCAATTACTTTATCATAGACTTCTTGCGAATGTTCGTCCGTTCCAACAGGCAAGTCAATTTCTGCCTTCGTAATGTGCAGCAAAGAGTACGGATTATTATCTGCTTCTTGTCGAGCCTCTTCGGAATTAAGCACATCATAAGGACGTGACGCTAATTGTTGAACGATATTTTTCGGAGGACGCAATCCTTTAAACGGTTTAATGATAGCCATAATATTATGTATTTTAGATTAAAAATATGAATAGTGCAAAAATAGATAATAAATCAATATATAAGGTTAATAAAAACCAATACTTATAATAAGACCTATAAGTGAGGTTATTAAAATAAATCAATTATAAAGAAACAGCCTCTTTTAATCGGGATCTTCGTCTCGCGAATTGGAGGTAGAACGTTGGAGCGAAGCTACCAACGAACCAATCATTTTAGTCAATTCCATCAGCTGAGTTCTTGAATATTCTCTTGCTTCATCATTAAGAACTGACATTTTAGATGCTATTTCGGTGTACACAACACATTCACGGATGGAACTTTTAGCCATTTTGAGATAATAAACGAATTGTGCCTTGTTCCTAGCCGAGCCTTCCGCCACATTAAGAGCAATAGATTGCGCTGATTTTATCAGAGCCTCAGCAATATTAATAGATTGTTGAGTCTGAAGAGTAGAGGTCGCCTCATATAACCATTGAACGTAATCTAAGGCTTTCGCATAAATTCGGAGGTCTTCAAATCTGAAAAAACTTACCGGGTTTTCTTGTTCCGCTGTCATAGTCTATTTATTTTTTATAAAAGGAGAATATATTTTTCAAAAATAGACATTTTTTTTAAATAAACAACTTTTTTTTCATTCATTTTTATTTTTTTAATAAAATTTTCACCTTTGTAAAATTATAAATTACAACAGTCTGATTTACAGTATAATACATTTTATTCTTAATCTTATAAAAAAACCATTTTTCCTATCTTATAGCGTTTTTTGTAAAAAAATATAATAAATAAGCACTATTATTCGATGAAAATTAACAGAATTTGAAAACGAGCATCTCCATTTTAGTTAGTTATTTTTCTGACTTATACCTTTTTGCAGAATTAGAATAATTATAATTTTAATCAGGGCGTGCCCCCTCGCTTCGCTCGGGGTCGGTCTCCGCCTCCAAGTCCGCAGGAAGGAGCTATGAATAGCATAGTCGAAAAAGGAGCTTCTAAAGGCGCTCTTTTTCTCCTTGCTCTTCAAAGCTCCTTCCTTTGCGGGCTATACGGCTGCGCCCTCACGCAGCCAACTTGCTCGTACAGAGTCATTTAAGTTTAAAATAAAAAGCGGAAAGTAAAAAAAGTAATATGTATAACAAAAAGTGTATAAAACTCAAGGTTTAATATTTCTGCACGAGCAGGTTTGCTGCGTGAGGCGCTTAGGTGGAAAGCCCGCAAGGGCGGAAGCCGCTGGGGACGCGGCGGCAAAAAAGCGAGCTTGTAAGCTCTTTTTGCCGCCTTGCGTCCCCACGGCTTGTGCCCGCGGACTTGGAACCGGGCGCCGACCCGTGAGCGACAGCGAACGGGGCACGCCCTAATTATAATTAAAAAAAATATAAACTTTTATCGAGAAATAATGATTTTATTGAAGATGTTGATTAACAATATTTTCGCAAGCATCCTCCAATAAATCTAAAACAAAATTAAAATCTTTTTCATTTCCGTAATACGGGTCAGGGACAAAAGTAAAATCGTGTTTTGTGAAGTAGGCATCAATCTTTTGAATCTTTTTAAGAGCCTCCTTATTAGGCGCTTTTCGCTTTAAATCGGCTATATTTTGATTGTCCATGCCAATAATGATATCAAAATATTCAAAGTCTTCTTTTGTAATTTGACGGGCGATACTATCGACTTTATAGCCACGCAACGAGCCATACTTACGCATTCTATCGTCAGGAAGTTCACCACCGTGATAGTTCATTATTCCCGCGGAATCTATTTCAAAAAGATGCTCAAGTTGCCGAGCTTCGACCTTTTTTTTCATTATCGCTTCGGCTGCGGGCGAACGACAAATGTTACCCAAACAGACAAAGAGGATTTTTTTCATTTTCATAATTTATATTCTAAGAGTTGTGTGATAGTAACTTTTTTTTGTTCTCCCGTTTGCATATTCTTCAGGGTGAAACAATTTTCTTTTATTTCATTTTCACCTGCCATAATAACAAATGGAATCGCTTTATTATTAGCATAATTGAGTTGTTTTCCAATTTTAACGTTGTCGGGATAAAGCTCGCAAGTTATATTTGCATTTCTTAATTGTTGCACCGCTTGTAGCGCATAAAGCTCCTCTTTTTTTCCAAAGTTGATAAAAAGGACTTTAATGGGAGTGGTCAAGGAAGTAGGAAATCCGTCACATTCCAGAAGAATATCATAAATTCTTTCCGCTCCGTAAGAAATTCCAACGCCGGACATATTTTTTAGTCCGAAAATGCTGGTTAAATCATCATAACGCCCTCCTCCGGCTACACTTCCCATCGCTACTTGCTTACACTTAACTTCAAAAATCGCTCCGGTGTAATAATTCAACCCTCTTGCGAGAGTAAATTCAATCTCAACGGGCGTAGAAATCGTTAGTGCACCTACATACGAAAGCATAGAACGAAGTTCATCAATACCTTTTCGTCCAATTTCACTATTAATAAACATTTTTTCGAGAAAACCAAGTTTCTGCTCATTCGTTCCCGAAAAATCGAAAAAGGGCATTAACTTATTGATAGATGAGTCGGTTAGCCCGTTATCTTTAAGTTCATTGAGTACACCTTCTCTTCCTATTTTATCTAATTTGTCAATTGCCGTACAAATCGTCGTTATTTTATCGGGTTCGGAAATAATTTCTGCGATACCGGAAAGGATTTTTCGGTTATTAACTTTTATAACCGTATCAAGTTTGAACGCATTAAACACCTCATCAGTAATTTTGATAAGCTCTGCTTCGTTCAGCATGGAGTTAGAGCCAATAACGTCAATATCACATTGATAAAATTCGCGATATCTCCCTTTTTGCGGGCGATCGGCACGCCAAACAGGTTGCATTTGATAACGTTTGAACGGAAATATCAACTCATTTTGATGTTGCACTATGAACCGTGCAAAAGGAACCGTTAAGTCGTAACGTAGCCCCTTTTCGCATATAAGTGGAGTGAGCTGTTGAGCCGTTTTATTTCCCAAATCGACATTAGCAAGAAAATCGCCGGAATTAAGAATTTTAAAAATTAACCTATCGCCTTCTTCGCCGTATTTTCCCATTAACGTGGACAAATTTTCTATTGACGGTGTTTCAATAGGCAAATAAGCATATTTTTCAAAAATAGACCGTATCGTATTCAATATATAATTTCTACGGACCATTTCGGTCGGAGTAAAGTCACGCGTTCCTTTTGGAATGGAAGGTTTAACATTAGCCATATTCCTACTTTTTTTAAGAATGCAAAGATAGGATTTATTTTTTATCTTTCTTTAATCGTTTTTTATGTATCTTTGCAAACTTTTTTAAAAATCTTAAAAATATAAATTATGAAATCAGTATCTATTAGCGGTTCTCTTCGTGAGAACGTAGGGAAAAAAGATGCAAAAGCGCAAAGAAGCAAAGGATTAATTCCTTGTGTTCTTTATGGTGGTGAACAACAGTATCAATTCGTAGTTCCCGAAAAACAGTTCCAAAAATTATTATACACTCCTGAAGTGCGTTATGTAGAATTGGAATTGGAAGGAAAAACACGTAATGCCATTGTTCAAGACACGCAATTCCACCCAATCACAGATAAATTATTACATGTAGATTTCCTAGAAATCATTCCCGGAAAACCGATAACAATCGCAATTCCGGTTATAGTTACAGGAACGTCACCCGGGGTTCTTCGAGGTGGGAAAATGTCAAAAAAGGTTAGAAAGCTGAACGTTAAGGGAGAATTAGAATACATTCCCGAACATATTACGCTTGATGTTTCCAAACTTGACATTAATGATTCTATTAAAGTAGCCGATATTGAAGTTGAAAACCTAACGATAATGGAAAAGAAGAGCAAGGTTTTACTTACTATTTCCTTAACTCGTACCACAGTAACGGAAGAAGAACAAGAACAAGTAGAAGAAGCTGGCGAACAACAACAACAAGAACAAGAATAAGAATAACTGTTCGGTTATATCTTTTTTTGACTTTTTGTTACATCTTAATAAAGACGTGCCGCTACAAATTCTGTCAACCGGCAGAGTGAAGTTACATAGCTTCCGTATTCGTTATCATACCAACCCATTATTTTAGCATGCGTTACCGGAATATTTACTTCCTGTAACATAATATTAGCAGAAGTTAGTATTTCAGTTGGAACGGTTAAAAAGCCTGTTCGAGTGTGCAACTCATTACCTTCGATTACTACGGCAGCGGGAAATCCCAACATATCCATGGAAACATTTTGTTTCTCTGAATAATAGAGGAGTTTTTCGGGGTCATTTTTAGCACTGTTTCTATATAAATTTTGAATGTATTCTGCATTCAAAATAGGCGTTTTGTTCTCATTTAAGCTGGAGGTAAACGTAATATTTAAGGCAATTAAGGAGACGGTTGAAGTTGGGATTCTTATAGAATCAGCCATAAAACCAAAATTAATAACTTGTGGTAAAACTTTCTCAAGGGTTTTAGCCGAGCCGGTTGAAGAGAGAATAATGTTATTTAAAACAGAGCGATTTTTTCGCAAGTCTTTACTTCCTGAAGCGGGCACGGAGTCCAGAACACTTTGTGAATTTGTAGCAGCATGCACGGTTGAAAGCGAAGCCGTAAGCACATGTGAAGTTTCTTTATCTTCAAGTAACGGTTTCATCATGTGCGCTAACGCCGTTGTCGTACAGCTTGCTGCTGAAATAATGTGCTGTTGAATGGGTTGGTACTCGTGATGGTTGATACCATAAATCATGGTCGGAAAAAGAGTGTCACTTTCCGGTTGCGGCTGTTTAATTTTAAAGGGGGCACTAATTATAACTTTCTGAGCACCGGCTACTATATGTCCTCGTAAGTCCCCATTCCCATCAGGATTAGAAATAGTCGGATCAAGGAATTTCCCTGTACAATCGATAACAATTTGTACATTTTCCTCTTTCCAATTTAAGCGGTACGGATTTCGTTCTTTATTAAGTATTTTTATTGGGAAATTATCAATAAGAAAAAGAAGATTTTCGCGGTCTACAATTTCAATTTTACATTTTTCAAACCCGGTAGAGCCATATAAAAAATGCTCTACCCTGCCGTAGGTGGAATCGCTACAGAGTGTTTGTAAAAGGGCTTCCGCAGATCTCCCGACTTCTCTCCCGACATTAATCACAACACCGTCAAATTTTCTCGTTCGCAGTTGTTCCCAAAGCGTTAATTTTCCAATACGTCCTAAGCCATTAATACCTAATAATTTTTTGTCTTTTTTTTCCATATTATCTTAAAATTAAAAATTAAATTTCTTGAATTTTAATAGGATAGTTTCCTTCGTAAATTATTCCGTTCTTACCATCAATAGCTATAGAGTCATAAAGATTAAAGATATGTCCGTTAATAATGCATTTTTTCTCTTTTTCGTAAACGAGCATCGCGTCACAATTTACAACACCTATTTTACCGAGTGTTGCTGCAGTTACGGCAGCGTGAGACGTAGCACCTCCACGAGCAGTTAGCAATCCTTCGCACTCAAAAATTATCTCAATGTCGTCGGGCACGGTGTCAGGTCGAACTAAAATAGCGTTTGTGTTATTCCCTTCTTTTCGCAACTTCCTAACATCTTCCAAATCAAAAATGATAATACCGTTGAGAACTTTATTTCCGATGCCGATACCGCAGCCCACACGTTTCATATCTTTTTCGGGAGAGGCAAAAACTTCAATAGTGCTCTTATTTACAGCCGCCATATTTCGTGTTTGTAAAATATACAAGTCTTCCGCTTGCGCCGTTTCAAAAGTAAATTCAATTTCTTGGTGTGCAAATCCATGTATATCAATAAGTTCTTGAGATATCTCTTTTAATCTATTATAAATAGCAGGGAATGACGTTTCTAAAGAGAAGGGAGCGTTGTGATAATATTTTAGTCGTTGTTGTTCACCAATCGGCAAGGTATTTACGAGTCCTGCTACAATATCTTCACCTTGGCTTAAAAACGAAAAATCGCCTGTTAAGTTTACTGAATTATTACCGCTATCGCGCATATCTTGCGTAAAGAGCACGCCTGACCCGGATTCTTTGTGCAGATTCCCAAAAATCATTTGTTGAATGATAACAGCAGTTCCCCACTCTTCGGCAATTTGCATGTGTTCACGATAAACACGGGCTCGCGGCGTATCCCAAGAGTTAAAAACGGAAATAATTGCCTTTTTAATTTGCAAAAAAGGATCGGATTCAAACTCTATATTATGGTCAATGAGCAGTTGTTTATAGGCAAAGGCAATTTCGCGCATGACGGCAGGAGAAAAGTCAAGTTTTTGAACAACTTTATATTTCCTCTTATAGTTATTAATAATCTGGTCGAAGGCATTACGTTCTAACCCGTGCGACATACCCCATGTTTGTAATAACCGTCTATAGCAATCCCACGAAGTCCAGCCGAAATTATACTGTTTGCTCAACGCTTCCGTAATTTCATCATTCAGACCTACGTTCAAAAAAGTGTTCATCGCACCGGGCATTGATATGGCAGCGCCCGAACGAACACTTAATAGTAACGGTTTTTGGGGATTACCAAATTCAAGTCCCGACAGAGATTCTAACTCACTAATCTGTTCTCTAATCAATACATCAATCTCTTGATTCAATGTCGGAACTTTAAGAATAGAATTTATACGTCTGAAAATTTCGGTAGTAATAACAAATCCGGGCGGTATAGGATAGTTGTTTAAAAGTAATTTTTTAAGAAAATAGGCTTTGGACCCTAAAAACACTTGATTATCCAGAGACGGAGTCTCCTTATACAACGGACTTATTACCAATTCAGGATTATAAATCATTAAACTCTGAATTTCCGTATCAGAGAGTGTTGTCAGCTGCTTTCTTAAATTATTAAGGATATTGCCTATGAAATTATCCAAAGCCTGTATCAAAAAGGCAGAAGATAGTAATTCCCGATAGAACATTTCCGATTTTTGAATAATAAATTTTTGAGGAATATTCTTAGTTTCCGGTTTTACTTTACGCACATGTTGCGTAATAATAATCGGTAAAAGATGCTCGTATGGGTGGATAAAGTACTTATTTATTATCTCCTTAATACTTTTATCCATAAATTGAAAAATATTGATATACTGTCTGATAGTAAAACTGCCCGAAGTTAAACTATATTGAAACATTTTTAAATTCGAGTCAAAGCCTTGATCATAAATACCGTCTAAACTTAGCCCTTCACGCAAAAGGGAAATAACGGAAAAAATATCTTTAAAAGTTTTGGCAGTAAAATACTCAGTATTAATTTCACCGATAATACGGGCAAGCAAGGTAGAGGCAATGAGCTCGAAACGAAAGGTTAGTCCTAAGGCGTCGAACTTATTTTCTCGGTAATATCCGTACATAGACGGAATACCAAAGGCAATGTGTCTTTTATGAAATACATTTTCCCACCCTTCACTAATGTTCGGGTCAAAGATTATCTCATTGAGTTGCACCATAAAAGCATAAATTTGCTTCAACGCTCCAACATCATCGTGATTGTCAAGCAGTCGTTCAAAATTCTCAATCTCCGGAGTTTTAATAAAGTGATAACGTCTTAAAATCTCTCCAATATTATTGGACTCTAAAACATATTTTTCTTTCAACAAGCGATAAAGCTCAATAATAAGCAAAACACGTTCTTTATCAAGCGAAGTTTGATGGTCTATGTTATTCGAAAGTTCTTCCAGTTCCTCTTTTTCTTTATGAAGTAAATCATCTAAGGAACAAGACGCGAGAGTACAAAGTTTTTGTAGCACTTCGTGTACCCCTTTTACCCATACACTTTCTACATCAATAGTAGATAAAACATTTTGTGGAAGTATCGGACGGAGTCTATTAATATTCAAATCGTACCAAAAACCGATAATTTGAAGAATAATTTGTATATGTGAGTTATTTCCTTCAGTATGTATCTGTTTACGCAAGAAATGAATTAATTTATCATTTCTATGTGAAAGTTCGTCTATTTTGGTAGAGACATCGCGAAGTTCCCCCTCCGCCCCAATTTCGTTAAAATAGACAGGGAAAATACGGGAAAGTTGCTTAATTTGCTTGTAAAGAGAAGATATATCAGAATTTAAAAGTTGAGTAACATCTTTTTGAAAAAAATCTGTATCAAAGATAAATATTCCTCCGATTCGCAAGTTGATTATCAACGCTGAGAGCAACTTTTGCATCATCTCAGGAGCGGCTTCGAACAACTCCAACCAAACTCTTATATTTTTTATATGACAAGGATCAATTTTTAATTCCCATTCATCCGTTAAATAAGTGATTCCAGGATTTGTAAAGCCAAAATTGATTAACTCGTTTTCAAAATGAAGTATCAATTTTTTATTTCCGGTATTTATAATCTCTTTTCCTAATGAAAGAATGGAATCGAGAATTAAGTTGAGATGACTCTGTTTAAAATCGTTAAAAAGGGTAAACAGCTCCGTGATTGCATAGTCGGCATGTTCATCGACCAATTCGTTGCTAACCCGCCGTATTACGTTGTTTAAATCAATAATAAGATAATCGCGGTGAAATACCACTCCCGGTAAATGCAAAAGGTAGAAGAGATAGGCTATTTGCTCGGTTGTTTTTTCAAATTTATTAATATTATCTCTGAGCAAATCAATAATATACGAAAAAGAAAAACCTAATTGACAAAACTCTTCCCATGTTTTGGCTTTTTCAAAGCGACTTAGATAATCGTCAAAAAAATCACACCCTACCGACCTTAAAACCTTTCGATAATCTTTGGACATCTTCTCTTTGTTTGCCTCATACCATTTTTCAATTTGCGTAGTCTCTTTCCAGAATAGAATATTTTCTTTGGTTAATTTTTTAATGAAGTCGGTAACAGTATCTTCTAAATCAACATTTTGTGAAGCTGAGGCAAGACTTTTTTGAAAATATCCGATATTACTAATGTAAGCAAGCAGATTATTTTTCAAATTTTTATCTAAGGTTTCAAAAAATTCTAATGATACATTTACATTTTCCTGAAAAATGTCATAATTCATGGAGAAAAAATCCAAGTATTTGTATATTAAATTTTTAGAAAGTTCCAAGGGGAGAGTTTCACCTAAAAGAGTATCAAAAATTTTAATAAAACTTTGAAGTACTTTACCTCTTTCATCAAGCTCCTTATAGATACGAAAATCGCTAATAGCCACGTTGACTAAAAGATTAATCACATCTTTTCGATTGGAGTATGGGTGATGAAATTCATTAAAAAATTCTACGGCACGTTTATGGATTCCCCAATATTTTTCTGAAAGAGAAAGCAACCATTTATGTTCATCGGGAATAGTATACTTAACATTTTTTGTTTCCGAAAGATTAACTTCTAGTGCTTTAGATTTTATAATTTCATTCATAGTCTTGAAATATAGTGAATTAAATCAATGATTCTGGCAGAGTAACCGCATTCATTATCATACCATGCTATAATCTGTACCATATTATCGGGCAATACTTTGGTTGCAAGTGCGTCAAAGATAAGAGAAGACCTATTATTAGTGATGTCGCTACTTACGAGGGGTATTTCCGAATATTCGATAAAATCGGCAAGTTCATTTTCGGCGGCATTGCGAAAAGACGCATTCACAGTTTCAACGTTACACTCTTTTTCTAATCGCGCAACAATTTCCACAAATGAGCAATCTGCGATAGGCACACGAGTGGCAATTCCGTCGAAAATGCCTTCCATTTCCGGAAGTACTAACTTTGTCGCTACTACCGCACTACTTGTCGTAGGAATTATATTATTGAGAACCCCGCGAGCACGCCGAAAGTCCGTATGATATCCATCTTGAATATTTTGATTGTTCGTTGCCGGATGTATCGTATTCATAAACGCTTGTTTAATACCAAACTGCTGATGTAAAATTTTAAGCATTAAGGCAACACAATTTGTCGTACAAGAAGTATTGGAGATGAGTATATCGTCATCAGTTAATGTCGTATGATTAACACCCATAACCACAGACTTATCTATGGAATTATCAGCGGGCGGAGCACTTAATATCACCTTTTTCACTTGATTGACCAGATGGAGTTTTAATAAGGACGCCGTTTTAAACTTTCCACTTGCGTCTACTACTATATCAACTTGTTGACGATGCCAAGGGATATCGCTCGGTATTGGCGCATCCGTAACAAGGATTTTTTTTCCATTTACTATTAAATGAGAAGAGGTATACTCTATTTTAGCATCGTATTGCCCATGAATACTATCATACTTTAGTAAATGCGCCATGAGCTCGGGTGACATCTTGTCGTTAAGATGAACGACTTCAATCTCAGGAGAGTTAAGTGCATAACGTAGCACCATTTTGCCAATTCGTCCGATTCCGTTTATTCCAATTTTTATTGACATATACCTAAAAAATAGAAAATTTTAAATAACTTCAAGGTTGCAATAATTTAGAAAATATAGCTCTGCAAAGTTACACTTTTTTTGTATTTTTGCATTAACATTTATTCAAAACTACTTAATTATATGTCAAACTCAAAATTTAAGCGACATACCGTTACTACGGCACTTCCGTATGCCAACGGACCTATTCATATTGGTCATTTAGCAGGCGTTTACGTTCCTGCTGACATTTATGTTCGTTATCTACGTGCAAATCGAAAAGAGGTTCTTTTTATTTGCGGGTCAGACGAACACGGCGTCCCTATCACTATTTCTGCAAAAAATGAAAATATAACCCCGCAAGCCGTTGTAGATAGATACCATGAAATGATTAAAAAATCCTTTAAAGATTTTGGAATCTCATTTGACATATACTCCAGAACGTCAAACCCGTTACATCACGAAACGGCAAGTGATTTTTTTACAAAACTTTATAAAGAGGGTAAATTAATAGAAAAAACGAGTTTACAATACTACGATGAAGAGGCGAAACAGTTTTTAGCCGATAGATATCTTATTGGAACATGCCCTCACTGCAACAATGAAAAGGCATACGGCGACCAGTGCGAAGCATGCGGAACAAGTCTTAATGCGACCGATTTAATTAATCCGATTTCTACTTTAAGCGGAAAAATTCCCGTACAAAAAGAGACAAAACATTGGTATTTACCACTTCAAGAGTACGAAAATTGGCTTCGAGAGTGGATATTGGAAGGACATAAAGAAGATTGGAAAAGTAACGTATATGGACAGTGTAAATCGTGGATTGACCAAGGTTTGCAACCGCGAGCAATAACAAGAGATTTGAATTGGGGTGTAAAAGTGCCGCTGAAAGAAGCTGAAGGAAAAGTACTTTACGTTTGGTTTGATGCACCTATCGGTTATATTTCAGCCACTAAAGAATGGGCGAAAGATCATGGCGAAGAGTGGGAAAAATGGTGGAAAGACGATGAATCACGATTAATTCACTTTATCGGAAAAGATAATATCGTTTTCCATTGTATTATTTTCCCTATAATGCTAAAAGCTGAAGGAAGCTATATTTTACCCGATAATGTACCGGCTAACGAGTTTCTAAATTTAGAAAGCGACAAAATTTCGACTTCACGAAATTGGGCGGTTTGGCTACACGAATATTTAGAAACGTTTAAAGATATGCAAGATGTTTTGCGTTATACTCTTACGTCTATCACGCCCGAAACAAAAGATGCCGATTTCACTTGGTTAGATTTTCAATCTAAAAACAATAATGAACTTTTAGCCATCTTTGGCAACTTTGTGAATAGAACAGTTGTTTTAACACATAAATTTTACAATGGAAAAGTACCCGAAGCAACCAATTTCTCCGATAGTGAAAAAGAAATCATTGCTAAAATTGGCACTTTCCCAACTTTAATCGGAACCGCAATTGAAAAATTCAAATTTAGAGAAGCATTAGCCGAATTGATGAACTTGGCACGTATCGGAAATAAATATTTGACCGATACCGAACCTTGGCAAAAACAGAAAGAAAACCCCGAAGAGGTAAAACGTATTCTTTTCATATCCTTACAAATTTGTGCTTCGCTGTCAATTTTATGTAAGCCGTTTTTGCCTTTTACATCTAAAAAGCTACAACAAATGCTCAATATTCAAATTGATGATTGGCAAAAAGGAGGAGAAATAACACTGCTACCTGCCCACCACCAAATTAATAAACCTATTTATCTTTTTGAAAAAATTGATGATAAAATTATAGAAGAGCAAATTCAAAAATTAAATGATACGAAGCAGCATAATTTGCCGAAAAATTTAATAGTACCTGAAGGAAAAGAAGATATCTCTTTTGACGAATTTCAAAAAGTAGATTTAAGAATTGCTACTATTCTGGCTGCCGAAGCCATTCCCAAAACTAAAAAATTGTTGAAACTTAAAGTGGATACGGGAATTGATGTACGTGAAGTTGTTTCCGGCATTGCTGAGTATTATAAACCGGAAACGCTAATTGGAAAACAAATTCTCATGTTGGCTAATTTGACGCCGAAAAATATAAAAGGAGTCGATTCACACGGGATGATACTAATGGCAGAGAATGAAAAAGGTGAGTTAATGCTCGTACAACCATCTCAACTTACAATCCCCGGAAGTACGGTGAAATAGTAAATAATTGATTATTAAAATAATATATAAAATCCCGCAATGAAAAAATTATTTTTATTATGCTCTATTTTTTTACTGTTTAATTTATCTTTTGCAACAAAAATAACTGAAAAAGAAGCATATACAGTAGCCTTAACTTTTATAAATAGTAAAATAGAAACAAGTCCAACGTTACAGTTAGCTGAAGTTAGAACGAATGGTAATGATATTATCTTTTATCGTTTTCAAATTGAGAAAAAAGGGTTTATTATCGTTTCCGGATCTAACAAAACCTCTCCTATCTTGGCTTATTCATTGGAATATAATTTCAATGAAAATCCGGCGCTAAATTATTTATTCGACCGCTTTGAAAAAGAAATTGTTGCCATTGAAAAAAGGAACATACCTGCTCCGTCTTGGATAGCAAACCAATGGGAAAGTCTTCTTACTAATTCTTTTACTCGACCCTCAAATGAATTTGTAAAACCTTTATTAACAACTACTTGGAATCAAAATCGTTTTTATAATACTTATTGTCCTTGGGACGTTTATGCAGGACCTTATTATGATTATCGCGTACCGAACGGCTGTGTAGCACTGTCAATGGCGATGATTATGAACTATTATCAATATCCGATAAGCGGGACGGGAGGAGTTTCCTATACTCCGCCCGGCTATCCCCGACAAACCGTTCAGTTTGGGCAGTTCACGTATAACTACGACGCAATGTATGATGAGCCTTATGATTACGCTAATGAAATTTCCAAATTGGCTTATCATTGCGGCGTTGCCGTGAAGATGCATTATGATCATACAGGTTCGGGAGCTACCGAAGTGGAAGCACGTCAACAATTTATTAATATCTTTAAATATTATGCAGGTGCCTCTCTACAAGGTCCGGGTATGTATGATAATTGGGGCGCAGAACTTAAAGGACAGCTTGACAAACGTTATCCTCTCTTTTATACCGCAGCTACCTCAACCTCCGGACATGCTTTTGTGATTGACGGTTACGACGAAGATACACTTTTTCACGTTAATTGGGGCTGGGGCGGTGATGCTAACGGTTACTTCCATATTACAAATTTAGACCCTTTCGGAACCGGCGACGGTTTTAACAACTATGAAAATGCTATTTTTAATCTCTATCCGAGGGAAAATTTCCCTGCTCACTGCTCAGGACATAAAAGAATGACCGCTTCTTTCGGCACTATTACTAACGGCTCTGCGAATCAATTCTATGCAGCAAACTCCGACTGCTCGTGGATGGTTGCTGTAAAAGATGCCACAGACTATATTTTTGAATTTTCAAGATTAGATACAGAGGAAAATGAAGATTTTATTACGATTTATAACGGACCAACAATAAGTTCCGGTATTGCGCGAAGATTTTCCGGAAATGTAATTCCTGAAGCGATTAGCGTAAGCGATGTGGATAGTGTTTTGGTTACTTTCACCTCTAATGCCACCACTGAAAAACGAGGTTTTGTTCTTCGTTATCGTACCGTACTAAACAGCCCATGCTGTAGCGGAACCGTCACAAAGACTTCACCTGAAGGAACTATTAGTGATAATAGCGGAGACGAAGAATACTCAAACGAAGCAACTTGTACATGGTTAATTCAACCCAATTATGCAGGAAGCATCTCCTGCACGTTTTTAGATTTCGACCTGAAATCAGGGGACTTTGTGGATATTTATAACAACACTTATAACCCTGCTATATTGGTTGATAGATTTGATAGACTAAATGTACCGCAAGGATGGAAAACGTATAATTTTTCTAAAATGAAAGTCGTATTTGTCGGCGATAATTGGCAAAATGGAAACGGATTTACATTAAAATGGTCTGCTGAACTCGTTGGTATCAATGACATATGCAATATTAAAGAATTTAATGTTTATCCCAATCCCGCTACGGAGTTTATTTGGGTTGAGTTTACAGCCGACCAATTTACTCCCGTTACTTGCTCAATATCCGATTGTACAGGTAAAATATTGTTGTCTAAAACATTAGTACCCAAAGAGAAAAACAAAGAGAAAATTGAACTCCCGAAATTAGCTAAAGGTATCTATTTTATTAAATTACAAAATGTTTCAGGTAACATAATTAGAAAACTAATTTTAAATTAACAACATCTATGACGATTTAATTGTCATAGTATAATGAACAATAGCTTAAATAAAATGATATTAAAATTTATTTTTAATTTTACCCTTTTATTTAAAAGAGGATTACTCTTATTGTTCATTTTTTTATTTTTTAATTCAACTTTATTAGCTCATCATCGCGATACTTTTACTGTCCACCAGCTTGAGTTCGTTGAAAATAAAACACAGTGGGAGGAACAAATTCTTTACAAAGCTTCATTGCAAGGAGGTGTGTTTTTTGCCGAAAAAGAGAGGATTACTTACGTTTTTCTTAACTCAAAGCAACTTGCCGATTTCAATAAAGCAAAACGCGACCCATCCGCTATTCATTCGGGATTTATAGATGCTACTGCCTACCAAGTTAATTTTGTGAATGCGAATGAAAATGTTGAAGTTAGCGGAGAAAATCAATGTTCATCATATAATAACTATTATTTAGGAAATAATCCGGAAAAATGGTCGTCCAAAGTTAAGAAATTTCATAAAATCCGCTATCGTGAACTGTATGATGGTATCGACTTATTTTTTTTACAAAAAGATTTTAATTTTAAATATGAATTTGTAGTTAAGCCGGGAGCCAATCCGCAAGATATTCAATTAGAATATGAAGGAATGAAAGGATTAATCCTTTCCAAAGGGAATTTAATAGTTAGTACAACGAATGGACAAATTATTGAATTAAAACCATTCGCATATCAATTAACTGCTAATGGGGACACTATTACAGTAGATTGCAATTATAAAATAAAAAAACAAAAAACCGTAGTTTTTTCGATAGAGAGTTATAACACTTCGTTACCTCTTATTATTGACCCTGTACTTATTTTTTCAACTTATTCCGGCTCAACAGCTGATAATTGGGGATATTCGGCAACTTATGACAGATACGGAAATGCTTATTCCGGCGGAAACGTATTCAATATCGGTTATCCTACGACCTTGGGAGCATATCAAATCAATTACGGCGGCGGAAGTTGTGATATTGCTATTTCAAAATTTGATGCGTTAGGCAGTTTTTTACATTTCTCAACCTACCTTGGCGGTAGCGGAACAGATATCCCACACAGTCTTATTGTAAATAGCAATGATGAATTAATTGTACTAGGAACTACTAGTTCATCTAATTATCCTGTTACACCGGACGCATATTCTACAACTTTTCAAGGCGGTAGCTACTATCTGTTAACTTCGGTTTTGCGTTATAACGACGGCTCTGATATCGTTTTAACAAAATTTAATAGTTCCGGAACAGCACTTTTAGGCTCAACCTATATCGGAGGCTCCGGCAATGACGGACTTAATACGGTTGCAGGACTTAAAAAAAACTATGCCGATGAGGTACGCGGCGAAGTCAATGTTGACGAACAAAATAATATTTATATCGTAAGTTCTACCCAATCTACTGATTTTCCCGTTACTGCTGGCGTTTTTCAACCGCAACATAACGGAGGAGTACAAGACGCTTGTATCATAAAAATGAATCACAATTTGACTAATATGATATGGAGTTCCTATTTAGGAGGTTCAGGGGACGACGCAGCGTATAGTATGGTATTAGCTTCCGATAAATCTATCTATTTGTGCGGAGGAACGAACTCCTTCGACTTTCCAATGACTGCTAATGCCGTCCAACCTTCTTTTGCAGGCGGAGTGGCAGACGGCTATGTCGCTCATATTAGTCCAAATGGTAATCAGTTGCTACACAGCACTTTCATGGGACGTAGTGGCTACGACCAAAATTATTTGATTAAAAATGATAGAAATAATTATCCCCATATTTTCGGTCAAACTGATGCCACGGGAGTAACTTGGATACGAAATGTGTTGTGGTTTGTACCCAGTGGCGGACAGTTTCTTACGAAATTATCACCATCTCTGGATACAATTGTCTGGTCAACCGCCTTTGGACGAGGATTAGGAGGAATTGACATTTCACCTACGGCTTTATTAGTCGATTTATGCAATAATATCTATATGTCCGGCTGGGGAAGCCCTGTGTTGAATGCCGGA